>Ga0256847_1000873_pt1 | contig 16996 bp, 14 predicted proteins | sample TeddybearmetaG_FD_189099 | JGI IMG/M metagenome (GOLD analysis project Ga0256847, IMG submission 189099) | Hydrothermal vent microbial communities from East Pacific Rise, Pacific Ocean - Teddybear | ecosystem: Environmental > Aquatic > Marine > Hydrothermal vents | place: Pacific Ocean: East... | reverse complement strand
TTATTCTCGTTTGACGTATCGTTTAATGATATAATTAGCCTTCCTGAAATGTCGTAAATATCAATACGTGTTTCTCCAAACGTTTCGTTCGAAAGTAAGTTTAACTCTAAAATATCCACTGTAGGATTTGGACTAAGTGTAATTTTAAAATCTGATGAAAACTCGTTTATAGACAAAGGAACATCAACTATTTTTCTTAGGTTTCCATCGGTATTAAACTGTGTTATATACAAAGTACTTTCAGCTTCATTAAAAACTATTCCATTAGGATTAGTAAAAGTAGCATCGGTAAGTGGTCCATCATCATTTCCTGAAGTACTTCCGGCAAATAATGACACATCATCAATTGCATTTGGATTTATTCTATAAATTTTATGGCTTAGGTAACCTGTTCCCCAAAGCGAACCGTTTCCGTAGGTTATAAAACCTAAAAAGGGATCTCCAGATCCTCCTCCATTTGGTACTGTAGCAACAAAATCGAGTGTAGCGCCAACTCTATAAATTTCTCTTCCTACAAAATTTGCAACATAAAGATCATCATTTCCATCATATGCCAAACCAATAGGAAAATTTAACGGTGCGCCAACAAAGATGTCGGTTACAGTACCGTCGGGTGCCAATCGATGCAGGCTATTATTTGAACCTCTGGTAAAAATCATATCATTAGAACTAATGTCTTTTATGATGCCAGAAGGAAAGCTTCCAACCAAAAACGTTTCTAGCAAACTGCCTCCAGTGTCATACTTTTTAATTTCTCCAGCACTAGCCGAGTTAACAACAAACAGGTTTCCATCAAAATCAAATGCTAAGCCGTTGGGTGTGTTTTGACCACTCACAAAAACTGATACCACACCATCTGTTGTGACTTTATAAACTGTATCTCCAAGATAGTCTGATATAAAAAGGTCTCCATTTGTGTCAAAAACCACAGCATCGGTAAGGTTAATAGTAGGATCATCCAAAACTGTAGAGACTGTTTGTGCAAGAACACAGTTTCCGAAAAGCAGTAAAATTAATAATTTCTTCATAGTTGTTTTTATTTTAATTATTAGATTATTAGATTATTAGATTATTATACAAACCATAGACTAAAATCTATGTATTGAAAAATCAAAACTATTCAAGAAATAATGAATTAAAAAAAATAGTTTCTTGCGATTTATGAATTACAAGAAACCTACAGGTAAGCTCCTATATAGACTTACCCCTCAAGTTGAAGTCTTTTTTTAATATAATAAGATGGCGTAAGGCCAGTGAACTTTTTAAACGCATTATAAAATGCTGAGTTTGAAGAAAAGCCTGCTTTATAGGCAATATTGTCTATTGTTAAATTTCTATACTCTGGAATTACTTCAAGTTGTTGTAATGTGTAAGATATTCGAAGGTCATTAATAAAAACAACAAATGATTTATTGAAATCCTCATTTATTATTTTAGACAAGTATGTAGTATTTGTATTTGCAGATTTTGCTAAAGATGCTAAACTCAAATTACTATTTAAATAAAATTCCTCTTTAACCGCATCGATTATAAAAGTGTGTATTTTTTCTTTTTGCAAATTATCAATACTTATAGTTTCATTCTGAATTGGAGCAAGCTCCGAAAACTGGTTGTTCTTAAGCTTTTTAGCAAATTGTTTATTTTTATCGAATAAGAAATTTTTATGTCTTTTTTGTTTTCTGAAAGAGAAGATGATGAAAATTAAAAGTAATAGCGACATTAATAGAGTTGTGCTAATAAGTACGATTTGTGTTTTCTGTTTTTTAATAACAAAGGTGCTATGATTATTTTTAGTTTGGAGTATGTCAATTTTAAACTGTTTCTTCTCAGACTCATACTTTTCAGTTATATCAAACAATTCTTGTCTAATACGCAAGCTATCTAATGAAGATTTTAGTATTAAATAATTCTCATTATGATGAATTGCTTTTTTATAATTTCCTTTCGAAATATAAACATCACGCATACTTTCATGTATCTCTACTGAAAGATTATCGGAAGAATGTTTAAGGGCATTTTCAAAATATTTTATTGCAGCATTATATTTTTTTGTAAGTGCATATCCTTTCCCAACGTTATTGTTAAGAAATTCTAACTGACAATCGGTATTATCTTTCAATCCAATTTTTCCATAATAAATTGCACTATCGGCAATACCCAATTTTAAATAACAATAACTAATTGATGCATAATAAGAAGGTAACAAAACATCTAACTTATTTTTAATAGATATTTCGACTCCCCGCAATGAATAGTTTATTGATTCTCGCAACTTATTTCCTTCTTCAAATAAAGTAGATTTATAAAACAATACTGCGTTTTCGAAATTAGGATTTTTACTATACAAAAGAGCTTTATTATAAAATGATTGGGCTTTATCATTATTTTTTATAGCTCGATGAACTAAACCAATATCGAGAAAGCTCTCGCCAATAATTATACTATCTCTTCGAGTTAAAATACCTTTATTTCTAATGTCTTTCTCTATATTAATAAAGACATTAAGAGCTTCTTGGTAATTTTCTTCATAACTAAAAATTGTTCCTAAAAGTTGTTGGGACTTAATTTTAATACTATCACCAAGTTCTTCATTCATTAAATTTATTGAAAGAATTTCTTTTGCTTTTTTTGTCTTGGCCTGCCAATAAAATATTTTAGCATTATTATATATAACGCTAGCTTTTAGATTTTTGTCATTAATTTCTTCGGAAAGTTTTAAGGCTCTAGAGGCATACTTATTTGCACTATCAAATTTCTTTTGGGAAGCGTAATTGCTTGTCCATTGTATATAATTTTTAAGGGTCTCAACTTTTGGATTAGAATTAGAATCTATATTATCTTGACCAACAGCAATAGTATAGTATAATAATAAAAAAATAACGAAGATCGATGATTTAAAAACATTCATAATTTAACACTAATAAGTTTCATAAATCTTATAAATTAAGAATTATGATGGTTAGATTGGTATTAGTAGATATGCGTACCATATACTAACACAAAATAAAATATAATATTCTAAAATATTATTTTGATTTATAAATTAGAAGAAAAATTAAGTGAAATTAATTTTCAAAATAGATTTATCTGACTATAATAAATATACTATATTTGAAAGACATTAATAATCTATGAATCAAGAAGAACTTGTAAAGCAATTTCAGAATAAAAACGTAAAAGCTTTTGAAAAGCTATACGGAATGTATTCGAATAGTATTTTGGGAGTTGTGTATAATATTGTTCGAGACAATACCATTGCTGAAGAAATAATGCAAGATGTTTTTATAAAAGCATGGAATAAATCTGAATCATACGATTTAAAAAAGGGGCGTCTCTTTACATGGCTACTAAATATTGCTCGAAATGCAGCAATAGATAAAACAAGATCGAAGTCATTTAAAAATTCTAAAAAAAACCTTGATGCCCAAATTTTCGTAGATATAATAGAGACCAATGATCGATTAGAAGATAAAGTTGATACTATTGGTGTACGTGACTTTGTAAGTAAATTAGCAACTAAATGTAAACAAATAATCGAGTTACTTTATTTTAAAGGATATACCCAAAAAGAAACTTCAGAAGAATTAGAAATACCTATTGGAACTGTAAAAACAAGAAATAGAAATTGCATTAATGAGCTTAGAAATAGGCTCGATGTACAACTATGAATACAAAAGAATACATAGAATCTGGGATCTTAGAACTGTATATAGCAGGAGCACTTTCTGAAAAGGAAAATAAAGAGGTGTACTATGTAATATTACAAGATCCCGTTTTACTTAAAGAAGTATTAAATATTGAAGCTTCTATTGTAAAAATTACTGCTGCCACTTCACCTATAGACTCAAAATACTTGTTCCTTAATATTAAGGAAAAATTAGGGATTTCTGATTCTGATAACTCTAAAATAATTCCAATTAACTATAAAACAAATTGGTTGAAATATTCGGGTTGGGCAGCTGCAGTATTATTAACAGGAGGGTTAGCATGGTCTTTAATTTTGAATAATGATTTAACTACTCAAATACAAACTGCAGATTCAGAGCGAATATTATTAGAACAACAAATTGAAAACGCTCAAACTAATTTAGCTGAAGTTACCAAATTAAATAACATACTTAGAGATAGAAATATTACATCGGTAATACTTGCTGGACAAGCAGTTTCGCCAGATGCTTATGCAAAAGTTTATTGGGATAAAAAGACACAAACCGTTTATTTAGATGCTCAAGGATTACCTGAGCCACCTAAAGGGAAAGTATATCAAGTATGGTCACTAACCCTTAACCCTCTTACACCTACTAATTTGGGAATAATTGACGACTTCATGACAGATGATAACAAAATATTTAGCATTACCAATAGTAATGATTCACAAGCATTTGGAATAACACTCGAACCTGAAGGAGGAAGTGAATCTCCAACCCTAGAACAATTATTTACATTAGGTATTGTAGAAACTACACCATAGTTATAAAAGTTTAACCATAAAAAAAGCGCCAGTTTTAATATATAAACTTGGCGCTTTAAAATTAACAAAAAATACAAATCAGATTAAAGAAGTTTTATTTTCTGCTCTAATAGCGGACCTAATTCAAACTTGGCTTCCAAAAGTTCTTCTTTTAAATTTTTTGTTTCTTTTATATTACCCATAGCATTATAAATTTCGGCAAGATGATATAAGGTTTCAGGCTCATAGGTTTTATTTAAAACGTATTTTTTTGCAATATCAAATGCTTCTTTAACATTGCCATTATTAAAATGCACCCAAGCTAATAAGTCGTATGATTGAGGAGTAGGTCTATTTGCTATTTCAATATTGGCGATATCAAAAGCATTCTTGTACAGTTGTAATTCTTCAGCAAAAAGAATTGTACTGTATTTATTATACATATCTCCATATTTATCATTTTTTACAGTTGATATATATTGTGCTATATATTTACTTTTAGTTTCTGTATCTTCCATAAAATCAGCAATTTCGGCTTTTAGTAAAAAATAATCAGGTGCTTCATTATTTTCTGAAACAGCATTTAAAATACGCATGGCTTCAACTGGATTTCTTTCGTACGAGTAAACAATCCATGCAATTCCTTTTTTGGAATATGAATCATTCGGATTAATTTTTAATGCTTTTAGATAGTATAAATACGATTTTTCAATATCACCATTATGTCCATAGTAATCAGCTAAGTTAGTGTAGCCCCATTGCATTAAACTTTTATTTTTAGAAGTTTCAGAAATCAAAACTGCTTTTTCTAAATACTTTATTGCCGCTTTTAGATTTCCGATGTGATCATTCCATTTCGAAATACGAATTAAATAATTAAAATTCTTAAAATCTTCAAATTTTAATAGATAGGCTTTAGCATCTTTATAATTCCCTAATTCTAAATGCACATCAAATAACATATATTGAGTGGCCTTAAGATTTTCTCCATTTATCTCAGCTTTTTTAACTAATGCTAATGCTTCTTTAAATCGATGTTGAGAAATATAATTTCTAGCTAAAGCTCTTAAATAACTTGCTGAATTATATGCAGTTTTTTGATTAGCTATTAATAAACTATTCTCGGCAGCTATCAAATTATCGATATTGCCAGTTGCTTGAAATAATTGTGATTGAGATCCAGCAATTTTCAATAAATACGGAAACTGTGTTGGATTCACCTTCAGCTTTTGACTCCAAAAATTTAATTCTTTAGTAGTTTCTTGTTTTGTTTTATTTTCAGCTAAATCTAAATAACTATTATAGTCGTTTTTATTAGTAATGTTGTTATTTTTTTCTGAAGCTGTATTGCAGCTAACAATCGATAAGCCAATAAGTAATAAATAGATAATTTTCATAATAATTCGTTTTAGAAAATGAGCCTTCAAGTATTATAAATACAATACTTGAAGGCAATTAATTTTACCAAGGCGAAGCCAAATATGGGAAAGAAGTTAGAAATGTTTTATCATTTGTATCTACGTGATCATCACTAAGTCCTGGATTTTCTGAAAAATCCTCTCCTCCAAAAATTAATAACAATTCTACTGTTATTACATCATCTGCTAAGGTTCTACCAGTTAAAACATTTACGCCATCAAAAAATGTCGTAGTACCATCTAAAGATACATTTAGCACATCGGTAGCTAATAAACCTGTAAATGCTGCAGCATCTAAACCTAAAGCATTCGTATCGCCAGGGTTTGCATAAGCTGGGCTTAATGCTTCTAAATTTGCTTGCATCATTGCTTGAAAGCCTGCACTTTGCATTGATGGAATTGTTACATTAAACATATCTTTACTTGCAGACGATACAAATACCGTATTTACTGCTGGTCTACCAATTTGGTCTTCCTGAGCAAATACTCCAGAAAAATCTATAACCTCAGGATCTGGATTTGGATTTGTATCATCGTCATTACTGCAACTAATTGTTGCAACTGAAAGCAATATTGACATTGCTATTAATTTTATGTTTTTAATTTTCATAATTTATATTTTAAAGTATTATTATTGTTTTCTTTTTGTTTCTACCCAAACATTTATAGTTCCAGAACCTCCAACCATAGATTTTGGAACTTCTACTGCTATAGATAATACATTGGTTCCAGCAAATGTATCACTCCCTGGGTCGTTAAATCCTGAAGCATTACCAGCTAAAATTTCTCCATATTGTGCAAAATCGAAAAAGAAAGGGTCATCTCTTGGTCCGGCGAAAAAACTCATGCCAGAGTTTGTACTAATATTGGCATTAGAACCATAAGGAGTTATTAGTACCTCCGATTGTGTTGCCGATGTTTCAATAGTACTGTTTAATCCTGTTGCTGAAGGCGAAACAGGTCCAAAAAAGTACATAGTGCCATCTCTTGGTATTGCCTGAATTACAAGGTCTTCAATATTGTCGCCATCAGTATCAATATTAAACTCTATTAATGCGTTTTCATCAAAAATTGCATTTGATGTTGCGCCTGGACTTAATAGGCCTTGAATGTTGGCAATAAACACAATATTGTTTGTGTTAGCGCCTTCAAAGGCATAAAAGTCTGTTACATCACTTGTGCTCCCAGAAATTGCTGGAGCATCAATATGATCTGCTGAAATAAGAAAGAAACCAGCTATTGCTAAAGTTCCGATTCCAATAAAAAATTTGATTTTTCTCATAATAATGAATTTTGTTTATATTTTTTTGTTATTCATTATTACATACGAGAAAAAGTAAAGAGTGGTTTTATTTTATATAAATTTAAATAAAAATAATAAAGTTATTTGAACACATGAGTTCATAAACTTGAGGTATAATAGAAGATTTTAAAGATTTTTATTTAAAAAATAATTTTAAATAATCAAAAATAAAATTCAAATTAATAAAGAAGTTGTTTTAAAAACTATAGGTGTATTGAAGTCCGGCACCGTAATTACTACGTATTTGTTTTCCAAAATCTACGCCTAAATGAAGGGTAAACTTACCATACTTCTCGTGTGTATAATTAGATTGAAGGTAACTATAAACGATTTTTTGTACCGGCGAAATAGGGTTCCCAAAAGTTCCAAGGTTTTGCACAAAACTTGTTTTAGCAAGAAACGACCATTTTTTTTGAGATGCAGCTACACCAATATGTATTGCCTTAACTCTATTGTTTGAAATTCGTAACCCAGATGGGTCTTGTGTGATAAAAGGGAGTCCGATAATATTGTTTTCATAAGTCCATCCCGAGCGATAAACTCCACTATTAAAATAATTATCGCGTCCTCGACTATCGTTTCGTCTTCCAGATTGATCTGAAGTATCTACATATTCAAGCAATACTCCTTTCACAAAAGTTGTGAAATCGGTAGTGTTTGGTTCAAAATAAAATCCCCAAATACCATCAGGGACATTTGCAAATCGTGTACCAGAACCATCCTCAAAAGGGTGCTGGTAATAGAATACAAATTTTCCAGAACTTGGTGTAAGTGTATATTCAAAATTAATAATTCCCAAATGATTACCTAAGGCGTTAATTGTATCACCACTAGACGCACCATCTGAAGCCTTTTTGGCAAAAAACACATCGATAAAATCACCAAATGACGAAGGTTGTTTCCCAAGCTCTGGAGATGTTCCTCCCCACTGAGCATAATGTTCTACACCAATTTGCAGTTTATTCTTTAAATTAATATTCCAAATAAAATGCAAGCGTTTATAATGCAATAGGGTATTATCTACAAAACGATCATCATTAAGTTCATAATGTGCAATTGCCCAATCTATTTCGAATTTATTTGAAAGTTTAAAAGGTTTATTTGCTTCTGCTATAAGACCAGGAAAAGCGCGTGAATTTCCAGAAAGTAAAAAGTTGTCATTAACAGTTGAAAGTCCGTTGAAACGCACTTCAGAATGTTCACTTCCTAATGTGAGGCCTAACCATTTATTCGTATACTTTACAAATAGTTCGTCGCGCTGAAACTCATCTTCTACTCCATCACGCACAAAGATACTAGCCTTTACTTCTAATTGTGAAGTTTCATTTAAAGAGTATATCAAATTTGATTGCAATGACGCAAACAATTCGGTTTTCGATGAAAATGCCCCATTTTGATTAGAGAATATCCAAAATGGTAATGTGTCTTCACCTGAATAAAAACCTGCAACCGAAACAGCGGAATTTATATCAATTTTTTGTGCACTTACGGGGATTAAAAATGGAAAAATCAGTAAGGTTATAGTAATAAAATATTTTTTCACTATTTATTTAGTTTTGTTATTAGCTTCCGTGAAGTGGGATTGTTTTTACCCTTGATTCTTTTATGTTTTCATCCTCACAATCTAATGATTCAAATTCAGAATTTCTACTAATAAATTCGGGCACTAATTTTTTAAGTCGTGTTACAACTTCTTTATCATTATGTCTTAAAGCCGATTCTACAATTCTGTTAACATGGGTATCTACATAATTAAAATCTTTAATTACATCGCGACTAATCATTATTTTTTCATGATGTGTAGGCAAGGCCTTACTTGTTTCACTAATTAATTCTTCGAATAATTTTTCGCCCGGACGTAGCCCTGTGATTTTAATTTTAATATCTTCATTTGGTATATAACCTGCCAACTTAATCATTTTAATTGCTAGGTCCATGATTTTTACAGGTTCCCCCATATCGAATATATAAATAACACCACCTTTACCCATAGTTCCAGCTTCAAGTACTAATTGACAAGCTTCTGGGATGGTCATAAAATAACGTATAATATGAGGATGCGTTATTGTAACTGGTCCGCCTTTTTCGATTTGTTTTTTAAACAATGGTACCACACTTCCGTTTGATCCTAATACATTTCCAAAACGTGTTGTAATAAATTTAGTAACTGGAGTTTTACCGTTAGAATTTGTATAAAAATTTCTTGACTGTACATACATTTCAGCAGCACGTTTAGAGGCACCCATTACGTTACTTGGGTTTACAGCTTTATCGGTAGATATCATAACAAAACGATCTACTTTATTAACCACCGACATGTCGACTAAATTTTTTGTACCGTATATATTTGTAATTACAGCTTCTGGAGAATTATCTTCCATTAAAGGAACATGTTTATAGGCTGCTGCATGATACACAATATCGATATCATATTTTTTAAAGAAAATTCCCAATCTGTTTCTGTTAGCTACATCACAAATTAAGCATTTGAAATTGAGCTTCGGAAATTTAGACTTAAGTTCTAATTGTAAATTATGCAAAGGTGTTTCTGCTTGATCTAAAATTAAAACAAGTTTCGGGTTAAAAGAACCTAGTTGTCTTACAATTTCGCTTCCTATAGATCCTGCTCCACCTGTTACTAATATCGTTTTATCATCAATCACCTTTGCTTTTTCTTCATTATGAAGGACAATTGGTTCACGTTCTAATAAATCTTCAATTTGTAAGTTCTTTACTTGATTAGCAACCGAAGTATTGTCTGTCCAATCTAAAACTAAAGGCGAATTATAAACTTTAATATTATTTTCTAGACAATCCTCAACTATGCAAAATTTATCTTCGGCAGATAATTTTTTTCCTGATAGAATAATAGCTTCAGCATTTAAACTTTTAAGTTCGTTACTAAATTTTTTGCACGTTAATTTTATTACTGGTCTCCCTAAAATTCTTAAACTTCTATTAAAGGAATTTTTTGAAGCAAATCCTTGAATATCAAATCTCTTAGGATGTTCTAAGTCAAGTGCTGCTCCAATAGATATTGCGCTTTCATCAATTCCTATAATTACTACTTTTTCGAGGTCATCATTTTGTTTAGCAACTTTAAAATATTCATACAATTGTTTAATAGACAATCGAAATAAAAATAGAAACGTAAATGAAAAAAACAAATACAGTATTAAAGATGTATTCAAAAACACCTTTTCTCCCTTAAAATTAAGGGCTATATAATTTATTAAAAGTAAAATCGCAAAAGTACTTATTGATGCAAGCAATAATTTTAGAGCATCCATATATGATGAGTGCCTAATTAAACCTGCATATGTTTTATACAAAAGCATAAAAACAAAATGAACTCCAATAATTAAAAGAACTTGTTGGGTTGCATTAATTAATGATAAATATGAAATATGTAAATCGGTTAAAATAAAAACTGTAAGCCCAATAGAACAAAGTAACAAGAAGGTATCGATAGATAGCACACACCATCTAGGCAAATACCTTACATTTCGAATATCTAATGCGTTATCTTTTTTAGATAAAATTATTTTTAATGCGTTGCGTAATTTTCTTACCATAAGTTAGTTAGTTAGTTAAATATTTGGGGTATTAACTAAAAAATAAATTTACTGCTTTTTCAATTCTACTTTTGTTTTCATTACTTAAATTTGAACCAGAAGGCAAACAAAGTCCGATTGAAAATAAATGATTTGCAATTTCGGCGCCATAAAATTTCTCTTGATTATAGATTGGTTGCAAATGCATAGGCTTCCACAAAGGTCGGCTTTCTATGTTAAAATTTTGCAAAAATATACGCAATTTTTCTCTATTTACTTCTGTTTCATCATTTTTAAATGTAATTGCTGAAAGCCAATGATTACTAAAATAATTAGAATCAGGCTCCGTAAACAAAGAAATTTCATCGATTTTTGAAAATATATTATTATAAAATTGATGGTTTTCTCTCCTTAAATTTACGTGTTTATCGAGCACTTCCATCTGCCCTCTTCCAATTCCAGCAACAATATTGCTCATTCTATAATTATAACCAATTACCGAATGTTGGTAATGCGGAGCATTGTCTCGCGCTTGTGTTGCTAAAAAAATAGCTTTATCTTTTGTTTTTTTATCTCTACAAACAAGCGCACCACCACCAGAGGTTGTTATTATTTTATTGCCATTAAACGATAAAATTGAAATATCGCCAAATGTACCACATGCCCTTCCTTTATATTTCGAACCCAATGCTTCTGCTGCATCTTCAATTAAAAAAACATCGTATTTTTTACAAATCAACACAATTTCATCAATCTTTGCTGGCATTCCATATAAATGAACCATTAAAACCGCTTTTGGTTTTTTTCCTGCTGAAATTCTATCTTTTATTGCTTCTTCTAAATAATAAGGACACATATTCCATGTATCTGGCTCACTATCTACAAATACAGGTTTAGCTCCTACATACGCTATTGGGTTAGCGCTTCCGCAGAAAGTAAATGTTTGACAAAGCACTTCGTCATCACGTTCGACACCTGCTAAAACTAAGGCCAAATGTATGGCTCCAGTTCCAGTAGAAACACATGCTACATGCGAATCTTCTCCTAAATAAGTTTCAATATCTTCTTCAAAACCATTCACATTAGGACCTAAGGGCGCAATCCAATTTTCAGCAAATGCAATATCTACATACTTTTTTTCTCCACCACCCATGTGTGGAGATGATAGCCAAATTTTATCATTCATAGTTTTAAAATATTGTTTTAAAAATATATCCAATATCTTTAAAAATACTGTAATCTTCTATATATTTTTTATTAATTGAAACCTTTTTAGGCCAAATAACATTTTTATTATATGCTTCTGGATCATCTTGTTTAGCAAGTAATTCTTCTTCATTCTTAAAATATATTGAGGCAGGGCCAGTAATACCAGGTTTAATAGTTAAAATTATTTTATCGCCACCAATTAAGGCATCTGCAAAACCAGGCACATCTGGACGTGGGCCAACAAAACTCATCTGTCCCAACAAAACATTTATTAATTGGGGAAGTTCATCAATTTTAGATTTTCTCCAAAATCTTCCAATACTTGTTATTCTCGGATCTTCATCGGTAGAAACAGTTGTTGTAATTCCTGCTACGTTTTTCATACTACGAAGCTTAATAACTCTAAATATTTTTCCGTGTTGTCCTACTCTTTCTTGTGTAAAAAAACCACTTAAACCAGTGTCAAGTCTAGCAATAACAGCTGATAACAAAATCAGCCATCCTGTTAATAACAATCCAATACATGCTAATATAAAATCAAATATTCGCTTTATGATGCTATTGGCTTTACTCATTTATATAGTCTAGTTTTAATAAAGTCGTATATAATATTTCATTAAGTTTTTTTAATTCTTCAGAATTAAATTTATTTTTATGTGAACCTATGCTTTTTTCTGAAACTTTTAAAACTAATTTTTTAATTTCTACTTCGGAAAGATCAATATTCATAAAAGTTGCAAAGCGTTTCATTTCTTCAACAGGGTTCTTTACAAATACTTCGTAACGGATATCAAATATATTTTCAGAAGGAATAACGTTGCGATCTCTAATTGTATTTTCTGCGCAATGTTTCCACTGATTGGCACAAATTTCTAACAAACTATTTTTTGAAACATCTTTAGTATAACCAGTATATAAAGGTCCCCAAAAGGAAAGGTTTTTTTCTTTAGAACCATTTTTTTTCAACCGATTTAAACCAAACTTAGCTACATAATAAAATAAGTCCCGCAAAGGAACATACCGAAGTTTTTTAAGCGTATATTTTAATTCAAATTTTGCACCCCAACGCTTCATAGCACTCGGTACAACATCTCTACCGTCACGATTAATAAGTATATATTTTGCTTCTGGAAAAACATTAAAAACGTACTTAAGTCTTAAAGAATTAGCACATGTTTTTTCTACAATATATTTAGCATTCGTCTTATTGTGAAGCGAAGTAAAACGACCTCTAATATATGTTTTAATTGATGGATTTAATTTTTCTAATGGCAGCTCATCTGTTGGAAAATCTTTATTCCCATAGCGCCAAACTGGATTAATTTCGTCGCAGCCCCATGTTTCAAATCCGTCAATAGAAGTTATAATATCCCTAAGCATATTTGTTCCCGAGCGACCAGCACCAATAATAATAACAGGAGTAAAATTCATTTATTTATTTCTTATTTTTATAAAATTTGCTTCCAATTTATCAACACTAGAACCCATAGACAAATTATTTTCATAATAAGTTTTTCCACGTAAACCCATTGCTTTTATTTCTTCGGAAGAAAGGCTCATCATTTTTTTAATTTGTAGTGTTAAATCATCTACATTATCTGGTTCAAAACCAAAACCCGCTTCAGCATCTTTTAAAATATCGAAAGCATCACCTTCTAAACCCATTAAAATAGGTTTCCCAGATTTTAAATATGCTAATATTTTTGATGGTATCGTGATTTTAAACAGCTCATCTTTTTTTAAATGAACAAGAAGAAAATCGGCCGCATTTAAATATTTTGTAACTTCACTTGATTCAACACGTGGAATAAAACTAACATTATCTAGTCTCCAATCTATTGCACACTGTTTGAGCGTTTCTTCATCGGCTCCACCACCTAAAAATATAAATTGAACTTTTGTATTTTTAGCTTCTTTCAACTTTTTTGCAGCTTTTAAAATTGTTGCAAGCGATTGTACAATACCAAGATTTCCAGCATAAAGAATATTAATTTTATTTTCTCTGAAATAGGTCTCTAAAATTTTCCTTGAAAGGGTTTCCGAAGAAATTTTATCCCTACTCCAATTCGAAACTATTTCAAGTTTCTTGGCTGGTACATTTTTGGAAATTAATGTTTTGTAAAAACCAGGTGTTGCAACTGTAATAGCCTTTGCATTTCGGTAATTAAAATTACACCAAGCATCAATAAACTTAAGCATCCATTTATTTTTCATCATTCCAGATGCGGCAACAGTTTCTGGCCATAAATCGTTGATATCATATAAAAACGGAATGCCTCGTAGTTTTTTAAGCACTATTGCTGGAATTGCTGCTGGAATTGCACCTTGATATACAAAACAAACATCTGGTTTTTTTATTAAAAAGAGTCCGATAAAGGTTGCCGAAAAAGCATACGAAATATAATGCATAAAACGTTTTGCACCAGAAGAACTATGGTCTGGGTATATTGGAACGCGAATTAAGGATACGCCATCCATCTGCTCTCGTTTATAAAAGCGCTGTTTATAGCCATCGTAAATTCTACCAATTGGGTACGAAGGAAAACCCGTAAGTACTTCTACTTCGTGTCCGCGTTTAATAAGCTCTTTAGCAAAATCTAGGCTTTTTGCAGTAGGTTCAGGGTTAAATAATTGTTTAACAAGCAGTATTCTCATTATTTATGCAATGTCATTTTTTGTTGATGAAACTATTTTATAACCAAAGTATTCAAAATCTTTTTTAAATATTTCTGAAATAGTTTTTAAAGACTCATCGTCGTAATACGATAAAAAATCTTTATTTCTTGAAGACGATCTCTCGTGTTTTAATGTTCTTTCTTTAATATTTAAATTGTTGCAAACTGTTTCAAAATCGTCATTAATAGTTTCAAATTTTCCTATAAAATCTACCAACAAGTTTCCTTCTCTATCTGTAATCCAGTCTAATTGATTCTGAAACATAGCAGGAAAATTATAATATTCTTCCTTTTTATCTACATAACAAGCTCGTATCCAATCTTTAAAAGAAATTTGATTACTTTTTAAATTCGTTTGATTGTGTTGTAACCTATAAAAGTATTGTGAAACAACTCGATCGTATGGGTTTCGTACAAAAGTGAATTTATAATTGTTATTAAAAGCTTTTGTACCCATAAAATTCTTGATTGTATAAGCAGTTAAATGAACTTGCTCGGTATCACCTAATGCTTTCGCTATAGAGCTTCCTCCTGTTTTATTGATATGAATAAAAATATGATTCTTTTTAAAAAATGTATTAAGAAGGTACTTTGCATTCGATATAGTAGCATTAACAAATCCTCTATCTTTTTTCTTGAAGATACTTTTTATGTAAATAATTGTTAAGGATATGTAGTTAGATATCATATTTTAGTAAAACACTATTTTTTAGACCACACAACTCGATTAATATAATCGGTATATGAAAGTATAATACGTACTATTTTTTCTGAAACATTTGGTGTCGAATAATCAGCTACTTGCCTAAAATTTCTTTCTGGGTTTCTTTTTTGTGTTTTTAAAGCTGCTAAAGCTTGCATGATTCTTTCGGGATTAAGTCCGACCATCATTACTGAAGCTTCTTCCATAGCTTCAGGTCGTTCGTGTGCTTCCCGAATATTTAATGCATGAAAGTTTAATATTGAAGATTCTTCCGAAATAGTACCACTATCAGACAAAACAGCAAAAGAGTTCATTTGAAGCGCATTATAATCTGAAAAACCAAGTGGTTTTAAAAACTGTATATTTTTATGAGTTTCAACATTTTTGGTTGCTAACATATTTCGTGTTCGTGGGTGTGTTGAAACGATTACAGGAAAATCATAACGCTCAGCAATACTGTTTAAAGAAGTAATTAGTCCGTCAAAATTCTTAGGGTTACTAATATTTTCTTCTCTATGAGCAGATACTACAAAATACGCATGCTTCGTTAAGTTTAAACGTTCAAGAACAGTTGATTTTTCAATCTTATCTTTAAAAGTGTTTAGCACTTCATACATCGGACTCCCAGTTTTAATTACACGATCGGGTGCCAAGCCCTCTCGAAGTAAATATTCTCTAGCAATGCTGCTGTATGTTAGGTTTATATCAGAAATATGGTCGACAATTTTTCGGTTTGTTTCTTCAGGAACACGTTGATCAAAACAACGATTTCCAGCTTCCATGTGAAAAATAGGAATTTGTCTTTTCTTAGCAGGTATTGCACATAAACAAGAGTTTGTATCGCCTAAAACTAAAAACGCATCTGGGTTTTCTTGTTCGAGAATTGGGTCTATTTTAATAAGAATATTACCAACTGTTTCAGTTGCATTTTTACCTGCAGCTTCAAGGAAGTAATCTGGTTTTCTTATTTCCAAATCATCAAAAAATATTTCGTTCAATTCGTAATCGTAATTTTGCCCTGTGTGTACTAAAACATGCTCAATAGCCTCACTTTCATCTAAAGCTTTCATTACACATGCCAGGCGTATAATTTCTGGGCGTGTACCTACAACGGTTACAACTTTTAATCGCTTCATACTTGGTTGAAATTTAAACAAAAATACTGATAAATAAATGAAATAAAAACAAGGGGGGCTTGTTTCTAAACTTTAAATTTAATTTATCATTTTTGCGTTAGTGATAGAAATGGAAATCCTTTTATATTCTATAAAAGATTGTAATTGATAGCACGACCCTTCGAAGCTGTTTATTGAGCTTGCCTGACGGTAGACAGGCTTAGTCGAAATATAGCGTAGAAGGGTAACGCCCAAATAATGATGAGATTTCTCTCCCTAAATCTCGGGATTCGAAATGACAAGTTTAAACCTCTATAAAATAGGTGTCGGAATCTTCTTTATCGTACGGCTCGTTAATCCAAAAAAGTGTAATAAGCTCGGTATCGCCAATGTTTGTAATGTTGTGTGTGTACCAAATTGGCATGTCGACATAAGCTGGTTCATCGCCATCTAGAATAAACTCGAACACCTCATCGGTATTTACTTTTCGCCATTTAATCGAAGCTTTTCCGCTAATAACTGCAAAACGTTCAATCTTTCGAGTATGGTAATGATTGCCTCTTGTAATG
>Ga0256847_1000872_pt1 | contig 16997 bp, 15 predicted proteins | sample TeddybearmetaG_FD_189099 | JGI IMG/M metagenome (GOLD analysis project Ga0256847, IMG submission 189099) | Hydrothermal vent microbial communities from East Pacific Rise, Pacific Ocean - Teddybear | ecosystem: Environmental > Aquatic > Marine > Hydrothermal vents | place: Pacific Ocean: East... | reverse complement strand
TTTTTGCGTGTCTGTAAGTAAAGTTGTGCCAGGCGATATTTTGCTTCAATCAAACCCTGATTAGCGGCAAGGACAAACCAGGATTCTGCCTTGTTCAGGTCTTGTTTGGGTATATTGTAATCAGAATAAGCCTTACCCAGCATGAGCTGTGCGTGTGCATCCCCCGCTTTTGCCTCGGAGGATATCCAGTCTAGAAAGCGCGGGTTCAGACTGCGTTGACGAGCATTGTACAAAAGCCCGGCGTAGTTTGCTTTGCCTGGCAGTTGCACCAGACCTGCTCGCAGGGTATTTCCCGACCACATTCCACGGAGCTCGATACCGCTTTCATCTGTACTTGTACCGGCGCCGAGGGGCGCATTAAACTCCCATGTTCCCTCGTGTGAACTGCCATTGGGCAGGCGAGCCAGTCCCTGGCCATTACGCTGATTATCAATCCAGTCTCCCTTGTAAGAGCTACCGTCAATTCGAATTTCTTCGCCATAGCCATTGCGTTTGTTTTCAGCCCACATACCTTCGTAGTGGCTCTTTGAGCGTGTTATTCCGACCCCATATCCCGAACGCCTGCCATTTTCCCAGGCACCCAGATATTCAATGCCTTCTACGCCGGTAAAATATCCGAAACCCTGTGGAGCATCTGCATACCAGTCTCCTTCATAACGCCCACCCAGGCTTGTTTGAATACCGAAACCAGTGCGCTGATTGTTTCTAAATGCCCCCGTGTAAACGCTGTTATCCGTTATGATTAATACCCCCTGGCCATCTCGTCTGTCATTGTGCCAGTTACCCTCATAGATCTCATCGCTTGGTAATGTTTCTCTACCATTACCGTGTTTTTTTCCGTTTAGAAAGTTGCCGCTGTATTTGCTGCCGTTTGGATATGAATATTCGGCCGCACCTGTGTACGTAAGAGCACCTGGGCGTATCCAGTAAGTTTTTTTGTCCGCAAGGGTTAATTTTCCTGCCAATGGGTCGTCAATTTGCGAGATTGGGCCTACCACAGGTGGTGTTGTGCAACTTGCCAGTAACAGAATAATGAAGGTGGTAGTTATACTTGTGCGCATGGGACTTATACACTTTACTATCTAAAGAACAATACTAGTGGATCATACCGGGGAGTGGGCAGTGTCGGAAGGAATAGCTACAGACAAAGTTAACCAATGGTTAGGTGCCCATGTAAAAGGTTTCCAAAGCCCCGCTGTCTTTGAGTTGATTGCGGGTGGACGATCCAATCTCACCTACCGATGTGAGGATGCAGGTGGATGCATTCGAGTTTTGCGTCGCCCGCCCCTGGGGCATGTATTGCAAAGTGCCCATGATGTTGTCCGCGAACATCGCATAATTTCTGCCCTAAAAGGCAGTACCGTGCCCATACCAGACACTCTGGGCCTGTGTGAAGATTTGACGGTAAACGATGTCCCCTTTTGTGTTTTTGAGTTTGTAGCAGGAGATGTTCTGCACACCGCGGAAGATGCGCAGGCGCTGTCGCCTGATATACGTCAGTTACTTGGGCGAGACGTAGCCGAGGTGCTTGCGAATCTGCATTTACTTGACCCGGACAAGGTGGGCCTGGGTGCTTTGGGCCGCAAGGAAAACTATCTGCAACGCCAGCTAAAACGCTGGTCAGGTCAATGGGAGGCAACTAAAACGCACCCTATTCCCGCGATGGAAGAGACCTTTAAATTGCTGAATGAAAAGCTACCACAGCAAATTGGAGCTACCATTGTGCATGGGGATTATCGACTGGGAAACATGATTGTACGTGAAGGTCGTATAAAGGCGCTGCTGGACTGGGAATTGTGCACCCTGGGTGACCCGCTTGCAGATGTAGGTTATCTGCTTAACTCCTGGGAGGATGCAGCCCCTGAATCCGTTGATCTGGCTACAGTTCCTGCGACCGCGGCGGGCGGTTTTATAGACCAGCAGACTTTGTGTGAAATCTACCAGACACGCACAGGCCGCAGCCTGGAAAACATTGCCTACTATCGTGCTTTTTCTCACTGGCGACTGGCTGCTATTGGCCAGGGCGTATATAAACGCTACCTAATGGGTGCAATGGGAGATGAAGTGGACCTGGAAGTGTACAAGGCAAGTGTAAGCGAGAGGGCAGTTGCTGCGCTCGCTCTTCTGGGGTGAGAATCTGAACTTAGGCACATCCCCATATTGGGAAGGTCCATTACTTCTTCACCTGGTCAAAGGAAATGCTCGACATGTTGTGCCGGAGTGTGCGAAGGAGTTGGTTGCGGAACTTGTCGTGATGGGTACTATCGGTCGTACCGGGGTTTCTGATAGATAATGCTGCCGAGGCCATTCTTGACCAGATTGGCTGCTCAGTTTTGGCCATAAAACCATATGGGTTTATCAGCCCGGTGACGCGGGAAAGATGATCCTTTAGTTAGTAGCCGTTTTTTATTTGCTAGTCGGCAAGGCTTCAAAAATTATATTGTTGTTTCTGCCAGGAAGGGCATTCTGGAAGTAACAAAAACACCATGAGCGGAGAAATAATATGCGAATGATCTTTGTGCCGGTAGCCGACCGGCCAGAGTGTGCGAGAGCATTACGCACGGCATTTGACCTGGGGCAACGTGTCGATGCCAATATTTGTGGGTGCCACATCAGGCCCCACAATCACTCTGATGTTGTCCTGCCTTCGGAGCTGGGCTCAATCGCAGACCATGACGCGGCATGGGAAACAGCCTGGGCTGGCAAGAAAACCAGGAAGAGTGATGGTACGGCAAGGATGTTGTTTGAACAGGTTGCAGCGCGGCAACATTACGAGATTATTAAAAAGCCCAGATCCACGACCGGTGCCGTTTGGTTGGAAAAAGTTGGGTCACCAGACAAAGTGCTCTCCATTATGGGCCCCGTGTCCGATTTGATTATCGTGTCGCGCCCCACACTTATAGGTGGAACCCTTGCACGCCTGTTTATGATGGCGGCAGTGCTCAACTCTGCACGGCCTGTGCTGGTGCTCCCCAAATCAGGTCCGCTCGTAATCGGTAAGCGCATCTGTATTGCCTGGAATCAGAGTGCGGAGGCGGCGCAAGCTGTCTCTGCTGCTATGCCACTTCTTCGTTTGGCAGATCAGGTTAACATTATTACATGTGGCCGGGAGAGAAGCGGTGGCCCCAAATCCAGTCAACTTGCGACTTATCTTCGTTTCTGGGGTGTTAAGTCCAAGCGTTTCACTGTAAATGCCGATAGCGACACCAAGGGGCTTATCAAAGGCTATAAAGATAGTGAATCAGATCTCATGGTAATGGGTGCATACAGCCGTAGTCGCGTACGGCAGCGGATTTTTGGCGGTGTCACCGAGTTCATGTTGCAACGTGCGAAAATCCCGGTGTTCATGCTGCACAGCTGATCGTAAGGCATGGATTTTAGCTGGGTTGCCATAGCTGTCGGAGACGTTGTCTGGATATCGTTAGCCTTCGCACTGCGGTTTTTGGCCTTATAATTTACGCTCTGGCTATCGCCGGAACGCCCTTTTTATTGAACCTGACTCCGCGAGGAGCGATGGTGATTGATTTTGCCCTGAGCGTTGCCAGTACCGTGTTTGTCGTCAAGGTACTCAAAGAAAAAAGGGGAGTTAACGTCACTGCATGGACGGATCGCGATTGGCATTCTGATCATGCCGGACGTGGCCACTGTTGCATATGTTTCTCCAGCTTGTGGGCCATGGAGAACTGCTCGTGCTTTACGGTTTTTAATGTCTACACAGAAGCCGGGGCGGGATTTGCTGTTCATGTTTATGTTCAGGAGCAAACATGACCCGTTGAGTGCCAGTGAATGCTTGTAATCAGTAGGAAGCGGAAACGGGAGATTGCAAGGTGGACTCGGGGTAGGTAGCGATTAGCTCTCCGTTTTGATCGACAAAAGTTATATTCATCTTGTTCTGCATTTCCTGTGGCCAGTCCAGCGCCACTATCAGGCAGGGGTGGGTTAACATCTGCGCTTGCAGGGTGTCTGGTAGCGGGGTTTGCCATATCACTGGAATTTCCAGCTTGTCGTCAACGATGCGAGCATTGTTGCCCAAACTTAAAGTATAACCGGAGGTAGGTTGTACCCCCTTTGAGAGGGCTAGAAATTTGAGGGCTTCCGATCGCAGTGGCGCTTCGTCATTTTTGTAATCGAGCATGACGCTGCCTCTAATACCTGCAATTTCTGCGTAATCGATACTTTTCACGCCTGCGGATAACTGTTCGCAGTTTTGGTAAGTCAAAACGCTCATAACTTCAGGCGCACCGGTACAGGCCGGTAAAAGAATGAGTAGCAGGATGAGCTTGTTACCGAACTGGTGTTTCACTATCCGGCAATAACCTCGATAAATGCTGGAGAAAGCCTGAGATACGGGTAATGCCAGTACAAATTACCTGACCCGCATCTCGTCAGACGCTACTACTTTGTCCGGGCCTTCTCGGCAGGGAGAAAAAAGGCGTGTCGGCAAACTGCGCCGAGCTTAGTATCGTATAGGGAAGGACACTTATAAGGGAGGACTGCAACGAAACCATTTCACGCCTGAAACTGTTAATGTTGTACGTATTATGTACGAAATTATGAGTGAGTCAAGGTTTTTTACAGGTTTTGTACAAGTATTGTACAATTAAATATTCAAGCCTTCAGTGGCCTTGCTCCGGATGCTTTTTCTGGTGCGTGAATGGCTTTGGTTTCGAGAAGATCACCCAGGCTATGTTCAAGTAATCCGCGAGCACAACTCACGTCTGCTCTAATGCGACAATGCAGATCAGCATCATCGGGCGCTTCCAGTATATGTTCAGTTGTATACTGTTCATATGCGTTGAGACTGGTAATCAGTGAAACAAGGTGGCGTGGTGCACTATCTCCCCTTTGCCTGGCTGCGGAGGCAATGGATAGCAGTTGGCTGTCTTCATACCGCCTGGGCGTGGATTTCCCAATATCGAGTTCCATTGGTTGCGCGCAGGCTGAGACCAGTTTTTCCCAGGTTACCGGCCAGGCAAGAAGTGGAATACCCTGTTTTTTCAGCGATTCTATGCGTGTATCTGCGGCATACTGATAAACTGCAACAATACGCAGATCGGAAACACGAGCGCGTATATCGCGAATTTCTTCCAGATTAAGTGTTGGTGAAGACAGCGCTACGGCATTTAGATGCCTTAGTTCACTTGGCCGGCTGTTGAGAAAATCGGCGACATTGTTCCAACGCTGGGTTACTTCCACCCGATCTGACGCGCCTTCATCCTGTTCCAGCATTATAACGTTTGTGCCAATCAGGCCGATGGTTGGTAGCTGCGGTCTATAGGCGGTGTCTGCGCTGTAGGTCTGTCCGCTTAGTGAAACCGGCGTGAGCCGGGCACTTAACTGTCTGCCATCCAGTTGGGCAAGACTACTTATGGGGTGGCCCTGTTCGATCAATCGTTTAATTTTGCTCAGGTTCTGGAGCTGTTCGTGGCTATAAAACCGGGTTTTACCGGTTTTCTGGGCGGGTTGCAGGTCATACCGGCGCTCCCAGGCGCGCAAGCACTCTGGCGAGATGCCCGTAAGTTTGGATACGGTGCCTATTCTGTACAGTTCCTGCTCGCTCATATCGATTTTCTTGTACATAAACTGAACGGGTTAGCGATTGTACAGGTTCTTACAGCCTTGTCCAGATTGGTCTGTGCGGGCTTTACCTTGTGTGCTGCAAGTCTTTACACTTATGTCACGTGTAGCTGGATTGATGTTGGATGCAATTAGAAGAATTAACATATCGGTTGGTGCCTTTCGTACAAGCTAAATATACGGATGACAGTGCGCGGGTGTTTGACATACACCTTATGCCGGGTCATGCCGGTTTCGCTTATGGATTTAGTGTTGAGGCGGGTAAAAAAAATTCCCGACATATTGATTCCTGGTTTTTACGCTTACCGCCACCCAGCGTTAACTGGCGGGGTACCGCCGATGTTCTGCGGCAGGTTGAAATATTGGGTGCTCTGGACGGCACAGGTATTCCGCACTGTGAAGTTCGGTGGTCGGCTGCAGGTTCGCCAGATATTTATAAACAGGAACTGGAGTGGTTTGGCCGCCCCTATTTTGTAGTTCCAAAACTTAAAGGTGACGTTATTCGATTGGCACCTGGGGATTGGGGTCATGAGTTAAGCCTTGAACGCCGCCAAAAACTGGGCAAGCAGGTAATGCGGGCGCTTGCAGACATACATACGATTAAATGGCAGGGCAGGCTCGACTATCTTGGGGCACCCGTTGCGTTACATGATGACGTTACGCGCTGGGACCGCCTGTTGGAAAAGTCCGCCGACCCGCAGCGTCTCAAAGATGCGCCTAAGGTGCGTGAACGATTGCTGGCTAAGTTGCCAAAAGATTCCTCCGTAGGTGTTTTTCATGGCGATTTTCAGATCGCTAACCTGTTTTGTTCTTCCCAGGCTAAATTGCTTGCAGTAATTGACTGGGAGCTGGTGGGCATTGGAGCGACCCTGAATGACCTTGGATGGATTACCATTTTCAGTGACCCGCTGGCCTGGCATGCCTCCGCTGATCGCCATATGTTTCTGGACCCCGAAACCCTGATTGACTACTACACCGAAGCTTCGGGTAAGAGTGTTCCACAAATAGCCTGGTTTCAGGCACTGGCGGCTTACAAGTTCGCACTAATTAGTGGTTTTAATCTGGGACTGCATAGAAGGGGTAAAAGAGAGGACCCCATGTGGGAGGATGCACGTTTTTCGATGAACACCCTGATCGCCAGAGCACTGGAGCTTTTGGCTTAGATTAGGGAAGGTCTGATTAAGTATCGTCTGCACAGTGCGATCTGCGGGGCTTCTGGGAAGGCAGGCTTCGCTGGCAAGGGTCGGCACCCTTGCCAAGAAGTCTAACGCATCCAGAAGCCCCGCAGATCGCGCCCTTTGGGAGCTACTCTCGTCCGCAATAGCTGTGTTGCACTCCTTGCCAATATGTACAATATTACCTGCGAAGTGCGCCTTGCCATTGCGGGCGTGAGTAACTCTGTGAATACGATACTTAATCAGACCTTCCCTACAGGTGAGAGGTCCGCACAAACTCGCCCAACTCTCCCTGCAGGTAGAGCTTGTTGTCCTTTCCTATCACAATGGCAACGGTAGCTATGGGATCGTTAATGCGCCGGAACAAATGATTGCCCAGCGGAACAAGTCTGGTGCGTCGACCCCTGTACGAAAAAACAAGCTGACCATTTTGCACCGTTACGCGCGCTGATGCTTTTTGTCCTTCAAGCCATTGCTGAACACCAAAGCGCGTAGTGGAGGGGTAATAGTTGCCGCTGTATTGAGTGAGTATGGTTTCTTCAATATCTATCTGTGCAATCTGTCTGGTTTCCAGATCGCTGGTTAGTGCACTTTCAATACGTTTGCGTAGTTGTGCAATGGCTTTGGGGTTGTCGGTATTGATGACAATAAAATAACCACGTCCAGATTCACGATGTAAGCCATAACGGCTTAGATATCCATCCGCGTCCCCCCCGTGACCGTGGAGGATCTGTCCATTTTGTATCCATCCATACAAACCTGCGGCGTACCCAATTTTAAGCCCGTTGCGGGCAGCAAGACTGGAAGTTGGTGTGAATAGTTGTTCAAAGGTAGCAGGCCGCAATAATCTAACACCCTTGCGTGTTTTGCCTTCGTTGAGTAAAAAAAATAGAAACTCCTGCATCTCTGCGGCAGAGGTATTTAGAGCACCAAAAGCTCTGAAACTCATATTCCAGTAGGGTAGTGCGCTTATGCCATCTGCTTTAAATCCACCGGGCAAGTCGGGTACATGTGCCTGGGTGAAACCCGCTGAAGGCATACCAAGGTCTCCCAGCAATCGTAAAGCAAGTGTTTCAAAACTTTGTCCAGTGGTCTGTTCAATGAGCAGGCTTATGAGCCCGGGATTCACATTGCTGTAGGAGTGCCGTGTACCTGGCGGCCAGTGCATTTCGCGATTATGCGGATTAGCGGCCATAGCCTGGGTAAGGCTGAGCACTGCGTTGGAGTTAAATTCCCGCGTACTGAGGTCAGCTAAACCCGAGGTATGTTCCAGCAGGTGTATTGCTTTAAGAGGGGCATGGTCATCCCATCGGTTGCGATATGTTCCAGCGGGCAAACTATTTTTAACCGGATCGAGCAGGGAAATTTTTCCAGCATCTGCCAGCCTTAGCAGCGTAAGTGCTGTAAAGGTTTTGGTAATTGATCCAACCCGAAAAGGAGTATCAATGGACAGTGTTTTATTTTTTGCCAGAACCTGACTAGAAATAACCCGATTTTTATCCATCAGCACAATGGCCAGTGCGGGTATATTGTGCTTGATCCGTATTGCTTCTACTTCGGTCAAAAGTGTGACTGGGTTGTTCCAGTCTGCGTGTAGATTGACAGAAAAACCAGGCGTAAATGTGAGTATTCCAGCGATCAGAAAACAGGCAACGAAGTGCGCAGAGTAGCAATTGGATTTAATGTCGTTATTCATAGCAGGCAGCAGCGACACGTGAGTAATGTTCATTGTACAGAAATCTACTATTGGGTATTGTTGAGACCACTTAACAGACGCTTTGTTTCGGGGAGACGTGCAGTGCAATTACGAGTAAATGTGGCAGTAGTGTTTTTCTCCTGGTTTTTGAGTGCAGATATGTACGCAAGCCAGCCTGACTTAAGCGGATATTATGATGTGGCTACGCTTACACCGCTGCAACGGCCTAAAGAATTTGGCAACAAGCTCTTGCTCACACCTGAGCAGGCCAGCGAGATTACTGAAGCTCAGCGAATACGGGTGGAAGAACGGCAGAAAAATCGTGGCCCGGTAACCGAAGCACCTCCGGTTGGCGGAGCGCCTCCGATTGGATTGGGAGAAGAGGCTCTGGAACAGACCGGTGCAGGGTCGGTAGGTGGATACAACCAGGCATTTATTGATCAGGGTGATGCTGTTTTTATGATAGACGGAAAGTTTCGGACATCTATCGTTACCGTTCCGAAAAATGGCCAGTTACCCGCCATGACCCCGGCTGCGCTAAAGGTTGTGGGTGAGCGGCGAAAATTGTATAGAAAGAACACAGGAAGAGCCTGGTGGCTGGAGTTGGACGGGGCTGGCCCTTACGATGGCCCGGAGTCGCTCGGCGATTCAGAGCGATGCCTAAACGGCTTTGGTTCCACCTCTGGGCCTCCAATGTTACCCGTGCTGTACAATAATTTTAAGAGAATTGTGCAAACTGAAGACCATGTAATGATTCTGGTTGAGATGGTGCACGATGCACGCATTGTGCGCCTGAACAGCACCCATGTTGCCGACCGGATTCGACAGCGTTTCGGGGACTCTATCGGTTGGTGGGAGGGTGATACGCTGGTGGTAGACACCACTAATTTTACCGATAGCCCTGGCCTGTTTCTGGCCACCAGAAATTTACACGTGGTTGAGAAGTTCACCCGAATCAATGATACAGATTTGCTCTATAGTTTTACCGTTGACGATCCCACTGTGTGGCAGGAACCCTGGCAGGGTGAGTACGTGTGGCCGAGTAGTACGGATGTTATTTTTGAATATGCCTGTCATGAAGGCAACTATTCAATGAGCGGTATATTAAAGGGCGCACGATTGCTGGAAAACGAAGCGCAGTCCGCTAGCACAGGGGCGGATTAGTTTGGAACAAAGTGGTCAGTATTTAATAAAGGCACCGCGAGCTAAAGTTTGGAGCGCACTCAATGATCCTGACATCCTCGCCGCCAGCTTACAGGGCTGCGAGGAGATGCTTAAAGTGTCTAACGATTCTTATACGGCGAAAGTTAAGGCAAAGATTGGGCCCGTAAGTGCTACTTTTAACGCAGAGCTAAAACTCTCGGATATACGTGAACCAGAGTCCTATACCATTGCTGTATCGGCCAAAGGTGGTGCGGTAGGGTTTGGCAAAGGGCTGGCGCAGGTAAGCCTTGAACCGGGCGCGGATGATGCGCATGGCACAACCATGCTGAGTTATTCGGTAGAAGCACGAGTGGGTGGTAAACTTGCCCAGGTTGGCTCACGCCTGATTGATGCAGCGGCTCGAAAAATGGCCGACGATTTTTTTGGTGCATTCAGCAAAGCGGTAGCGCCGGATTCTCTCGCTGTGGATGTTAACGATTCTGCAACGAAAAACGGCATGGTTCCAACGATAGTATGGCTTGGTGTTGCAGCGGCGGTTCTGCTTGGAGCCCTGGTGTTGTCCGACATGGTTTGAAAAATTATCAACTGGATGCAGAGAGGGTGAATGAAAATATCTGTTTGTGTTAACGATGTGGACTGTGATCTGGAAGTAACAGCTAATGCACTGTTGGTCGACGTGATTCGCGATCAGTTACATCTCACTGGAACACACATTGGCTGTGATACTTCCCAGTGTGGAGCCTGCACCGTGCATTTGAATTGCAGAGCAGTTAAATCCTGCACGGTTCTGGCCGTTCAGGCGGATGGCCAGTCTGTTACGACCATAGAAGGTATTGGCAGCCCGGTAGCTTTACATCCTATGCAGGCAGCCTTTAAAGAGCATCATGCCTTGCAATGCGGGTTTTGTACCCCGGGTATGATTATGCGAGGAATTGATCTGGTAAATAACAGTGAATCGCTGGACCCGGCAACAATTCGAGCAGGCCTTGAAGGCAATATCTGCCGCTGTACGGGATATCAGAATATTGTCAAAGCCATGAGCCATGCAGCACTGGAAATGGTGTCTGAAAAGGAGATGGTCTGATGAGCGAAACAGTTTCAGGCACGGGAATAGGAGCATCAGTTAGGCGGCGAGAGGATGTGCGTTTTATTACCGGGCAGGGTTCCTACGTTAGTGATGTTCAAATGTTACGGCAAACCTACGCTGTGTTTGTTCGGTCACCGCATGCGCGGGCGAGAATCCTCGATATAGATGCCTCGACAGCTTTAGAAATACCAGGTGTACTGGCATTTTTGTCCGGCAAAGAAATGGCGGCGGATGGCATTGCTGATTTGCCTTGCGGCTGGGCGGTTAACTCTAAAGACGGTAGCCCGATGGTTGTTGCGCCACACCCAACCATGGCTGTGGACAGGGTTAACTACGTTGGTGAACCCCTGGGTGTGATAATCGCCGAGACTTTACAGGTGGCCCGTGATGCTGCAGAACAGGTATTTGTTGATTACGAAGAGCTGGATGCAGTTATTGCCCTGGCAAGCGCAACCACAGCCGACCAGATTTATGCAGAGGTGCCTGACAATCTTTGTTATGACTGGGCCCTGGGTGACGAAGAAGAAACCGATGCTGCCTTTGCCAGGGCGGCCCATATAAGCACACTGGATTTGTCGAATAATCGGCTTATCCCCAATGCTATGGAACCGCGGGCGGCGGTGGCGGACTACGATGCAAGCAACGACAGTTACACAATTTATACTACTTCCCAAAACCCGCATCTTGAACGCGTGGTATTATCCGCCTTTGTACAATTGGCTCCAGAACACAAGCTGCGCATTATCGCGCCGGATGTAGGGGGTGGTTTTGGGTCTAAAATATTCGTTTACCCGGAAGAAACCGCTGCTGCCTGGGCATCCAAAAAAGTAGCTCGTCCGGTTAAGTGGACCTGTGACAGAAGTGAAGCATTTCTAACAGACGCCCACGGTCGCGACCACCTTACCCGTGTTGAGCTCGCCCTGGATGAGAATGGGATATTTTTAGGTTTAAGGGTTAAAACCACAGCCAACCTTGGTGCCTACCTTTCGCTGTTTGCGTCCGCCGTGCCAACTTACTTGTATGGCACATTACTCGCCGGTCAATATAAAACTCCTGCCATTTATGTCGAAGTGCAGGGCGTATATACCAATACCACCCCGGTAGATGCCTACCGCGGTGCCGGTAGACCCGAGGCGACCTATGTGGTTGAGCGCATAGTAGAAACCGCTGCTCGTGAGCTTAAAATAGATCCCGCGGAATTGCGGCGTCGCAACTTTATTCAGCCGGAAGATTTCCCCTACGAAACTCCTGTGGCTCTGGTTTACGATATCGGAAATTATGGAGCCAGCCTGGATAAAGCCCTTAAACTGGTCGATTACGCTGGTCTGGCTGCGCGTAAGGCAGAAGCGACAACCCGTGGGAAGCTGCGAGGCCTGGGGTTTTCCTGTTACATAGAAGCCTGTGGGCTGGCACCAAGTCAACTCGCCATGCAGCTTGGTGCAGGCGTTGGTTTATTTGAAAGCGGCGAAGTGCGGGTAAATCCAACTGGCAATGTAACTGTTTTCACCGGTTCACACAGTCACGGCCAGGGCCATGAAACTACGTTTGCCCAGGTAGTGTCTGATCGGCTGGGTATTGATATTGATAACGTTGAAATCGTGCATGGTGATACCGGACGGGTTGAGTATGGGCTGGGAACCTATGGTTCGCGTTCTATTGCGGTCGGTGGTTCTGCGCTGGTACTGGCTACCGATAAGATTATTGCAAAATGTAAGATAATTGTTGCGCATTTACTGGAAAGTGAAGCTGAGCTCATTGATTTTGAGAATGGTACTTTTACCTTGAGAGACAGTAATCGGTCGATGGATTTTGCTGAGGTAGCGGGGGCTGCATATTTTCCTGCAGATTATCCGGAAGACCTTGAGCCCGGTTTAACGGCTACTGCCTTTTATGACCCGGAAAATTTCACCTACCCTGCGGGCACACATATTTGCGAGCTCGAAATTGACCCGGATACGGGAGTAATAGAAATTGTTCAGTTCGTTGCGGTGGATGATTTTGGCAAGGTTATTAACCCTATGATCGTCGAAGGGCAGGTGCATGGTGGCCTGGCACAGGGTATCGGTCAGGCTTTGCTGGAACAGGCAATTTACGATGACTATGGGCAGTTGCAAACTGGGTCATTTATGGATTACTGCATGCCACGGGCAGATGACATTCCCAATTTTGTGGTGGATACCACGGTAACTCCCTGTACGCATAATCCACTGGGTGTAAAAGGCTGTGGGGAGGCGGGTGCTATTGGCGCTCCTCCCGCTGTAATGAATGCGGTAACGGATGCGTTGGGGGTTAAGGATCTCAGCATGCCCGCCACTAGCGAAAAAGTCTGGCGTGCGTGCCAGAAAACTGGAGAATTGGCAGGAGGCAGCGCCAATGTATGAATTTAATTATCATAAACCATCGACACTTGAAGAAGCCCAAAAGCTGCTTGCCTCCGCATCGGAAGGTATTTATATGGCGGGTGGGCAAACCCTTATTCCCACTTTTAAGCAGCGTCTCGCTGCACCTTCTGATGTAATAGATTTAGCAGGAATAGAGGGTTTGAGCGGTATTTCCAGTGTAGGGGATGTGTTAACCATTGGTGCGATGACACGACATGCGGAGGTAGCTTCGTCGCAGCAGGTGCGTGAATCCATACCCGCCTTGGCAGTCCTTGCGGGGCTTATAGGGGATGCTCAGGTTAGAAACAGGGGTACCATCGGAGGTTCGGTTGCCAACAGTGATCCTGCGGCCGATTATCCGGCTTCTGTCGTAACGCTAAACTGCAGTGTCATCACTACGCACCGTACAATAGCAGGCACTGACTTTTTCAAAGCGCTATTTGAAACAGCGCTTACCGAAGGAGAGTTGATTACACGCCTGGAGTTTAGCGTGCCGACACGCTGCGCTTATGCAAAATTTCCGAATCCTGCTTCGCGCTATGCTGTGGTGGGTGTAATGATTGCTGAGTATTCCGGGCACTATCAGGTTGGTATCACAGGGGCTGCCGGTTGTGCTTTTCGAGCACGGGCCTTAGAAGAAGCGCTTGATAATGAGGTGTCCGCAGCTGCAATCGACAGAACAGCCATAAACTTTGAAAGCTTCAATACCGATATGCACGCTTCGGCAGAATATCGTGCCCAATTGGTAAAAGTGATGGCCAGGCGAGCGCTTGCAGCATTGTAGGAGAGAAAATTGACTAACTTGTTAACCCGGTTTATGCGCTGTTGGGTGTTTGCCTTTGTAGCGTTGTGCACACCTTATGCCTCTGCTGCAGAAAACATCATCTGGGTGACGGCGGATGGTATTCGCTGGCAAGAAGTATTTCGTGGGCTGGATAGCAGGTTGTTGGACGACGAGATATATACCAAAGACAAAGACGCCCTTAAAAACGCGTATTGGCGCGAGTCTGCGCTTGAGAGACGTGAATTACTTATGCCTTTTTTATGGAATACCATAGCCATCGAAGGGGCAATCATTGGCGACGTGGATCACAATAGCACCATGCAGGTCAGTAATGGCTGGCGGTTTTCCTATCCTGGTTATAACGAGATACTCACGGGTAAAGCCGATCCGAAGATCGACTCAAATGATAAAATTCCCAATGCAAATATTACCGTTCCCGAATGGTTAAACCAGCAGTCTGGTTTTAGGGGCAGGGTGGCTGCATTCGGGTCCTGGGATGTATTTCCCTCCATACTTAATGTCGAGCGTAGCGGCCTGGATGTAAATGCCGGATTTATGCCCTTTCAATTTTTTGATAATGCCCGTGTACGACTGATGAACGAGTTGCAAAGACAAACCCATAGTCCCTGGCGTAATGTGCGGCTTGATGTGTACACGCATAATTTTGCCAAAGAATATTTACGCGAGCGAAAACCAAGAATGCTGTACATCGCTTATGGGGAGTCCGATGATTTTGCCCATGACGGGCGTTATGACCACTATGTTGAAGCCAGTCATCGGTTTGACGCATTTGTTCGGGACTTGTGGGAGACAGTACAGTCCATGCCGGAGTACAGGGATAAAACTAATCTTGTTATCCTAACAGACCACGGCAGGGGTGAGATGCCGCTGGACATGTGGCAGCACCATGCCAGTAAAAAAGCTGTTGAAAAACTTATGCCGGGTGCGGAAGGCTTTGAAAATGGCGTAGTGGGTTCTGAACACATCTGGATGGCAGCCATGGGGCCAGATATAAAGGCTACAGGTCTGTTGCAGAGCGGCCACATAATTTATCAGAATCAGGCAGCAGCTACGGTGTTGGGCCTGATGGGCATAGACTATTTGGATTATGACGCGGATATTGGTAAACCGGTAATCGAAATCCTTAAATAAAGTAGTAATAAGCTGGGGACAGTATGGCTAATACCCTTTAAAATTGACCCCAACCCATTTCTCATTCCACAGTACAAATATGAAACTAGAAAACCTGAAAGATAAAACCGTCGGCATGTGTGTCTCTGGCGGTCTCGACAGCAAGACCGTTACTAAACGTTTGATAGAGGCGGGGGTGGACGTAATCTGTTTTTCCGCGGACCTTGCCCAGCCAGATGAAGATGACATTCAGAATGTTGTGAGAAAAATGCAGCCCTGTGGTGCTGAAACGGTTCTGGTCGACCTGAAAGCCGAGATGGCTGAAGCCTGTTTCACCGTGATCAAGGCTTCTGCAACCTATGATGGTGGATACTGGAATACTACCGGTATTGCACGTGCCGTGTGTGTACAGGGTTTGGTGAAGGCAATGAAAGCACGCGGGGTTAATGTGCTGGCGCATGGCGCTACCGGGCGCGGCAATGACCAGATGCGTTTTGAGCGTTATACCCGTTCTTTAGCGCCAAACATGGAAGTGTTTGCGCCGTGGCGCGATCACGAACTGTTAAAAGAATTTCCGGGGCGCACAGAAATGGCAGACTATCTGGCTGAGTTTCAGATACCTGCTGTTATCGGTATGAAAAAGCGTTACTCAACCGATGCTAACCTTGCTGGCCTTTCCCATGAGGCAGAAGACCTGGAACAACTCGAAACCAGCATGCTGATAGTAGAGCCTACCATGGGTGTCTGGCCGCAAGATGCGCCGGATGAAATAGAGACTATCGAAATTCGTTTCGAAAAAGGCCGCGCTGTGGAGGTTAACGGCGAGGTAGTAAATCCCTTTGAGGCAATGACACTGGCCAATGACATTGGAGGACGCAATGGTATTGGCATGAGTAATGCGCTTGAAAATCGCATTATTGGCACTAAGAGCCGTGGCGTGTATGAAGCTCCCGGAATGGAGTTGCTAAACAGAGGCTTGCAGCAGGTGCTGCAGGCGACACTGGATCGCCGTGCAAGTGGTTTCTATAGACACCTGAGTGGATTTATCTCTGACCAGATTTATGATGGACGTTTCTTCGACACGGCCACCAAAGCGGCGTTGGCAGCGGTAGACACTCTAACCGAGCACGCCAATGGACTTGTGTCTCTGGACCTTTACAAAGGCAACGTGTTTTTTAAACATATGGGTGAACTCCCGGCATCCTTGTATAACGAAGCGGATTCTTCCATGGAAGCAAGCGATGGGCTTAACCCCGAAAGTTCCCAGGGTTATGCAGACATACTTTCTGTAGAGGCCGTAGCATTGGCTAAAGCAGGACAGTTTAAGGGTGATAGTTGAGGGGTATCGAAGTGACACTTTTTTTGTGTGCTTGCTAACTTCCCAGATACCAGCCGTAAGATTGTCTTCCTCATAGAAACCCGAATCAGTCTGTCTTTGCAAATTGCAAATTGGCGCACCAAAAGACTTGTAATTGGGCGCGCTCGCTCGATGTAACGATAAGTTCTAAAATCGCTGACACCAGTTTAACAAGGTAGGAATTATGTCTACGCACACAAAACATATTCAACCAGCTGTATTGGAGATTGGCGGGTGAATAATGTGATTTTGTATTCTTCTCTATGTATATGCAATTGACATATACATTACCTTGATTTAACGTCTATATACAACATGTATATGGAAGAATGTTCAAATGACTCGAACGACAATTTTCATGAACAATAAAAGTCAGGCGGTCAGAATCCCAAAGGCCTTGGAGTTTCCGGAAGGGGTCAAAAAGGTCAGCGTCATCTCTGTGGGTAAAGCTCGACTAATTACGCCGATCGAATCTTCGTGGGATAGTTGGTTCGAGGACGAAGGTGCGAGCTCTGATTTTATGAGCGAGCGTGGACAACCTGCCGATCAAGAGCGCGAAGCGCTTTAATGCTGAAATATATGCTCGATACCAATATCGTTATATACACGATGAAGAACAGACCTATGAAGGTGAGGGATGCGTTT
>Ga0256847_1000871_pt1 | contig 17010 bp, 20 predicted proteins | sample TeddybearmetaG_FD_189099 | JGI IMG/M metagenome (GOLD analysis project Ga0256847, IMG submission 189099) | Hydrothermal vent microbial communities from East Pacific Rise, Pacific Ocean - Teddybear | ecosystem: Environmental > Aquatic > Marine > Hydrothermal vents | place: Pacific Ocean: East... | reverse complement strand
GCCGCCGAGCCCGGAATTTCAACTTTTTACGCCGCTCATCCATATCCATACGCTCCTGATCGACCCTGCATGTAATACAGCCTGCGTGTGCCCGCAATGTTGGGGGAGCCTACGCGCAAAAAGTGTGGATAGATTTACCTCTATCCAACACCTTTCCCCCGCACACACTGGCCATCCAGCTTTTCAATCCTACGGAACTCACCGCGCAGATATACTCCTGCGCATGGATTATGCCTTGCAACCCCACCTGTATAAGAATGTCCCGGTCTACCTATGGCCGTGGGTGTGGTGGCAGCTGTTCCAAATTGAGCGCTGGATCAAGGAAACCGGCCGTATGGTCCTCGGCGGTGTGGCAAGAGACGGCAAAGTCTACGTCCTGCACGTCGCCGATGATCCGAGCGAACGCAAACAATGGTCGCCCAGCGCGCCAACACTCACCCCTTGGAACCGTGTCCCTAGCGAACGCCGGGACCTCGCGCGGCTGGTCACAGGTATTGCCTTTGATCCAACTCGCTTTGGTGATCAGTTGATCCTCGCCATGCGCCTACTCGAATGGCCACCAATTCTGGTCCATTTCGGATGCAATGAGCCCTTGCGAATTGCACCGCCAGCCCTCGCCCAGCCTCCCCCACTCTCAAAACTCCGACTGCCCCGGACTTGATCCGGGGTCTGGTCCGGCGAGTCCGGACTTGCCGCATGAGATCCCGGGTCAAGCCCGGGACAGTCGGAATCAACTACAACCCAAACCCCACCCAACCGGACGCCCCGCGCGCCCGGCCGCACCTGCTGCGCCTTCAACGCAAAACGCCGAGTCTCCCTTAAGAGCCCCGGCGTTTCTCAGTGCCATATCCCAGTATTCTACAAACTAGACACTGTAATACATATCAAATTCAACCGGATGCGGGTGCAACTGTAGGCGCTCCACCTCTTCCATTTTCAACGCGATATAGGCGTCAATCTGGTCATCATCGAAGACATTGCCCTTGGTCAGGAAGCCGCGATCGGCATCAAGATTCTCGAGCGCTTCACGAAAGCTACTACAGACTTGCGGAATGGCTTTCGCCTCTTCCGGCGGCAGATCGTATAGGTCTTTATCCATCGCATCGCCGGGATGGATTTTGTTCTCAATCCCATCAAGACCAGCCATAAGCAGCGCCGCAAAGGCGAGATAAGGATTGGCGGTTGGATCCGGGAACCGCGTCTCGATCCGTTTCGCCTTCGCCCCGGTTCCAAACGGAATGCGGATCGAAGCTGAGCGATTGCGCGCTGAATAAGCCAGCATCACAGGTGCTTCAAAGCCCGGCACCAAACGCTTGTAGGAATTGGTCGAAGCATTGGTGATCGCATTCAAAGCCTTGGCGTGTTTGATGATACCGCCAATATAATGCAGGCACATTTCCGACAGTCCGGCATAGCCGTCGCCCGCGAAGAGCGGCTTGCCACCGGCCCAGATCGACTGGTGCACATGCATGCCAGAGCCATTGTCGTCAAAGTACGGCTTCGGCATGAACGTCGCAGTCTTGCCATATGACGCCGCAACATTGTGCACGACATATTTGTAGAGTTGCAAATTGTCCGCCATCGTCGTCAGCGTATTGAATTTGAGCCCAAGCTCATGCTGGCACGGGGCCACCTCATGGTGATGCTTTTCAGGCTCGAGCCCAAGTTCGCCCATCACCGAGAGCATTTCCGAACGCATATCCTGCTCGGAATCAACCGGCGGCACAGGAAAGTAACCGCCTTTAGGACCGGGCCGATGGCCCATATTGCCCATGTCATAAGCGCGGTCAGTATTGGCTGGTAGCTCAGTTGAGTCGAAACTATATCCGGTCTTGTGCGGGTCCGTGCTCCAGCGCACATCATCGAACACAAAGAACTCAGCTTCCGGACCAAAATAGGCCGTATCGCCAACGCCGCTCGACGCCATATAGGCTTCCGCCTTCTTCGCCGTCGTGCGCGGGTCGCGATTATAAGGCTGGCCAGTAATCGGATCGAGGATATCGCACATCACCGCCAGCGTCGTCTGCTGGAAGAATGGATCAATCTTCGCTGTCGCCGTATCTGGCATCAAAGTCATGTCCGACTCGTTGATCGCCTTCCAGCCAGCGATGGACGAGCCATCAAACATCTGTCCTTCAGTAAAGAAATCAGCATCGACCATGCCCTTGTCGAACGTCACATGCTGCAGCTTACCGCGCGGGTCAGTGAAACGCAGATCCACGAACTCAACGTCCTGATCCTTCATCATCTTCATAATCTTGTCGGCCATATCAAACCCTCCAGTCATCTGCCTAAATAGCTAGTCTACAAACGGCGCTTATAGTGCGCCATCACCTGTTTCTCCGGTGCGGATACGTACGGCTTCGCCGATATCCGACACAAAAATCTTGCCGTCGCCAATCTTACCCGTGTGGGCCGCCTTGGAAATTGCATCAATCGCACTTTGCACGCCATCATCGGCAATCACGATCTCAACCTTTAACTTGGGAAGGAAGTCCACAACATATTCAGCCCCGCGATAAAGTTCCGTATGCCCGCGCTGGCGTCCAAATCCCTTGGCCTCAAGCACGGTCATCCCCTGAACACCAACTTCGTGCAGGGCCTCTTTCACATCGTCCAGTTTGAATGGTTTGATAATTGCTTCAATCTTCTTCATCTCAGCTGCCCTTTGATCTTTGAACAATGCTCGTAGTTTACGTTCAATCTCTCAGCTGCGGGAGATCGCTAGCGGTTGAAAGCACGACACTTCTCCCGATTGCCCAACCCTTCACCACCCTTGCCACAAAAACGAGCAATAGGGCGCACTAAATTGGTGACGCATGCGTCATTGTTTTTGATTGCTAGGTCTGCTAAACGAATCTCAACTTATTCAGGATAAGAATTAGCGATGACCAGACCCGTTCCCTATATCGATCCCTCCCGCCCCCGCGCCCGTATCAAGCCGTTCAAAGCATGGAAGCATATGCAGAACCTGATCGCCGACAAGGAAGACACCAGTCAGGTCTTCCAAATCGTCGAAGCGCTGAACGGCAATGCAGTTGTGCGCGACTTCGAACGGTTCATGGCATCAGAGAAAGGTCCTCAGCTTTTGGCCGAGCGACTGTTTCTTCCCGATATGCTTGATGATCATGGGCCAATTGAACAGCTTCCAGAAGGCACGGTTGGGCGCGCTTATCTGACCTTCATGCAGCGCGAAGGCCTCAGCGCAGCCGGGCTGGTGGCCGAGTCAGAGATCCAGCGCGACGATGACAAGGAATATGACGACGATCTGCTTTGGTACTTGAACCGCTTGCGCGACACGCACGATCTTTATCACGTCCTGACTGGCTACAATCGCGACGCGCTCGGCGAGGCCTCCCTGCTCGGCTATACGCATGGCCAGCATCGAGGCCGCGGCATCAGTTTCATCGCCTTCATGGGCGGGCGTGAAATTTCCAAACATGCCCCGCGCGAGGCCCGCATCAAAGACGTCATCGCCGAAGGCCGCCGCAATGGCAAAGCCGCCAAGCGGATCATCGAACAAGATATTTCGGCGCTACTCCGCGAACCAATTGATGCTGCCCGTTCACGATTGAATATTGCCAAGCCTGTTCTTTATCGAAACGCTATGCGCGTCCTCTCAGAGCACGGCGTTGATCCGATGTTAGTTGCTGCATGATCTATCTGGTTCGCCACGGCGAAGCCGCCGCTGGTTGGGGCCAACATCCTGATCCCGGTCTGTCCGAAAAGGGACAAGCTCAAGCTGAGGCTGTCGCTTTAGCTCTGCAGGACAATGACATTCAACATGCGCTGACGAGCCCGATGCAGCGTTGTCAGGAGACAGCCGCATCTTTCGCATCATCAAGCTCGCTTCAACTGACCATCGAGCCGCGCGTTACAGAAATCCCTACGCCGCCAAATATTGAAGACCGCGTGACTTGGCTACGAAATCTGATGTCCGGCAACTGGAGCGACACACCAGACCTGATCCAAAACTGGCGCGATACCCTTATCAAGACGATCTCAACCCTACCCGAAAATACAGTCGTCTTCAGCCACTTCATCGCGATCAACGCCATCGTCGGACAGCTTGAGGGCAGCGATACGGTAACTGTGTTTCGGCCAGATCATTGCTCAGTAACGCAGGTTCAACCCACAAAGTCTGGGCTTAAGCTGATCACCCGCGGTGAAGAAGCTGGCACAAAAGTCCTTTAATCGCGCCGAATTATTCCCACTCGATCGTGCCCGGCGGTTTTGAAGTGATATCATAAACCACCCGGTTGATGCCTGCGACCTCGTTGATGATGCGCGTTGCAACTCGGCCCAGAAACTCGTGCTCATATGGGTAATAGTCAGCCGTCATGCCATCAGTAGAGGTCACCGCGCGCAGTGCCAGCACAGCCTCATAGGTGCGCTCATCGCCCATCACGCCAACTGTATTGACCGGCAACAGCACACTGAACGCTTGCCAAATCTTGTCATACAGACCGGCTTTCTTGATCTCATCGATATAGACCGCGTCGGCCTTGCGTAGTGTGTCGGCTTTCTCGCGAGTGATCTCGCCCGGAATGCGGATCGCCAAGCCCGGCCCCGGAAACGGATGGCGCCCGACAAATGCATCGGTCAAGCCCAACTCACGTCCTAGCGCTCGCACCTCGTCCTTGAACAGATCGCGCAGAGGCTCGACCAGTTTCATATTCATCCGCTCCGGCAGACCGCCGACATTGTGGTGAGATTTGATCGTCACAGAAGGCCCACCGATGGCCGAAACGCTCTCAATCACGTCCGGGTAGAGCGTGCCTTGGGCGAGGAAATCCGCTCCGCCAATTTTCTTCGCCTCAGCCTCAAACACGTCAATGAACAGACCGCCAATAATCTTGCGCTTGCGCTCCGGGTCACTCACCCCAGCCAGCGCGCCGAGGAACATGTCCGATGCATCGACATGCACCAGCGGGATATTGTAATGCTCGCGAAACAGGTTGACGACTTCTTCGCTCTCATTCATCCGCATCAGGCCGTGATCGACGTAAACGCAAGTCAATTGCTCACCGATGGCCTCATGGATTAGCACTGCCGCAACCGAGCTATCAACCCCACCGGACAGCCCGCAAATCACTTTGCCCTTGCCGACTTGCGCGCGGATTTTCGCAATCGCTTCGCCGCGATACGCCGCCATCGTCCAGTCGCCCTTCAGGCCCGCAATGCCATGCGTGAAATTGCGCAGCATTTTCGCGCCATTTGGCGTGTGCACAACTTCCATGTGGAACTGTGTCGCGTAATATTTGCGCGCCTCGTCAACGATCACCGCATAGGGCGCGCCGTCCGAAGCGGCGATGACTCTGAAGCCATCGGCCATCTGCGCAACATGATCGCCATGGCTCATCCAGACCTGCTCTTCTTCGCCCTCAAACAGGCCGTCAAAGATCGGATTGTCTTCAGTCTTGCGAATGAAGGCGCGGCCAAACTCGCGGCTCGTGCCGCTTTCAACCTTGCCGCCAAGCTGCTGCATCATCACTTGCTGGCCGTAGCAAATACCAAGCACTGGAACGCCAAGCTCAAACACCGCCACATCGGCGCGTGGACTGTCCTCCCAAGTCACACTGAAAGGACCACCAGACAGGATAATCGCTTGCGGATCATACGCCTCGAGGAAACTCGCATCGACCTTGTTGAACGGGTGAATTTCGCAATAGACCCCGCTCTCGCGCAAGCGCCGCGCGATGAGCTGTGTCACCTGCGATCCGAAGTCGATAATCAGGGCGCGTTCGTGTCTTTGATCTGTCATGCCGCCGTTTAGCTGAGTCGCTACGCCTTGCGCAAGACCGCGAAGAAGAAACCATCAGTTCCGGCACTGCGCGGGGTGAGGCGTACGCTGCCGTCTGGTCCCCGCCCAGCCTGAACGATCGCAGCGCCTTCGTCGGTCAGCAGGCCGCTATCGACAGCGTGCTGCGCTGCAGCTTCCTGCGTCCAACCTGTATTCGCCGCGAGGAATGCATCGACCCGGTCCTCATTCTCTTCGAGCAGGAACGAGCACGTCACGTAGACCATCCGCCCGCCCGCGTTCACGTATGGTGCAGCGCCCGCCAGCACCTCATCCTGCTCTTGCATTCTCGCCTCCAATTGGCGCGGCTTGACCCGCCATTTCGCATCTGGTCGGCGCCTCCATGTCCCGGTCCCGGTACACGGCGCATCAACAAAGACCAGATCCATTGCGCCAACTAGCGCCGCCAGCGCTTCAGGCTCACTCGGATACACCGTCTGCACATTATGCGCGCCAGAACGTGTTAGGCGCGGGATCAAGGCCGACAAGCGCCGCCCGTCAATGTCATAGGCAAACACCTGCCCCTTGCCATCCATCATCGCCGCCAGCGCCAGTGTCTTGCCGCCGCCGCCTGCGCAATAGTCCAACACCTGCTCGCTCGATTTGGCATTGCCAGCGGCCGCCGCAATTTGCGAGCCAGCATCCTGCACTTCGACCCAGCCCTTGGAATGAGCCGGGATCGACTCGAGCGAAGCTTCACGCTGCGACGGATCACGCGCCGGAATATGAAACGCATTGTTTAGCAGGCGCGAGGGCTCCGCCTGAATTGTGCTCAAAGTCGTTCCGGCTTTCTCAGCCGTGATTTTCAGCGTGTTGACCCGCAAATCAACATCGGCGCGAACCGTCATGGCTTGGCATTCAGCAACCACCTGATCGCCAAAGGCGCGGGTCAGGTGATCCGTCATCCATTCTGGAAAATCACCCGCAATATGCGGCTCAGTTGCCTCGCTTGGCGTCGCCTCTAGCCGTTCGCGTTCTTCAGTACTGAGTTGCGACGGCGCATGCTCATCACCCATCGCACCGTCCACGCGCGCCATATCCCAGCTCCAGGCATGCACCAGTGCGCCCAGCACCAAACTGCGCGAGCTGTCATCCGCCATTGCTGCGCCCAGCGACGCGCGCTTGCGCAGCGAATCCAACACAAGTCCCGAAACCCAAGCACGATCCTTCGACCCGGCATAGCGCGACCGCTTGCCCCAATCGCGCATCGCGGCTTTTACCGGTTGATGGCGTTCAATAATATCGCTCAGCACCTCAATCGCCGCTGAAATTTTTCCGCCATCACGCATACCAGTCTCCCTTGGGACATCCTGTCCCTGACTAAGCGCGCGTGTTAGCCGTTCTCTGGTTGTATTGAAATAGGCAAAGGCGCACGGGATGATTGATGTACACTTGCCAGATGGCCTTCGCCGGGCCAGCCCAGCTGAATGGCAGCAATTGGCTGACATTACCGCCGAAGCCTTTGCCGATGATCCGGTCAATCGCTGGCTGTTCGGACCGCCGCGCGCGATCAAGTCAGCGTTCCGGGTTCTGGCTCGCGACATCTATGCCAAACGCGGCATGTGCCATCTGGCGGGTGATGGCGCCGCGGCAATGTGGACGCGCCATGACACGGATACCGAATTATCGCCGCTGGCGATGCTGAAACTTGCAGGCGGGCTGCTGCGTCATGGCAGCAAAGGCGCGATCAAGCGAGCGACAACGGCAGGCGAGATCATGCAGGCCAACCACCCCAAAGACCCGCACATCTACCTGTTCACCATCGGCACCCGCAAAACCGCGCGCGGCACGGGGCTAGGCAAAGCCCTACTCGCCCCAGTACTGTCCGCGTGTGACCGCGAGGGCATGCCCGCCTATCTGGAAAATTCCAATCCCGACAATACCGGCTTCTATACCGCGCATGGGTTTGAGCGAATGAAACTGTTCAATTGCGGCGAAGGTGGGCCGCCGCTGGAAGCGATGTGGCGGAAGCCTAAATAACTACCCCCGACTAAGCGAATAGTTCGGCGACTCTCGGGTCATCATGACGTCGTGTACGTGGCTTTCATGCAGGCCCGCCCCGGTGATTTGCACAAATGTGGCTTTGGCGTGCAAGTCGGCAATCGTGCCCGCGCCGACATAGCCCATAGCGGCGCGTAGGCCGCCGACCATTTGATGCACGATTGGCCCGATTGAACCCTTAAATGGTACTTGCCCCTCAATCCCTTCCGGGACGAGTTTGTCAGATGCAGCATCCTTCTGGAAATAGCGATCAGCTGAGCCACGTGCCATCGCGCCGAGACTGCCCATGCCGCGATAGGATTTGTACGAGCGGCCTTGGTACAGGAAGACCTCACCGGGCGATTCTTCGGTTCCGGCAAACATACTGCCCATCATCGCGGTTGAGGCTCCAGCCGCCAGCGCCTTAGCAAAGTCGCCAGAGAACTTGATCCCGCCATCGGCAATGATCGGCGTGCCCGAAGCGGCAGCGGCCTTGGCGCAATCTTCTATTGCCGTCAGTTGCGGTACGCCAACCCCGGCAACGATGCGCGTCGTACAGATCGAACCCGGACCAATACCGACTTTCACGGCGTCGGCGCCAGCATCGATCAACGCCTTGGTCGCTTCACCCGTCGCAACATTCCCAGCAATAATCTGCACCGAGTTTGACAGCCCTTTGGCGCGTGTCACAGCCTCGCCAACGGCTTTTGAGTGGCCGTGAGCCGTGTCGATCACCACAGCGTCAGCTCCGGCCTCAATCAGCGCGGCGGTGCGCTCATAGCCTGCGTCACCAACGGTAGAGGCCGCAGCAACACGCAAACGCCCGCTATCGTCCTTGGCAGCGTTTGGATTAACCGCCGCCTTGTCCATATCCTTGACCGTCAGCAAGCCGATGCACTTGCCGCCCTTGTCGATGATAACCAAGCGCTCAATCCGGTGTTTGTGCAACAAATGCCGGGCATCTTCAATCGGCACATCCATCAGCACAGAGACCACATCTCGGGTCATCAGGCTGGCGACGGGCTGGTTCAAATCGGTAACAAAACGCATGTCGCGATTGGTAATGATCCCGACCAGTTTGCCCTTCTCGACCACAGGAATGCCAGAGAACCCGGTTTTGGCTTTCAGCTCTTTCAGCTCAGCAAGGCTGGCGGTTGGCGCAATCGTCACCGGGTTCATCACCACGCCGCTTTCGTACTTCTTGACCTGCAGCACTTGCGCAGCCTGTTCCTCAACCGAGAGGTTGCGGTGGATGACGCCAATGCCGCCCGCTTGCGCCATGGCAATCGCGAGGCGTGCCTCGGTCACCGTATCCATCGCCGCAGAGATCAGCGGGATGTTGAGACCGATTGTCTTGGTCAGGAATGTCGCGGTATCGACTTCAGAAGGTGTGAACTCGCTGGCGCCGGGCTGTAGCAGCACGTCGTCGAAAGTTATCGCTTGTCGGATTTTCATGTGGGGAGCTCCCTTTTCGGCCTAGTAAGGGAGTCGCCGAGGCTTGTGAAGCCCCGGCAGAAATAATTGTCAGCGCGCTCTAATCGACGCAGAGCGCCGCAGTAGCTTGACCGTTTTCGACGATTTGGAAACAGCCGAACGGGCTATCTGTCGCTTGGCACCGCCCGGTAACGCCGCGCTTGCCCATGTCAGAAAACTCGCCAGATACCTCGCACCGGCCTTCGCAGTCCGAGCTATCGGTGCAGGGTTTTCCGGCGTCGCCATACGTCTGAGTACAACGCTCGAAACCAGCCAAGCCATCAGGGTGGACTTCGCCGCCCGCCGCATCGCAAAGCGCGTGTTCCTCGGCGGTGGCTTTCTCGCCAGCAAACTCAATCGCTTGATAACTGGTTGGCGCTGGGTCTGAATTGTCATGGCCCCCCAGCCATGCGCAGGCCGACAGGCTGAAAAGCGCGATACATGCGGCAATGGTTTTTAACATGGTGATCTCCTCCACTCAGCGAAAACCATGCGCGCGATATATCGCAATGGCAAGCGCCTAAGCCTCGCTACTGTCCTCACGGTCGGGCACGTCTTCAGCTTGATCCGAAGGAAGGCCAGGAATGGCGTAACTGCCCTTGAGCCAGCGCGACAGGTCGACATCAGCGCAGCGTTTGGAACAGAATGGCTTGAATTTAGCGTCCACCGGTTTGGTTTCGCAAATTGCGCATACGGCTTTACTCATCTTCGCCTCACTACAGTTAAATCGTCTTTGCTCTTGGCCACTGATACACGCCCCCCAAACCGGGCGGCAAGCATCGAATCACAGGCCGTATGACGGGCAAGATAAGCGCTTGAATCGTCTAGCGACAAGTCTATTCGAAACAGAGCAGCGCCATCAGCCTCGGCGGCGCGTTCAACCTCACGCAAGACCGCGAACAGGCCAGCGGCTGTGTCCATCGCGGCTCGGTCCACAATCGGACAGGCGCCCCACTCTATCGCCGCCTGCATCAGGCCAAACTGCGAGAGGGCAAGCACTTGAACCTTGCGGTGCATTGCAGTTTTGCAAGCGGCGATGAATTCAGCGCGAACCTGCTCGCCCGCGGCCTTGTTCAGTGGACCAATACAGTCGAGGACCACAGCGCCGCCAATATCGCGCAGAGAAATTTGCCGCGCGGCTTCGTGAGCGGCATCACGGTTGATCGACAGGGCCCGTGCCCCGGCGCTACCTTTGCTGATACGCCCAGCACTATCAATATCCATCGCTGTCAACGCGCGCGTGTGTTCGATATATAGGCGCCCGCCGCCGGGTAGAACCGTCTGAAGCTGCTGCGCCTCATCGAAAGCAGAGGCGACGGCGTCGCGGTCTTTGGTTTCGGGTAGGTCGTCGCCGCCGGGAAGACTGACGCGCCAAGCAGCAAAGGCGTCGAATGGACCGGGCGCAGCATCTGTCAGGGCCCCGCGCGCGAGTTTGCCTTGCCTTGCTTGCGCCCGCACGATGACATGCACAACCATACCGAGCGTGATGCCGCTAAGATCAGCACCTGAAATGAAGACCTCTTCGCCGCCGCCGAGAGTAACGAAGGCACCGCCTTGCGTTTCGGCATTGGCGCGCAGTCGCCCAGAGAGAATTTGCCCAACACGCGCGGGCTCGCCTTCGCCATTCCAGCGCTGGGAAAATAGTCGCCACGGCAAGCCTGCTTGATCAATTGCAACCGCGCGAAACTCGCCGGGGGCATCATGGATCAGTATGGACTTCAGGTGGGGACCGCTCATTCCGGCTTGCAGGCCTGAACGCCAAGGATAGGAAGCTTGGTCTGCCAGCCTTTGATATCAGTTGTAGTGATCAAGCCAGATTCAACCCGCTGACCACCCTCTAGATTGTCGCCCGGCAGCATTTTCAACGCGACCTGTACACCAGTTGAACCCGAATAGGCCATGCTTGTATTGAACTGGCCGAAGATTTCTCCGCCCGCATTGGTTTGGGTCAGCGTCTCCGGGCCGTCTGCCCGGCTGATCAGCGCGGTTCCGCTAATCGCCTTGGAGAAGAAGATGAACTTGGTCACATCGGTCTTGCTCCACAGGAACAGACCACATTCGCCCGGCGCAAGTTCTTGTGGGCCAAGCGCCGATTTTGGAATACTGGCCAAAGCCTGATGCTCGCCAGTGGGCAAGGTTTTCAGCTGTTCCTGATCAACCTTGGGCGAGGTGGCGCAAGCCCCTATCAGCAGCGCTGATAACGCTAGAACGGCATATCTCATTGGCTCAATCTTCCTTGCTGCTCATAGCGATAGCGCCACGACCCATCCTGCAGGGTAAACCCAACTTGCGACAACGCGAAGCTCACTTCGCTATCGCGTGTTTCTATCGCGACTTCAAACAAGGCTTCGCCGAGCAATGAAGTACGGGCGTCGACTTTCACGCTGTCACCGCGCTCAGACAGGCCAGTAAGCGCAAGGACGATATCCTGATCAATACAAGTCAGCGGACCGGTAATCATGCCAAACTCACGGCCATATTGTTCAGCTGCAAGGCTAAGTGCATCTGTCGAGATTTGCCCGGCGGCGCTTTCACAACCAACCGGTGTCAAAGCGATCGCTCCATCTGCCAGCCGCAAGGTTCCGCCCATCGCCCGAACCGGGGCTGCGAGGCCTTCAATTGCGCTGATTTTCTGTTGCAGGCGCAACTCGCTGGCTTCGATCCGGCCTTTGGAGATTTTTATAACGCCGGTCCCCTGCCCGCCTGCACCGCCCCATTGAACATCGTACTGAGGAGCAAAGGACAGGAGTGAAAGCGGTCGCAATTTAAGCGAAACATCGCCAACCGGCTGACCATTCACGTGCAAGCCATCTATGCGGCCATTTAGCAGCGTCCCCTGAACCTGCGCCCAACCGGCCCCGGCACCTCCAGCACCGGAACGCGCCATCACAAAACCAAGCGGCGTAAACGCTATCGCCGCCGCGATGGCCGCGGCCAGAAAGAGAATAATCAGAACCAAAAACCGGATCATGTTGCGGCTCCTTCAATATCGACATTCAAGCGCACCGCGCCATCTCCAGCCTGTTCCATTGTCATTCTGGTTATCCGGCCACCAAGACGGGTTTCGACCTCTTCGAGCCAGAAGAACAATAGACGCGGATCGGCGCGCTCAAACACGACGCCAATCACCCCATCATCACCACTTTGCAGCCTTGTGATCGACAGGCCTTTGTCAGACGCCGCTCGGGTTACACGCCCTTTGAACGCCTCGCTAGAAACGCCAGGCTGAGAGGCTGGCACAGCGGTTTGGATCACCCCGGCTACGCGGCGGGCCATATAAGCCTCTTGTAGCCGCGTAAGGGTTTGGCTCGATTGCGCCAGATCAGACCTTGCGTCAGCGCGCGCCGACAAAGCCGGGACAAGTATGAATTGCCAGAGAATAACCAACAGAGACAAGCCACCTGCTATGGCGATCAATAACCGCTCACGCGCGGCCATGCTGTTCCACCACGCGGTCATGGTTTGGCCTCTAGTGTGACTTCGCCAACAACTTTGTCCCCGCTCTGGCGGGCGTCGCCAGCACGAACAACCAGCCCGCTCGGCTCCATCGCCTTGGTCAACGCATCGGCGCCAGCAAAACCGTCAAACGCAACCACAGCCGAAACCTGCCCGCGGCGGCGATCATATCGAACACTGCGCAATTCGCTGCCCGGTACGGCCTGAATGCCATCATACAAGATTGCAATTGCGGTCAACGCGGACGGGAATACGGAAATCTCGCCGCCGCGATCTGCACGGAAGCTCGCCAATGCGCGTTGCGGATCACCGTTTGCCTCTGGCCATCCAGCTTCGACGAATTCCACAGAGCGGCTATCCAATTCCAGTCGGTGTGTTTTCAAGGCCTGCGTCTGTAACAGGATTGATCCGAACCATGTCGCAGCAGCCAATCCGGCGAGAACGCCTGCGACACGCCATTGCTTGATCCCTGCCACATCGACCGGTCGCCGCGAGAGATAAACACCTTGGCGCAAATCAACCAGATCCGTTTCACCCGCCCATGTTGCTAATTGAGCCAGCAATTCGGCGTCATTTTCTGCGCCGGAGCCAGCACTCCGTAAACGCATACTGCTCGCCAAAGCTTCGCCATATACAGCAACATCCTCGTGCGTATCGATCAGCCCCAGAAACACATCAGCGCCGACATTGGTTTCGATCGTAAAAGACCGCGAACCTAATCGCCCGAACACGAGATCACCCGCCGAAAACAGATGGTTGCCATCTGGCAGGACACTATGCGCGGCGACGAGGTCGGCGTCGCCAAGGCCTTCGGCAGACATTTGTTCGATCCATTGGTCCATTTGCGAGATCGCCGCGACGTGCAGCCGGCGCGGATGGGAGTGATCATCCGGACGGGGACCGAGCGCGACGTGAACCGTTTCGACCGCTTCGCCGATATCATCCTCAATCGCGAATGGGGCTGCACGCCGGGCTTCACCCTCACTACGCGCCGGGATAATCGCCTCAAGCCCCAAAATCTCAGTTCCGGTCTCGAACACGCAGAGATTCTTCCCGCGTATGCCAATATCGGGCTTGGCCTCGCCGATCCGCCAAACACCAGCTTTGCGCTGTGCAAATAAGGTCGGCTTATCGCTCCGCATGAGGGCATAAATCTCGGCCATCTCTATCCGACGCGCTCCCGCCGCAGCGTCCGCACCGGTTGTCCCGGCAGAGTTTCAAACAGATAGAGAATACTCATCATCTGATCGCGATACGCGACTTCGGCATAAACCTCCACAGAGGTTGTGATAACGCCCAGACGCTCAATCCGGCGCAGTTCTGGCGAGACCTGCGCGACGGCAGGCTCATCTAGAAAAGTGGTCACGTCCGGCCAACCGCCAACCGGACGCCCGGCAATCAGTCGCCTCGCCTCTTCAACTTCCATCGCGCCGGAAAAAGCCAGCATCAACAGCGGCGCCTGATCCTCAGTCAGCGTGTTCAAGTTCATTACATGTGAGGGGGCTTCGGCATTCTGTGGGCGAGCACAGACCAGTGGCTCCAGCGTCTCGAGGACAAGCAGATCATAGCCGCGTATGGCGCGCAGTTCGCTCAAATTGGTCAAGACTTGCCCCGATGTGCGATAGGATGGGCGTTCGGCGCTATAATAGCTGTCTTCTGCACCGCCGACACCGGGCGTGCTATCGCTGTCCATCCAGTCGACTAGTGCCGCCGCGAGTGCTTGCGCATCACCGCGGTCAAACCCGGCACCTTTCAGAACTTGCAAATAGGCATCAATCGCGTCCGGCTCTGGCTGCGACACGCCGCCAGCCACGATAACCAGACTGTTCAGATCGAAACAATTGGTTGCATCGGTGGCGCGCACTTGCAGTAAGCCACCGTCAACGGGAATGATTTGAGTTTCATTGAGGCCCGGCATCTCGGCGGTCACGCGGCCTTGTATCTCTGCCAATAGCGCGCCGAGTTGCGCCTGCGCGACTTCTTCTGCAGCGACAGCATAGAGCCGCACTTGGGCCTGTGCATCCAAAGCCCGCGCGCGGTGTGTGGCTTGGGTCACGACTTGAGTCAGGCCAACGGCAACAGCCGACATGGCCGCAATGATCATCAATACCGTGATCAGCGCTGCGCCCCGCTCGGAAGATCGATCCTGCCTTGTCATGAGCGCGCACCGGTCAGCGCCGCAATAGTCAGCGCGCCGCCATTCTCAAACTCAATCTCCATCTCAATCAAGTCGGGTAATACGTAGAGCGGTTGACCCGCGTCACCGATCCAGTCGAGCGACCACTCACCGCCGCGCTGAAACCGCAAATCGACGCTGGTCACATCTTTAAGCAGGACACGGGATGAGACAGGTGTTGCGGCGACAGCATCAGGACGCACCACGGCTTCGCGGATCAGTTCGCCATTGATCAGGCGATACCGCACCGCCTGCAAATCACTGCGCAGTGCGATGTCGCCGGGATTGAGCCAGCCGGAACGCACAAAAGACAAAAATGGATCGCCGCCCGGCGCACTCTGACCAAACAGGTTGCCAACTTTGCTGAAGCCATCATCGGGGCGGATACCGCGTACGCTCATTGAGGCTATGTCGTTACGGATCATGCTTTGGGCAATATCCAGCTGGCGCGCCTCGCCGTCACGATGACGTACCTGTTTGGCTGATCCAGTCGCGCCCATCAGCAGTCCAGCACCAGCGGCTGAGACCAGGGCCAGAATGAACAGCGCGACCATTGTTTCCGCGAGCGTGAAGCCAGCTTGTCGGGACGTGGAGCGTGTCATTGATCAGCTCCATCGCCCGGCTCGGTCTGCACAATATAGGGCCGTGGCACTGCACGCAGGGTCTGCAACCGGGCCAGCACTTGCGGATCGCCGTCCATTTGCACCGTCACGGTCAGGGTTTGAACCTCGCCCGGCACGCCCGGTCCAGCCGTACGGGTCCAAACAAAGCCGCGCCCGAGTTGGAGCTCGCTACCGGTTTCCAAACCGCTATCAATGCGCGCCGGATCAGCGATCGAACGCGCCATAATGTTCTCGGCGACAGTGCGCGCCAATAACCGCGCTTCAAGCCGCGAGGCGTTACGGGTGGCATCGCTGGCCACCTGCATCAGCGGCAGCGCCGTCATCGCCAAAATGCCCATTGCGGCGATGGTTTCAACCAGACTGAACCCAGCTTGGGCAGAGGTTTTACTGTGTTTCAAGCTGCACCTCGCCGCTGGCATCCAGCGTCAGAGTAATCTGCTCACTGCGCCCACGCAGACGGAAGGACGCGCCATCAGATACGCCGGTTGGATCAAACACCAGATCGGGCCAACCCTCAGGCGTCTCAACACCGCGCATCCGGTCCATGCGCAGCTTCACACCGCGTTCAAGCTGCGCCCCGCCGCGCATATATTCCCACCGTCCGGCCCGCCAGATGCGCACGGTGTAGTGATCATCTTTCAGAACGATCCCAACCGGTTGCCCGCTAAGCACCGCTTGCCCTTGTGCCTGTGTCAGAACTTGCGCAAAAGCCTTTGCAGCTTGCTGCTCAGCACTGGCTCTTGGTGGCAATGTCAACACCACTAGTCCGGTCGCCAATCCGATGATGAATACGACCATCATCACCTCGATCAGCGTCATTCCCGATTGGGTCTCTATGCGGGTTCTGCGTTTCAGGACTAATTCCAGTTCCCAATATCGGCGTCGAGCTCTTCACCGCCCTCTTCACCATCAGCTCCGAGGGAGTAGAGATCATAGGCGCGGCCAGATTTGTCGCCGGGGCGTTCGTAAATGAACGGCCGGCCCCAAGGATCAACCGGAATCTTGTTGACGTACCCGCCGGTCCGGTACGTCGCCCCGCCCGGCAAACTATCCGGGCGCGTGGTCAGCGCCGCCAGACCTTGCTGTTCGGTCGGATAATCGAACATATCCAAGCTGTACTGATCGAGCGCATTCGAAATGCGAACAATATTTGCGGTGGCTGTTTTCACCTGTGCGTCGGAGCGGGCGCCGAGAACATTGAACAGTACAACGCTCGATAACAGACCAATGATGAAGACCACGACCATGATCTCGGTCAGCGTGAAACCGCCTTGTCGGCGTAATTTTCGTCGTCTTATCTGATCCATTATCGCTCTCCTTACGGCCCAATCGCCATTGTGTTCAGTTCCAGTATTGGCAACATGATCGACAATACGATCAACGCCACCATGCCCGCCAGCAAGACGATCAGCAAAGGCTCAACCAGGCCGAGCGCCACGGTTGCATTGCTGTCCAATTCTTCTTCCATATAGTCCGCAGCGCGTGACATCATGTTGGGCAAG
>Ga0256847_1000870_pt1 | contig 17021 bp, 19 predicted proteins | sample TeddybearmetaG_FD_189099 | JGI IMG/M metagenome (GOLD analysis project Ga0256847, IMG submission 189099) | Hydrothermal vent microbial communities from East Pacific Rise, Pacific Ocean - Teddybear | ecosystem: Environmental > Aquatic > Marine > Hydrothermal vents | place: Pacific Ocean: East... | reverse complement strand
TTTTATGAATATGGGAGATGATTCCCAAGATGGCGATGATACGACTGGTGCAGAAACTGAACAGAGTGTCGAAACCGAAGAGTTAGAAGAAGACGCTATTTATCTTGCGCTTTCTCCGGCCTTTGTTGTCAATTTTGAGAGCAATGGTCGTATGCGCTATTTACAGCTCGGTTTACAGATTATGGCCTACGAGCAAGAGGTTGTTGATAAAGTTGCGGCCAATATGCCCGCCGTTCGTAACAGCCTTATTATGTTATTCAGTGAACAAGATTACGATGTTCTTAGCACTTCCGAAGGAAAGGATAAGTTGCGCGGCGAAGTGCTTGAATCCATTCATTTGGTAGTACGCCTAAAAAATGGGCGTAAGGTGAATGATGTATTTTTCACCAACTTTGTGATGCAGTAGTTACGCATGGCAGCAAAAGATGTTCTGTCTGAAGGAGAGTTGGATGCGCTGATGGATAGTGTATCTGACACTGAGGTGCCGCTTGATACTGCGGCAAAAGGTTCGGATTGCCTGCCCTTCGATTTCAGTACTCGAGAGCAGACACTTCTGGCGCAGATGCCCGCACTAAAAACCATCATTGAAAAACAGTCGCTGGCCCTGCTAGAACATGTGCATGCTTATTTTAAGATGGCGATTGAAATTGAAGCCACAGAAACTCGTCTAATCAAGCTGGATGAAGCGATCGGCAACATAGAGAGTCGTGCGGGGATTAATCTGGTAAATGTTGCGCCCCTGAATGGCATCACATTTCTGGTGCTGCCGGGCGAATTGTTATCGTTTTTTGTGGATCAGTATTTTGGTGGCTCTGTCTTGAAAACGGAGAGCAAATCTGCGCGCACCGAACTGACACCCACAGAGATTCGAATCAATGATGTAATCAGCGAAATGTTTTTGTTGGCGATGGCCGAGGCTTGGAAAGAAAAGATAGTGTTAACACCTAAGAGGGATTCTCGGGAGACCAATACAGATTTTCTGCGGGCTAATTCACCGGATGAGCTGGCAATGTTTTTTTCTTTTGTTATTAAGCTGGACGACTGGCAGTCGTCGATTGACTGGATTGTTCCCTATGCAGCGCTTGAGCCTCTGAGGTCTGAGTTGGGTAGTTTATCCACAGGCTTGAATGTGCAGGCAAGTACAAACTGGGAACAATGTTTTCGTCGGGAACTGCTCTCAGTTGACCTGGAAGTTAGTGGTTTGTTTGCCTCCAGAAGTGTGAGTATTGGTGACGTGCTAAAGCTTCAAGTGGGTTCCATCGTGCCTCTAAAAACGCCCACCGATGTAATTGTCTGTATTGAAGGGCAGCCATTTTCCAGTGGTGAGCACGGAACTCTTAATCGTAATAAATCTATCAAGATTAAGGAGGTATTTCAAAGTGAAACGACTTAAACGCCAAAAACTGGGAGTTTATATATGAGTGAAATAAAGGAAAACACTGCCGAAGAAGACCCGGGTAACGCGGGAAGGCACGCTGCAGCTTTGCAGGAGTTTGAGAAAGAAGAGAGCACAACTACAAGCGATGCTGTTGGTGCCGAAATTAATTTAGACGCGCTAATGGATGTGCAGGTGATGTTGTCTGTGGAAATTGGGCGCAGCAAGCTGCCTATCAAGGAACTGATTGCGCTCAATCAAGGTTCAGTTATTGAGTTGGACCGAGAGGTTAACGAGCCATTGGACTTGTTAGTAAACGGTACCTTGATTGCACGCGGTGAAGTGGTGGTTGTGGATGGACAGTTTGGCTTGCGGCTTATCGATATTGTGAGCCCACCGGAGAGATTGAAGAAACTGAAATGATGTTTACGTCTATATCGAATTTCAGATTACGCGCCCTGGCCTTATTGCTGGTTAGCACGCCCCGAAAAATATTGGCTGCGGCAAGTGATAAAACCATTGCGGGTGTATTAGATACTAACAATCTGTTGACGGTTTTTGGTTCTTTGATGCTGGTGTTTGCCTGCATTTATGGTCTGGTTTTTCTGTTAAAAAAAATAAATGGTCTGCCTGTGAGTAACCGAACAGCAATTAGTGTATTGGGCACTAAGCGCATTGGTTCACGGGAAAAAATTATACTGATTGAGGTGGGTGAACAACAGTTGTTGATAGGCGCAACACCAAACAATATTCGTACACTGCATGTTTTTGACAGTCCCATTGAAGGTCTGAGCGAAGCGCCTTCACAAGGTCTGGAGTTCTCTTCATTGTTGGGCAGCGCTGCGATTTCGCAGAAAAACTAATGAAATACGCTAAGTTGCTTATATGTCTTGTGATTGGCTTGTTGCCAATGTTTGCCATGGCAGAAGCCTCTATTCCCTTGCTTACGGTGGCAGCCACCGACGATGGTGGAAGTACTTACTCCGTTAGTATTCAAATACTGATGTTGATGACCCTTTTAAGTCTTTTACCTGCAGCCTTAATAACCATGACCTCGTTTACCCGCGTTTTAGTGGTGCTGGCAATTTTACGCCAGGCTTTGGGTACGGGACAAACGCCTTCAAATCAAATAATACTGGGGCTCGCTCTGTTTTTAAGCCTGTTTATTATGGCGCCAGTTTTTGAGCAGGCTTACGACACTGGTCTTCAACCCTATATGAATGAAACCATGGGCTTTGAGGAAGCGTTTACCAATGCAAAAGCCCCTTTTCGGGAGTTTATGTTGAATCAGACCAGAGAGGCAGACTTGCTTATGTTTGCCGGGCTGGGAGGATACGACGGATTTATGGAGAATGATGATATCCCCATGAATGTTTTGTTGCCGTCATTTTTGACCAGTGAGCTTAAGACCGCCTTTCAAATAGGTTTTCTCGTGTTTATTCCGTTTCTAGTCATTGATCTGGTGGTGGCCAGTGTACTTATGTCGATGGGTATGATGATGCTTTCGCCAATGCTTATTTCGCTGCCGTTCAAAATCATGTTGTTTGTTTTGATTGACGGCTGGTCGCTAATCGTGGGCACACTTGCCGCCAGTTTTGTAACTTGAAGTTTAGGGGGGAGTGTGACACCTGAAGCAGTATTGGATATTGGACGTGAAGCGCTTTACTTAACGGTATTGTTGGCGGCCCCGTTGCTGCTTTCGGCGCTGGCGGTGGGTTTGTTTATCGGAATTTTTCAAGCCGCTACCCAAATTCAGGAAATGACCCTTAGTTTTATCCCGAAATTGATTGTTCTGGTTTTTGCTCTGCTTATTGCAGGCCCATGGATGTTGCGCCTGATAATGGAATTTTCGCTGCGCCTGTATGCTGAAATCCCAGGCATGTTAGGGTGAATATTTATGTTTTCTGCGCTTGAAATGGCGGTTTCTGCTGAGAATTACTATTTGCCCTTTATACGCATCTCTGCACTGTTGATTGCGGCTCCAGTATATAGCGCTTCATCGTTTCCAGTACGCGCGCGAATACTGTTGGCGGTTTTTATTACAGCGCTAATTGTTCCTTCTCTGCCCACTGTTCCTGCGGTAGATCCCCTCGGCCCGGCAGGCTTATTGTTGGCAGGAATTCAGGTAGTTATTGGGCTGGCGATGGGTTTTATTGTACAAATGTTGTTTGGTGCCATTGTCATTGCTGGACAATCTCTATCCATGACCATGGGGCTTGGTTTTGCCATGTCGGTGGACCCTCAAAACGGGGTGCAGGTGCCTGTGTTAAGCCAGTTGTATGTGATTTTGGCTACTCTGATTTTCCTCGCGGTTAATGCCCATCTGATGATGATTCGGTTTTTGGTTGACAGTTTTACTCTGTTACCCATAGGGCTATCTGAATTGCAGTACGATTTTGGCCTCAATGTTGCGTTGTTAGGTAGTCAAATGTTTCTCAGTGCCTTCATGCTGGCTGTTCCTGCTCTAACGGCCGTGCTTCTAATTAATGTGGCCTTTGGTGTTATCACTCGCGCAGCTCCACAGCTAAATATATTTGCTGTGGGTTTTCCCGTAACCATACTGGCGGGTTTTGTCTTTATTCTGTTGACGATGCCAGGGGTCATTACATTGATGATTGACATGTTTGATACTGGCTTGGCTCAAACCTTACAGGCTTTCAGGTAAGCTTATGTCGGAACAAAAGTCTGCAAGCGAACGCACGGAACAGCCGACAGATCGGCGAAAAAAGGAGTCCCGAAAAAAGGGGCAGGTACCTCGATCAAAAGAACTAAACACTATGTTGTCGCTGTTGGTTGGCGCATTTGGTTTGCTTGTTCTGGGAGATACAATTGCAGCGGATTTTATGGTCCTGTTTGAAAATGCCTTTAGTTTTGAGCGCGAGGTGGCCTACGACAAAGACATGATTCCGGTCAGGTTTGTTGCATTGGTAGTATCAGCTTTACTTATTTTGGCGCCCTTTTTTACTGTGATGGTCGTCGGCGCCTTTGCGGGGCCTCTGATAATGGGGGGTTGGTCGTTCAGTCCCTCGGCCCTGGCGTTCAAACTGGAAAAGTTGAACGTCTTAAAGGGTGTTAAAAGGATGTTTTCTGCGAAGAGCTTAGTGGAGCTGCTTAAGGCACTGTTCAAGTTTGTCGTTATCAGTGCAACGGCAATTTTTCTTTTCAGCTTATGGCTGGATAAAATCCTGCAGCTCGGTATGCAACTGCCCGGTGGGGTTTTTTCTGAAGCGGTTGGTATCTTGATGTGGGGCCTGGTGATACTCAGTTTTGCCATGATTTTTATAGTGATTTTTGATGTGCCATTTGAACTTTGGAACCATACGCGACAACTAAAAATGACTCGTCAGGAAGTAAAGGACGAGATGAAGGATACCGACGGTCGGCCTGAGGTAAAATCCCGAATCCGGGCGTTGCAGCGAGAGGTATCTCAACGCCGAATGATGGAAGCCGTTCCCCTCGCCGATGTAGTAGTTACTAATCCAACCCACGTTTCGGTGGCGTTGAAATATGATGATACGCCTGGAGTGGCTCCTCGTGTTCTTGCCAAAGGCTATGATCTGGTGGCACTAAAAATTCGTAGTGTTGCAATGGAAAACAACGTGGCGATATTTGCAGCTCCGCCACTGGCAAGAGCATTGTATGTATCCACCGAAATCGGTGATGAAATTCCTCAGAATCTTTACCTGGCAGTAGCCAAAGTGTTGGCGTATGTCTATCAGTTACGATCTCCTAACAATACAACCTATGCAGCACCACCTGATGATTTGTCGATTCCGGACGAGTATCGGGAAATGTTTCATGAGGCAGAGTTAGATGGAGCTGAATAAAACTGTGAACACTGCGGGCGTTATGGGTGAGCTCGACGGCTCCACTTCGATACTATCAGGACTAGGCGCGCCTGTATTGTTGTTCATGGTGTTGGTGATGATGGTTCTGCCTTTGCCACCTCTAATATTGGACTTGTTGTTTACCTTCAACATTGCGCTGGCGATGGTGGTTTTGTTGGCCTCCGTTTATGCAACCCGCCCCCTGGATTTTTCTGTTTTTCCTACGGTATTGTTAATTTCTACGCTAATGCGCCTTGCACTCAATGTTGCCTCTACCAGAGTAGTTCTCCTTGAAGGCCATAACGGCACCGGTGCCGCAGGTCAGGTGATCAAAGCTTTTGGTGAATTTGTAGTCGGAGGTAGTTACGCCGTAGGTATTGTAGTGTTTGCCATTTTGGTAATCATAAACTTTGTGGTGGTGACGAAAGGTGCCGGTCGCATTTCCGAGGTAACCGCGCGATTTACTCTGGATGCCATGCCAGGCAAACAAATGGCCATTGATGCAGATCTAAATGCTGGTTTGATTAGCCAGGAAGATGCTTTGCAAAGGCGCGAGGATGTTGCCAGAGAGGCTGATTTTTATGGCGCCATGGATGGTGCCAGTAAATTTGTGCGCGGTGATGCCGTTGCGGGAATACTGATTCTGTTTATTAACATGATTGGCGGATTTGCAGTTGGGGTATTGCAGCACGACCTCAGTGCCGGCGAAGCGGCACACAATTATGTCTTGTTGACCATTGGTGATGGCCTGGTAGCACAGATTCCGTCTCTGCTGTTATCTACAGCGGCGGCCATAATAGTAACCCGTTCTTCTGGTTCTCGGGATATGGGCAGGGAAATGACGTCGCAATTGTTTCACAATCCAAAAGTTCTGTTAGTTACGGCGACTCTAATTGGCATTATGGGCCTGGTACCTGGAATGCCAAATTTGGTGTTTTTGACATTGGCGGGTGCAATGGGCGCGGTGGGTTACTCGAAGATGCTAAAGAAAAATGAAGCACAGGTTCCAGTTTCACAAGAGCCCATTGAAGTGCCAAATGAGTCCAGGGAGTTGAGTTGGGATGATGTAATTCCGGTAGATGAAATCGGGTTGGAGGTTGGTTATCGATTAATTTCTTTGGTGGACAAAAAGCAGGGTGGCGAGCTGTTAGCCAGAATCAAAGGTGTGAGAAAAAAACTGTCGCAGGAACTGGGTTTTCTGATTCACTCCGTTCATATACGCGACAATCTGGATTTTTCTCCCAATGAGTATCGGATTAGTTTTCACGATGTAACCGTAGGTCAGGGTGAGGTTTATCCCGGCAGGGATTTAGCAATCAACCCTGGTCAGACTTACGGTGAGTTGGAAGGCCAGGCGACTAAAGATCCAACTTTTGGTCTGGACTCGGTCTGGATCGATCCTTCTCAGCGCGATGATGCGCAGTCAAAGGGTTATACAGTAGTAGATTGTGGAACGGTTGTGGCTACTCATTTAAGCCAGCTATTGAAGAATCATGCCCACGAATTGATCGGGCAGGACGCCGTTCAACAACTACTAAATAAACTGGCCAAGACTTCCCCAAAACTGGTGGAAAATCTGGTGCCAAAATTGTTGGGGCTTGGTGAGGTAACGAAGGTTATTCAGAACTTGTTAGAAGAAGGCATTCCAGTTCGAGATGTAAGAACGATTGCCGAGGCATTGGCGGAGCATGGAGGAAAGAGTCAGGATACTGACGCTTTAACGGCCCAGGTTCGCGTTGCATTGGGACGGACAATATTTCAAGCGGTCAACGGAGTTGGGCAAGACATGACAGTAATGACACTGGATTCCCAATTGGAACAAATATTGCAGGGTGCTATGCAAGGAGTTATGCAAGGGACTATGCAAGGGGTACAGGGTGGGCTAGAGCCTGCTCTGATCGAGAGTGTGATCAGCGAAATTGTCGCGGCATCCGGATTGATAGAGGCGGAAGGCAAGCCTCCAGTTGTACTGGTAGCCAGTAATGTTCGCCTGTTCATGTCCCGGCTGTTGGGGGGTAGGATGGATAAATTATATGTTCTTGCTTACGAAGAAATTCCAGCAAATCGAAATATTAAAGTTGTGGCAACCATTGGGGGCGATCAAGCACGGTTGCAAGCGAGTTGACGAAGAGTCCTACAGTACAAAAAATGGTAAACGACATGCGTAGTAAGGTGATTCAATGAAAATTAAGCGCTTTCTGGAAAAGGATGGCCGCAGAGCTATGGCTCGAGTAAGGGCAGAATTGGGAGCTGATGCTGTAATTTTGTCGAATAAAAATATCAACGGTCAGATAGAGCTTGTGGCTGCAATCGATATTGATGAAACCGTTCTTGAACTGGATGTAGAAACGTCTACTGCCCAGGCCGCTCCGCGCAGTACCCTACCGCCCAAGGCAGCGCCTGCCATAGACAGTCTGACACTAACTGATTTGCAGCGAGAGCTAGGAAATTTGAGGTCAATACTAGAAGGTGAATTGTCGCAACTTGCATGGCGAGATATCGCTGGCCGTCCATCAGTAACTGCGGCAGTTTATAATCGCTTAACCTCCCTTGGTTTTTCTCGAACCTTATGCGGTTCCATAGTTGACAAACTACCGGCTAAAGGGGAACTGGAAGAGCAATGGAAAAGAGCCCTGGCAATGTTGGCAAGGCTAATATCGGTGCAAGAGGATGATAGTATACTTAACAACGGTGGGATCGTGGCTTTGGTGGGTTCTACTGGCGTCGGAAAAACAACCACTATTGCCAAGCTGGCAGCTCGCTTTGTCTTACGACACGGTAATAAGCAAGTCGCGCTGATCACTACGGATAGCTATCGTATAGGTGCCCATGAACAGTTGGAAACAATAGCCCGGTACCTCGATATTCCGATGGTGGCAGCGACCGATGGTGAGCACCTAAAAGCAGCTTTGGATCAGTTTTCCTCCAGGAAATTGGTGTTGATTGATACCGCGGGTATGAGCCAGCGTGATGTTCGATTGTATAGGCAATTTTCTACACTTCATTCTGTAGGTTACAACATTGATGTTTATATGGTTCTGTCCGCTACCGCTCAGCGGGCTGCACTACAGGAGGTAGTCCAGGTATTTTGCAAAGACAGTTTGGCAGGTGCAATGATCACCAAACTGGATGAGTCTGCAGAGTTGGGCGGGGTGCTGGATGTTGTGATTGAACATCACCTGACACTTGCGTATGTCAGCATGGGACAACAGGTTCCTGAGGATCTGATTCCGGCGCGAGCGGATTACATGCTTGATCAAGCAATTGAGTTGATGGAATCGAGCGTGGTTCCCCCAACCGGGAATAGCAATAATGCAAAACAAGTTAGCTCCGTTGCGGTATAGACTCGTATGACTAATCAAGCCCAGAGTATTGCCCAACTTTCCGTTCCCTCAGCGACCAATGTTATTGCTGTGACTAGTGGAAAGGGTGGTGTGGGAAAAACCAATATTTCCGTCAATTTGGCAGTTAGTTTGGCCAGTTATGGTCGCTCGGTCGTACTGTTTGACGCGGATCTTGGATTGGCCAATGTAGATATTACACTGGGCCTAAAAGCCAAATATGACATTAGGCATGTGATCTCCGGTGAGAGGAGCCTGGAGGAAATATTACTCGAAGGTCCGCGAGGTATTCATATCGTTCCAGCTGCTTCAGGTATTTCCAGCGTGACGAGATTGTCACTTCAGGAACAAGCGGGCTTGATTCGGGCTTTTGGCGACCTCACATTTCCGGTCGACACACTAATTGTTGATACGGGGGGTGGAATTGACCCTAGCGTATTAACTTTTGCCAGCGCCTGCCAGGAAATAATCGTTGTAGTCTGCGATGAGCCAACGTCTATCACCGATGCTTATGCACTAATTAAGGTACTGAACAAAGAGTGTGGGGTAAAGAGGTTTCAAGTGCTCGCCAACATGGTAGATGGTGTGGCGCAGGGACGGCATGTATATAGCAAGGTGAGCAGGGTGACCGACCGTTTTCTCGATATTCATCTAGCCTACCTTGGGTCTATTCCGCGAGATGAGTATCTGCGCAAAGCGGTTCAGCAACAAGTTCCCGTGGTACAAATTTATCCGCGCAGTCACTCGGCCCAGGCGCTGACAAATTTGGCAAAAATTATTGACAGAACATTTAAACCGGAGCCGAATAATGGCGGTCTTGGTTTTTTTATTGAACGTTTAATTCAGTACAGCAGCATGAAAGCTGAGATTTTGCCATGAGTAAGACAGCCGTCTATGCGGATAGTCAGCGAGAGAGCATTGAAGAGGTGATTAATAATTACTTGCCTCTGGTAAAAAAAATCGGTTTGCACCTGGTTGCACGTTTGCCAAAACATGTTGAGTTAGATGATTTGCTTCAAGTAGGGGCGCTTGGCCTAATCCAGGCCAGGGAAAGTTTTGACCCTACTCGAGGAGCCAGTTTTGCCACTTATGCGGGTATACGGATAAGGGGTGCAATGTTAGATGAGGTGCGTCGTAACAATTGGGCTCCCCGCTCTATACAGCAGAAGATGAAACTGGTTTCAGACGCAATTAAGCGAGTAGAGGCAGAATTGAAACGTTCAGCCAGCGATGTGGAGATTGCAAGCGGGCTTGAAATTTCACTTGAAGAGTATCACGAGTTATCCAGAGAGATTGCATGCAGCCGGATGATATCTCTGGAAGATACAGAGAGTATGAACTGGGATGATGGCCTGGACCCCTTTCTTCGGCTGGAAGATCTAGCTTTCAGACAGGCTTTGAACAAAGCGATTGAGTCGTTGCCATCCAGAGAGATGCTCGTAATGTCGCTCTATTATGGCGATGAGTTAAACCTGAAAGAGATTGGGGAGGTGCTTGGTTTATCTGCATCAAGAGTGTCCCAGATGCATGGGCAAGCCTTGGCACGAGTTCGTGCTCGAATAAGCGAGTGGGTCGAATGAATAAGCGTTGGGACAATGGCTAGCAAAAGTCACTCGGTAGATTTTCTCAGTTTAGCTGGTATCTGTTTGTCGCTGATTGCTGTGATTGGCGGTAACCTGATGGAAGGTGGCCATACCGGTTCGCTGTTTCAGTTAACAGCGTTTCTCATTGTGTTTGGTGGCACACTGGGTGCTACCTTGGTGCAAACGCCTCTTAAAACTTTTTTGCATTGCATGAGGCGTTGCAAGTGGGTATTTCTGCCACCTAAAATCGAACCTGGTGAAACGCTTAAAAAAATTGTTGACTGGAGCAAGATCGCTCGAAAGGATGGCCTGCTTGGATTGCAAGCTATAGCTGAACAAGAGACCGAAAACTTCACTAAAAAGGGTTTGCTGCTATTGACCGACGGTGGAGAGCCTGAAGACATCCGAAAGATAATGGAACTTGAAATAGACAACAATGCCACACATGAAATAGCGGCAGCTAAGGTATATGAGGCAATGGGAGGATATTCCCCAACGATTGGTATTATTGGAGCGGTGATGGGCCTGATTCACGTGATGAACAATCTTGCTGATCCTGCAGCTTTAGGGCCAGGAATAGCGGTTGCATTCGTTGCTACGATTTATGGCGTTGGCTTGGCAAATTTTTTCTTCCTGCCGATATCAAATAATCTCAAAGGCCTGGTTAATGCTCAAATCCAGCATCAGGAGATGCTGGTCGATGGCATGGTTTCAATTGCAGAAGGAGAAAACCCGAGAGCTCTTGAAAGCAAGCTGGAAGGCTATTTGATTTAGAGAATTCAATGTTATGGGTCGCAGAAGACAAATTGAAGAACAGGAAAACCACGATCGCTGGTTGGTTTCCTATGCAGATTTTATAACGATACTGTTCGCTTTTTTTGTTGTTATGTACTCCATTTCATCAGTGAGTGAAGGGAAGTATCGAGTGTTATCTGACTCGCTGGTTTCCGCTTTCCAAAACCCGGATTCTTCGAAGCAATTGGTCCCGGCTGATAGTCTGATGGCCTCTTCACAAGTGACAGCTGATCCAAGCTCGAAAGCGCGAGAATTACTTGAGTCAGTCAGTTCATCATCCCCAACAGAAACACAGCCGGATGAAGAGCGCGAGCCATCTGATGATAGCTTTTCACAGAAGTTGCTTGATGCTGCCGAAACTGAAATTGATGGGCTGGCGGGTCATGTCGAGCAAAAAATGGATACCCTGATTGACACAGGAATAATCAACGTTAAACGCAATAAGTTTTGGCTGGAAGTGGAAATCAAGTCGAGCCTGCTTTTTCCCAGTGGCGGTAGCTCATTGCTTCCTGCGGCCATTCCAATCTTAATTAGCTTATCAGATATGTTTGCCGATTTACCCAACCGGATAAATATCGAAGGGTTTACAGATAATCTGCCGATAAGCACTCAGGCATTCCCCTCTAACTGGGAATTGTCGTCGGCAAGAGCGGCAGCGGTAGTAAGATTGTTCGAAAGTAATGGTGTGGAACCATCACGAATGGCCTCAATTGGATATGGTGAATATCACCCCGTTTCAGAGAATATCAATGATGAAGGGCGGGCCCGAAATCGCCGAGTAGTGGTGGTGGTAATGGCTTCTTTGGAAGGGCGTGAGGATCAGAGGCTCTATGAGTTTGAATTATTCAAAAAATAGACCGTAACATCGCCCGGTACTTGTTAAATTGCATTTTCCGACGTTAAAAAATATGGAGGTGGGCCGAGATGGTCGACTCGATAGGATCTGATAAAATTAGGCCCATCGCCCACAAGCGAACTATTCATGCGGCTGGAAAAGATAATTCAAAGCGAAACCGCAAGCAGGCGCTCAAAAAGAGCCAGCAAGAGGTGGAGGGGAATGATCGAGTAGGTGCCAACATCGACGAGCGGTGTTAGTAGGTGTCTTGCTGCGCCTCTTTTTCGTTAAGTTGAGCGCATTGTTTTTGTACCATGTGCTTGATGAGATGTTCCTTGGTAATATCGTTCGTTTCGTCGAAAACAACTCTCACCCAATAACTCTGCTTAGAATTGAACTGCACCGGTTCGCTTTCTATTACAGTACCGAACAAAGGTAATGAAATATCGGAGGGTTTCAGTTGAACCGATAATTTTAGACGGGTTCCTTCCTGCAAGTGATCCGTGCAATGAAAAGCCATGCCGCAAGCGCTGATGTTCACTTGTAGGTCATCGTAGGCAGTGGCGTGCAGTTCTTTGTTTTGTACGCGCGGGTTTGGGTTTTGCGCTGCTATCATTGATATTTTTCGATTGAGTAATCCAAGAGCCTGCGCGATTGTTGGGCTTTCGTGCCACAGTGTGTTGGTTAACTGATTAAATTCAAAATCAATTTCGCAAAATTGACCAGTTGATGGTGAAGCAGAGTCTACTAGAACCAGCCCTTGCTGGTTTTTATCGTCACCGAGAATGGTATAACTCAGGCCGATAACGTCGTTAATTCTAAAATAGCGTCGTTTTTCTACAATTGACTTTTCAGTTTCCATACTTGTTACCCTTCAAGACTGTTGGAGCGATTTTCGTTGTTGTGTAGCGCTCCTATTATATTGTCTGTTCTATCCTGGACATCCTTATTCGTGCTGAGCGTCTCATCGTCGAGCCCTTGTCGAATTACGAGTTCAACGCGTCGGTTTTCTGCTCTGTTTTTGTTAGAGGTGTTGGGCTTGTACGGGCGTGTATCAGCGTGAGCGACAACCATTAAACGAGTTGCATCCAATACTCTTTCTTTAATCAATTCGTGTGTAACCGACAAGGCTCGCGAAGAAGATAAATCCCAGTTGGACTTGAAATCTACACTGGTTATTGGAATGTTGTCGGTATGCCCCTCTACCGCAATGGCACCCTCAACACTCTTCAATGCGTATCTCAATTTTTTGAATACATGTATGAAATCCGGGTCTAATGTAGCGGATGCTGAAGGAAAGGATCCCCTTTCACGAATACGGATAACGATGGTGCGGTTATTGGATTCGATTTCGATCTGACCCGCTCCAATTTCCTTCTCCAGCAGTAATTTGAGTTTGTTGGCGTCTTTTTTTGTTTCTGCTACAAGGGCCTTGTGCCTCTTTTCCAGTAGTTTTTTGGTCTGTTCACTGTCCAGGTCTTCTATATTGTTTTGAGGTGCTGTTGGGTTTCCAACCCGCAAGGACATTTTGGTGGTTTCTGCGGTCACTTGATTAACGCTTTTAATAAGCGTGGGTTGAGTTTTGCCGGGGCTAAACTCCTGCGCAATAATGCTGGTGCCTTTCGGAATATCCATTACTTTTACTTTGTTTTGTACACCAAAGGCATTTTTCATTGAGCCGGCAACTTGTTTGTACTTTTGTACGTCCATCTCGGAGAAGGAAAGCAACAATACAAAAAAGCACATAAGCAGTGACATTAAATCTGCAAACGTTGCTAACCAGGCGGGTAAACCTGCTGGCGCTTCATCTTCTTCTAGTTCGACCACTAGGCTGCTTCGGCGCTAGCAGTCTCGTTAGACTTTGCTTTGCGTTTTTTGGGATCCAAATAGGTGTTAAGCATTGCTTCAATGATGCGTGGGTTCTGGCCCTCTTGAATCGCCAGAACGCCATCTATGCACATGGCTTTTATTTTACCCTCGTCCGTTTTCCTAAGGGTCAATTTGTCGGCAATTGGTAAGGCAACGATGGTGGCTAATATTGCCCCGTAGAGAGTAGTTAACAATGCTACTGCCATTGAGGGGCCAATGCTCTTTGGGTCGTCCATACTGGCCAGCATTTGTACCAGCCCTACCAGGGTTCCAATCATACCCATCGCAGGAGCTACATCTCCTGTTGCACTGAATACTTTGGCGCCCCATTTGTGGCGGTCTACCGTTTGCTGTAAATCTTTGGTCATTAGCTTTTCGACCGTTTCACGGTCATTGCCGTCAATCAGCATTTTGATGCCTTCATTAAGAAACTCGTTTTCAATTTCCTCATTTTCCAGCGCCAGCATGCCGTCCTTGCGAGCTATGTTTGAAAGAGTGATTATTTGAGTGATTAGCTCGTCAGGGTCTTCGAGTTTGAAAATAAATGCGCGAGCGGCTACCTTAAAAGCGCCGAAAAATTGCGAAAGCGAAAATTTAACCATTACCACCATGAAGGTACCGCCCAGCACGATAAGTATCGAGGGGACGTTTACAAAAACCAGCATTGAACCGCCGAATAAGATAGCGGCCAGAACAATTCCGATGGCACCAATCATGCCCAGTAAGGTTGCAAAATCCATGTTTTTCCCAGTTATTCCATTCGTTGATGTATTACTTTTCGATCTTTAGGTACTAAACTAACGCTGTAGGTAGTTTGGCTGTGTTGTTCCTCAAAAAAACCGATTCGATCACATCATTGACCTTTCCAGGCCCATAAACCGTTTAGTTTCGTGGTTTTCATTATATTTTGGGCGACCGCTTCAGCAGATGCGCGATCTGAGAATCCGGCAACCTGAACCCGCTGTGCGGTCTTGCCATTCAGGGTTAAGCTGCTAATTGTTGCTGGATAGCCGAGATCCACGATTTGTTGTTGTAATCCAACGGCGGCTTTTCTGTTAACAAATGTACCTATATTGACGTACCAGTTATTCAGGCTTGTAGTTGCACTGGTCTGGGGAGTCATTGGTTGGGTGGGTTTTTGTGGCTGGGGAATTACAGGTTGGAAGCGTTCTACCATATCCAGATAGTCAGAAACTATCTGTTGTTGATCTACTCTAAACACAAGTTGCAAGTTGTGAAGTTGTTGTTGTAAGACCTCTCCTTGATCGTTGAGCTGTTGTTGTAGCGTTGTTATTTGTTCCTCTAAGTTAACCAGTACTGCTTTAGTGGTCGTCTCAGCTTTCGGATTGGTACGGCTTGCGCTAAATTTTTGATCAAAGGACTCGGCTAACCAAAATCCGAGCGCTAATAGAAATACTGCGTTGGCGACGACAACACCAATTAGCATCTGATGTAGGCCGACCTTGTAGCTTCGCGGAAGTATTTGTGGCTTGGGTGGTGATTTTGAGTTAAGTGATGCGAGTGTGTCGGATGTGTTGTTGGTTTCTGATACCCGTCCTGACTTGATCAGAATTTGATTTAGCGACAGGTTTAAGTCCTTATTTAACATAATTTGTTCTTAGTAATTCTGTTCTAGATCACATGCATAAAACATGCCGGTGGCGCGAATGTGTAAGCACTACTACAAACTCAATTTCAGACAGGCGCAATGAGGTCAGACGAAGAACAAGCCAGCCACGGAGTTTATGGTATTCATTCCTGTTGCTTGCTCTGTCTGGGAGCGCCAATATATTGGCGTGCAGCAGTGTATCCGCGAAGGATGAGGTGCTGTTAACCGGGGTGCCAAAAGGGTTAAGCTTCGGCGGATGCCAGACCAATCAAATATTGAAGCTTTGCAACAATCGCTTATTTGCCAGAACCTGAGTAATGCCGCGAGAGACTGGTTACTCGAAATTGAGGTATTTAAGACCATCGGCTCAACCAATGACCGAATAGCGGAGCGAATAAGTGGTGGTATTCTCCAGAATCTAGGCGACAGTCGTGGAATTGCAGCTACTACCGAGTTTCAATCCGCCGGTAAAGGCCGTCGTGGTAAGAAATGGCAGGGTCAATCCGGGCTGGATATAGCCCTCTCCCAGTCCTGTTATGTGTCTAGTCCAGCCGTTGCTGCCGAAGGATTAAGTCTGGTTGTTGGGCTGGCCGTGATTTCGGCTATTCAACAATTTGAGGTCGCAGGTCTTTCCCTGAAGTGGCCAAATGATATTTTACTGGGTGGCAAGAAGCTGGGGGGTATTCTGATAGAGCTGGTACAGCAACAGGAAGATTGCTTCGCTGTTATTGGGGTGGGGTTGAATATGGGTGGTTTTGCTGACAAGCAGAACAGTGTGCTGCAGCCCGTTGCCGATTTAAGTGCGCACAATATATTGAGAAACTCGCTTGTTTCCATGATGATCTCCCATATTCATGATTTTTGCTGTAATTACATGTCGAGTGGCTTCGAGCCATTCAGAAAAAGCTGGAATAAATTGCATTATTACCAGGGCCGACTGGTCGAGCTTAAGTCTGTTTCCGACAGCATCCGTGGCCGCGTAGTGGGAGTTGGTCTGCATGGTGAGCTAATACTGGAAGATAACACAGGAAAATCTTCCACTTATTATGCCGGAGAACTGTCTTTAAGGCCCCAGGCGTAAGATAATTCGATTATTCCCCTAAAGCAGATTGCGCTCTGGCGAGTCTTTCTATAAAATCTCGCTCCCGTTTTAGCCGCCATAGCTCAGTTGGTAGAGCAGCTCACTTGTAATGAGAAGGTCCAGGGTTCGACTCCTTGTGGCGGCACCATAATATATGGGCGGGAAAGAAAATTAGGGGAGATATTAAGTTCGCGGTTTTATCCTGGTAAATTGAAGGATTGGGCTACGATAAAGAAAAGCGAAGAGCAGGGGGTGTTGAGCGCTTGCATTTTCATAGGAATCGGGGCCGTTTTTATTGACATCCGGGTGGTGCATGGGCACAATTTCGCGTTTTTCGGAGGGGTTCCCGAGTGGTCAAAGGGATCAGACTGTAAATCTGACAGCTTAGCTTACGTAGGTTCAAATCCTACCCCCTCCACCAATGTTTAGAGAGTGTTTTAGAATAGTTTAAGAGTTAGTGAAAGCGCTGCGGGTATAGTTCAGCGGTAGAACCTCAGCCTTCCAAGCTGATGACGCGGGTTCGATCCCCGCTACCCGCTCCAATGTATTCGGAGCGAAGATGGTTACAGCGCTCACATAGCTCAGTCGGTAGAGCACTTCCTTGGTAAGGAAGAGGTCATCGGTTCGATTCCGATTGTGAGCACCAGCCTTGAGCTAAGAGAGCAGCCCTGAGCTAAGAGAGCAGCCCTGAGCTAAGAGTAAAGTT
>Ga0256847_1000869_pt1 | contig 17025 bp, 18 predicted proteins | sample TeddybearmetaG_FD_189099 | JGI IMG/M metagenome (GOLD analysis project Ga0256847, IMG submission 189099) | Hydrothermal vent microbial communities from East Pacific Rise, Pacific Ocean - Teddybear | ecosystem: Environmental > Aquatic > Marine > Hydrothermal vents | place: Pacific Ocean: East... | reverse complement strand
AAACGCTACGGTTTTTGTGTTCTTGTGTCTAATTTCATAGCCTGAGTTCGATATTGTCCAGCAAACGAGTAGTTCCAAGTCTGGCTGTTACCAGTATCACCAGATTTTTGTCATCAGCATTGGCGGGTTTTAGAGATTGTGCATGACGGATGGTGAAATAATCGACCGTAAACCCGGCTTCGGATAATTTTAAAGTGGCGTTTGCTTCCAGTTTGGGATAATTACGATCACCGGCTGAAATTAAAGCCGCTGTTTGTTGAAGGGTCTGCTGGATCAATGCCGCCAGTTCAAATTGTTGCGGATTCAAATACTGGTTGCGAGAGCTAATGGCGAGCCCAGATGATTCTCGTCCTGTCTCAAAACCGATGATTTTGACATCCAGGTTCAGGTCTTCGACCATTTTGCTGACCACCAGTAATTGTTGATAATCTTTATTGCCAAATACTGCGATGTCTGGTTTCACCAGGTTAAACAATTTTAATACGATCGTACTCACACCGGTGAAATGCCCCGGTCGTTGTTCTCCTTCGAGAATATCCGTAATGTTCGTTACCTCGATATGAGTAATATTGTCGAGACCTTCGGGATATAACTCGTCGGCAGAGGGCAGGTAAATCAAATCGCAATTTTCTGCCTGTAATAGCTCAGCGTCATGCTCCAGTGTGCGGGGATAGTGGTTGAAATCTTCGTTCGCGCCAAACTGCATCGGGTTGACAAAAATACTACAAACGACACGATCACAACGCCTGTGAGCTTCGCGAACAAGAGAAAGATGTCCCCGATGAAGATTGCCCATAGTGGGGACAAATCCGATACTTAAATTCTCCTGTTTCCAGTCTGAAATGATTGATCTGAGTTCTCGGGTTGAAGATATCTGTAACATCTTAAAAACTGTGTGAGTCATCAGGGAATTGTTGGTTTTTTACTTCCGAAACGTAGCTTTCAATCGCGGCCTGAATACTATTATTTCCGGCAATAAAGTTTTTGGAGAAACTTGGCTTATGCCCTTCAGTAATATTGAGAATATCCTGTAGTACCAGTATCTGGCTATCTACATGTTTTCCAGCACCAATGCCAATTACGGGTATCTCTAGCTGTTTGGTAATTTCGGCGGCGAGTGATGCAGGCACACATTCCAGCAATAATAGATCGGCGCCTGCCTGTTGTATTTTGAGCGCCGTTTGAATCATATGGTTGGCGTCATTTTCATCACGACCCTGTACCCGATAACCACCCATCTTATTTACCGATTGAGGCTGCAAACCCAGATGAGCACAGCAGGGTATGCTAAAGCGAGAGAGCATTTCTACGGTCTTAATCTGGCTATCACCACCTTCCAGTTTGACCACCTGTGCCCCCGTTTTTTTTATCAGACGAGTGGCATTATCCAGCGCCTGTTGTGGTGAGTTAAGTGAGCCAAATGGCATGTCCAGCATAAGTAGACTATGGGTCAGACCAGCCTGAACAATTCGACCATGATATTCGATATCTTCCAGAGTAACAGGTAATGTTGTGTCATGCCCCTGTATCACCATGCCTAATGAATCACCGACTAAAATGACTTCGACACCCGATTTTTCCGCCAGTTTAGCGAAGCTATAATCATAGGCTGTCAGGCAGGCAAATTTTTCTCCACGAGCTTTGAGTTTTTTAAGATAAGGTATCGTGACCTTATTTTCGAGCGGCTGTGCTGTGTACATGCTGGTATAGTGGTGGCAAATTGCAGTAGTGAATGATGACGGATAGATATACACCAGTCCAGCCCGCATTTTGCTATATTGGCGTATTATTAATTCTTAACTTCTGGCATCACGCAATTTCCAAATGGTTTTCTATATCTCTGCTATTCTCTATTGAGAATTTAAAATAAAAATTGCGACATGTTTAAAAAAATTACATCAGTCCAGGTTACTGATTCTATAGCTGAAATTACCCGTTACCAGGATCGTGAGATTTTAGAGCGTAGTCTGGTGACCGCTTTAGGCGATATTCTACATAATCCTGAGTTGTGCCTTTATAAGGTCATACTGAATGAACATGGGGCTGATGAAGAAGAAGTTGATATCGACCTTTTAATGTTGATTCACTACAAAGAGGGAATAATTCTCAGCCATGAGGAAACCAGATATCAGGCAAATGAAATCATTACTGAAGGCATAAGAGAGGCAGTTTTTTCTGGAGAAGTTTCTGCTATTGAAGATGACAGGGATGAGTATGCCTTGTTTATCTACCCGGTATTTGATCAGGATGGGGAAGTTGTATCGATATTGACACAGAGATCTAAAAGAAATCGCTTCCAGGATCAACAGCTTGCCTATGGTTTTCTCAGGGTTTATTCCAATTATCTCAGCCTGCTTGAAGATAGCCAGACCGATAAGTTAACCGGTCTGTTGAATCGTGAAACGCTGGATAAGGAAGTTTTACGCCATATCCCAATATCATTTTCCCGTAGCACTGATGAGGATGATATTTCTGTAGTCCGTCGACAGGGTGATGAAATGCAGAGCTGGCTGGTACTGGTTGACCTGGATTTTTTCAAAAAGGTAAACGATAATTTTGGTCACTTGATAGGTGATGAAATATTGATTCTTTTTGGTAGGTTAATGACATCGACATTTCGACATGAAGACAAACTTTTTCGTTATGGTGGTGAGGAATTTGTGGTGTTGTTAAAAACACGCACGAAGAAAGATTTGCACATGGTCTTGAATCGATTCAATCAGATCCTGAGAACTTATGAATTCCCACAGATTGGTAATATCACTGCTACTTTAGGTGCTGTAGTACTGGAAAGTGGACTTGCCGTATCAAGTGCTTTGGGACACGCAGATTCGGCCTTGTATTATGGCAAAACAAATGGAAGAGATCAGGTGGTTTTATATGGTGACCTAATCGAAAAAGGACTGATTAAGGAACATAAACATGAAGTAGAAGATCAGGTCAGCTTTTTTTAGAGGTACTAGCCCGCATTTCTCACCAGCCTACTGCGGATGCCGACAGGCACGCTGTGACGGGCTGTGCTCCCTCCAGCCGATTTGACGTAGTGTTCAAACTATGCCTTCATCGGCTTCCAGTCTGCGCAGTCCTTCACAGTGGCCTCTCGACACTCTCGCTACAAATGCTGGTGAGAAATGCGGGCTAGCCGACAACCAGCATCCGGCGTATCATGCTCGACTTTTAAAATTGTCAAGCCATTATTAATGAAAGTCAGTGATTTTGACTATGATCTGCCGCAATCTTTAATTGCTCAGCAACCACTTAGTGAACGCTCAGATTCACGTTTACTTGTCGTTGATCCACTGCAAGAAAAATATGTAGATCAACAATTTCAGCAAATACTCGATTATTTTGAACCGGGTGATCTATTGATTTTCAATGATACCCGCGTATTCCCAGCTCGTCTTTACGGGCAAAAATCTAGCGGTGGCAAGATTGAGGTTCTGGTTGAAAGACTGCTTGATGATAACACTCTGCTGGCACATATCAGATCCAGTAAATCACCAAAACCTGGCGCTCAATTATTGCTCGAAGGTGAGATTAAATGTCTTATGACCAAACGCCAGGGCGAGCTGTTTGTACTACAACAAGATAGCGATAAACCCTGGCTGAAATTATTGCAGAAATTCGGTCATATTCCGCTACCGCCCTATATCACTCGACCGGATACCTCGGCAGATCACCAACGTTATCAAACTGTGTATGCCAAAAATACAGGCGCAGTAGCGGCTCCTACAGCTGGTTTGCACTTTGACGAGGCGATAATGTCAGCTCTCAAGGATAAGGCAGTCAATACTACTTTTATTACACTTCATGTCGGTGCAGGTACGTTTCAACCGGTACGAGTTGAAAACCTGGATCAGCATAAAATGCATCAGGAACTGGTCTCTGTCTCGCCGGAAGTATGTGGTTTAATTCGGCACACCAGGAAAATCGGCAAACGCATAGTGGCGGTGGGCACAACTGTAGTTCGTAGTCTTGAATCGGCAGCAAAACAGACTGGAGATATTCAAACATATGAAGGAGATACAGGCCTTTTCATCAAACCAGGATTTGATTTCAAAGTCGTGGATGCGATGATCACCAACTTTCATTTACCTCGTTCAACGCTGCTGATGTTAGTGAGTGCTTTTGCTGGTATGAAGTTAATTAATCAAGCCTATCGCCATGCGGTAGAACAGCAATATCGTTTTTTCAGTTATGGTGATGCGATGTTGATTAAAAACCGGAAACCTAATGAAGTTTGAGTTATTAAGCAGAGATGGTGGCGCACGTAGAGCGCGATTAAATTTTGATCGTGGTGTAGTTGAAACACCAGCTTTTATGCCCGTTGGCACCTACGGCACTGTTAAAGCAATGACACCAGAGGAGCTGTCGGGAATCGGCGCGCAGATTATTCTGGGTAATACTTTTCATTTAATGCTGCGTCCCGGAACCGAGATCATCAAAAAACACGGCGATCTGCATAACTTTATGAACTGGCAGGGACCAATTCTGACCGACTCCGGCGGCTTCCAGGTTTTCAGCCTGGCAAAGATGCGTAAGATTACCGAGCAGGGCGTTCAGTTCCAGTCTCCGGTTGATGGTTCAAAAGTAAACCTCGATCCGGAAACTTCGATGCAAGTTCAACGTGACCTGGGATCTGATATCGTGATGATTTTTGATGAATGCACACCCTTTCCGGCAAGCGAAGATGAGGCACGTGAATCCATGGAGTTATCACTACGTTGGGCTGAACGCAGCAAAATAGCTCACGATGATAATCCCTCAGCACTATTTGGCATAGTCCAGGGAGGCATGTATCAACATCTTCGAGAGCAATCTGCCAAAGGTCTGAAAGAGATTGGGTTTGACGGTTACGCCATAGGCGGACTTGCCGTTGGCGAGTCGGCAGATGAACGAAATAAAATGCTTGATTTCACCCTGCCACAGCTACCCGAAGACAGACCAAGATATTTAATGGGTGTGGGGAAACCCGAGGATATTATCGAAGCGGTCAAACGCGGCGTGGATATGTTCGACTGCGTGATTCCAACCCGAAATGCACGTACAGGATTTTTATATACCTGGCAGGGCATAGTCCGTATTCGTAATGCTCGATATGCCGACGACACGGCTCCAATCGATGAAAAATGCGGCTGTTATACTTGCCAGAATTATTCTCGGTCCTATTTGCGGCACCTGGATAAATGTCATGAAATTTTGGGAGCACGCCTGAACACGATTCATAATTTATACTTTTTTCAGCAATTGATGGCTGAAATTCGTGCAGCTATTGAAGATCAAACATTCGAAGCATTTTGTGAAAAATTTTATCAGAATTACCTGGTATAAAAACTAAGGTGTAGTGATCGTCATGTCAAAGCGCAAAAAAATTCACGATCAGGTGTTGAACGCAAGTAGTAAAGAAGAACTCGCGGTAGCTTATAGTGAGTGGGTTGATGAATATGATAGCGATGTCAATGAGATGGGTTATGTCGCTCATGAACTGGCCGGTAAACTCTTAATCCGGCATCTGGAAAACAAAGCTGCACGAATTCTGGATGCAGGTTGTGGTACAGGTCTTGTTGGTGAGTTTCTCCATAAGCAGGGATATCTGAATATCGATGGGCTGGATTATTCGGAACATATGTTGACAAAAGCTAAGGAAAAAACTGTGTATCAAACGCTCAGACAGGCTGATTTAACTAGCATTCTCAATATTTCAGACAATCGCTACGATGCGACTATAAGCGTAGGCACCTTTACCACTAGTCATGTCGGCCCTGAGGCTTTTATTGAATTAATTCGTATCACGACTCCAGGTGGTTTTATTTGTTTTACCGTTCGAGAAGAGACCTGGATCGGAGGTGATTTTCTCAACAAAGTGAATGAACTGGAAGACAGAGATTTGTGGCATAGACAGGAAATGGGATCTTCTGATTACCTATTGCAGGAAGGCACCAGATGTATGCTGTGCCTTTATCGGGTTTCGATGGAAAGAATATAATTTTTCGCATTTACAATTCATATAATTGAGCGAGTTATTCACTTGAATCGGCAAGTAGAAAGCAAACAATACTGCCCATATTGTGGTGAGGCTTTAACGGTACTCATCGATTTATCCATCGAATTTCAAAGCTATATCGAAGACTGTCAGGTCTGTTGTAGACCGATAAACTTCGATGTCAGTGTTGATGAAGATAATTTAACTGTTGTATTGACTCATGAAGACGATTGATGGCTTATATTCGATCCAGATTTTAACTTGATTTTTACCCCTGTTCATTCCTATTAGCCTCTGCCATAATACGCGCCGCTTGAAATCTGCGATTTCGATCATAGTTTAAATGAAATTAAAGAGATGTATTTTCAAATTCCAGTCCCAATATAGGTAAACACCATGAGTTTTTTTATCAGTGATGCGATGGCGCAATCGGATGCAGGAGGAGGCGATCCAATCATGTCTTTTCTGCCGTTAATCATTTTATTTGTTATTTTTTACTTTCTGTTAATTCGTCCCCAGCAAAAGAAAGCCAAGGAACACAAATCTATGGTCGCGTCGATAAAAAAGGGCGATGAAATTGTAACCACAGGTGGTCTACTAGGTAAAATCACAGAGGTTAGTGAGAATTATCTATCCTGTAAAATTGCCGATAAAGTTGAAGTGAAACTTCAAACTAACGCAATCACCATGGTATTACCCAAAGGTACAATCAAGGGTATTTAGTACTCTATTCCACCCTGTTTGTTGAAGTTTTAAATTATGGTTAATCATTATCCCCTGTGGAAAAACATCCTGCTGATTATCGTGCTGTTAATCGGCGTGATTTATGCCGCGCCTAATCTTTATGGAGAAGATCCAGCGGTGCAGATTTCGCATCGGGTCAATCTGATCAATCAGGGGGAGTTAGAGCATATAACCAGCCTGTTGACAGCAGAAGGCATTACCTATCGTTCGATTGAACTGGGAGACGGATTTATTCTGGTACGTTTCGATAGTGCAGATCTGCAATTAAAAGCGGCTTCACAAATCAAGGATGTTCTCAATTCAGAAGATAAGCGATATGGTGTGGCCTTGAATCTGGCACCGGCTGTGCCTGACTGGTTATCTGCATTTAATGCTTTACCCATGTATCTGGGTCTGGATTTACGCGGAGGTGTGCACTTTTTGATGGAAGTAGACATGGATTCTGCGATCAAGAAATCTTTGCAACGTGCCTCCAGTGAATTACGCAGCTATATGCGTGGTGAAAAGATACGATACAAAACAGTGCAGGTTGAGGATGACCGGATCAGTGTACGATTTGAAGCTGTTGAAAAAAGAGATTCCGCTCTGGAGCTTCTTCAGGAAGAATATCGCGATTATGATTTGACTGCTCGCGAGGACGGTCGAAGTGCATTTATCGATCTAAGCCTCTTAGAGACAGCATTAGTAGAAGAAAAAAGTAGCGCAATCAAGCAGAATATTTCTACTCTGAAAAATCGGGTCAATGAACTTGGCGTTTCAGAACCGGTAATTCAGCAACAGGGTTCGGACCGAGTCGTCGTGCAGCTACCCGGTGTCCAGGATACGGTGCGTGCAAAAGAGATTCTGGGGGCTACTGCAACACTTGATTTTCGTCTGGTTTATGGCAGCCTGACTGACTGGAATGTTGCGTCAAGCAGTGGCAAGACACCAGTAGGCGCCAGGCTTTATCAAGACAATAACGGTCGTCCGATTCTACTCAAAAGACGAATTATTGTCACCGGTGACCAGATCGTTGGTGCCGCATCAGGAATCGATTCACAATCCGGAACACCGAATGTCTCAATTACCCTTAATGGTAAGGGTGCGGACCGTATGAGCAAAATTACGCGAGACAATATCGACAAACTCATGGCGGTAGTTTTTATCGAAGACAAGTATGAATTCAAGCAGGTCAATGGCGAGAAGAAACGCATCAGAACGACTACCCAACGAGTAATCAATACGGCCACTATTCGTGACCAATTGAGTAAACGATTCCAGATCACCGGTCTGGACAGCACACGTGAAGCTAGAGATTTAGCTTTATTATTGCGAGCTGGTGCCTTGAAAGCACCAATGGTGATTGTCGAAGAGCGTACCGTCGGTCCAAGCCTGGGTCAGGAAAATATCGATAAAGGCTTTATCTCGGTGATGATCGGTTTTGCATTGGTTTTAATATTTATGGCGCTTTACTACAAAGTTTTTGGACTAGTAGCAAATGTGGCATTAACGGTGAATTTGGTATTAATGGTTTCGTTGCTTTCTATATTTCAGGCGACGCTGACCTTACCTGGCATTGCTGGTATCGTACTTACCGTAGGCATGGCCGTGGATGCCAACGTGTTGATCTTTGAACGAATCAAGGAAGAACTTAAACTTGGCAATTCACCGCAGGCTGCTATTTATATTGGTTATGAAAAAGCATTTGGCACGATTATGGATGCTAATATCACCACATTTATTGTGGCAGTCATCCTGTATTTCTTTGGCACCGGCCCTATTCAGGGTTTTGCAGTGACTCTAATGATTGGTATTACGACCTCAATGTTTACCGCAATTTTGTGTACACGAGCCATCATCAATCTGGTGTATGGACGCAAAACCATCAAGAAACTGGCGATATAAAATGCTCACGATGAATGTTTACCATGATTTTAGCGATGAAATGAGAATAAAATATGTTTAATGGTGAAATCAATTTTATGGGCGTTCGCAAGAAGATCATGATGATCTCGTTAGTGCTTGTTGTGCTTTCGCTTATTACCCTTTTTACCCAAAAACTTAATGTTGGCATCGATTTTACTGGCGGCAGCATAATTGAAATTGGCTATCAAAAAACAATGGACCTGAATCCTATTCGAAAGGCACTGGCTGATGCCAGATTCGAAGATGCAATCGTGCAGCATTTTGGCAGTGCAAAAGAAGTGCTTATCCGACTTGCGCCCCGTGCGGATCAGGACAAAGCTGAACTCAGTTCCCAGGTTATTGGTATTCTTAAAGATATCAGCAACGATGTATTTGATGTGCGTCGGGTGGATTTTGTAGGCCCACAGGTCGGTGAGGAGCTGACAGAAGATGGTGGTCTGGCGGTGTTGTACGCATTAATCGCTATCCTGATTTATGTCTCACTGCGATTCGAATATCGATTTTCGCTGGGCGCTGTGGCGGCTTTGATACACGACGTGACAATCACTCTGGGTGTGTTCTCTGTATTCCAACTTGATTTTGACCTCAGCGTTGTGGCAGCACTGCTGGCTGTTATCGGTTATTCACTGAACGATACCATTGTTGTTTTTGACCGTATTCGAGAAAATTTTCGTAAAATTCGTAAAAAAACACCTGTACAGGTAATTAATATTTCAATTAATCAAACCATCTCGCGTACCTTAATGACATCAGCCACGACCCTGTTAGTGTTAGTTGCGTTGTTTTTCTTCGGCGGTGAAGTTATTCATGCTTTTGCACTGGCGCTGATAATTGGTGTGTTGGTCGGTACTTATTCATCAATTTATATCGCTAGTGCTGCGATATTGGCCATGGGCATATCACGTGCTGATCTGTTAGTGCCCGAGAAAGAAGGATCTGATCAGCCAGAAAGCATGCCCTGACACAAGTGTTGTTTATTCAAACTCAGCTAATAAGGCCGCATGATCAGAGAATCTGCGGTTAATTCGGCCAAATCGAATATTTTTTAATTGGTATGCAAAGCTTTGATTGACCATCAGGTAATCAAGTTGCTGCTTGCGTTTTTTATAACGAAATGAGTAGCGTTTATTGATCGGGATATTCAGACTCAAATCCACCAGGTTCGGTTCTACTAAATCAGCAGACTTCATTTCAGGTCGTTGCTGGTCCGGAACTCCCTGTATAATTCCAATACTATCGACATAAGGATCTGAAGGTTTCAGGGCATTGAAATCTCCAATTAGGAGAAGTGAATGATTCGGGTTTTCTGTCTGGAATTCCTGTACCCATCTGGCCAGTGTTTCGGCTTGCTTTAGACGTTTCTGTCGATTGCGGTAGCTAGATTTCCCCGAGCGAATTCCTCGCATCGATCTTAAATGCAAGTTGACTAGTGTCAGACATTGTTGGTTCTTGCAAATTTCAATAAGCAGGGGCGGGCGGGAGAATAAGGGGTTCAAATTAATTTTTAATTGCTGGTGCTGGAAAAGGGTTCTGCTACTTTTTATGCGCCAGGACGACTGAACCAGATAGCCCACATCAATGCCCGAGATATCATTTCCCTCGATTAATACTGGCTGATATTTGATTTTAGTTTGCCACTGAATTCGGTCTGCCAGGTGTTGCAGAATTTTAATATTTTCCACCTCCTGTAACGCGATGATATCCGGTAAACTAAAAATACTGATGATTTGCATTGCTGCGAGGTCGAGTCGTTTTTGATAAATTTTAGTATTGATGGAACGAGATTTGTTGCCATCGTCTACATCGTCAATCAGTCGATGCATATTCTGGCTTACGATACTCAGTGAAAACTTTTGATCGGCATCTACAGCTGATAAAAGACAAAACAATAATAACCCTAATATCGATAGCCGCCCTATTTTAATTCGCATTGAAAATATGTAATTTGATTTTATGGCTGTAACCTGTACCGGTATAGCTTTTCGTAGTAAGGGCGCGCTTCGGCCGCAATTCGCTGATCTTTTTCACAAAGTTTGTATGTTTTCTCTCGGTATGGTGCAAATCCGGTCGAGTTCCATACCGAGTCGTACCAGTACTTTGCCCAGACGCCGTCGCTGTCACGTTTACCTTTGGGCCAACTCAGCATTTTGGGGGTGAAGTCGATGCCGAGCCGGTCACAGATTGCCCGCAGCATAGTTTCGGGGTCAAGCAAAAACTCTCGGCTGTCGATGACCAACGGGATTTTCCCGGTCATGGTACGAACCTCGTCAAACAGATTGGCTTGTTGAGTAAAGCCGATATCGTTGAGTGTTGCATCGCTGCGCACTGCAGAATACGATGCGATTACCGCCTCTGGTTCTCTGATCAAAAAACAGTTGACCAGTGAATTGAGCCAGTTGTGGTTGAGTTGTGGCAGCAAGTGCAGGGTCATGTGCTTTTGGTAATAAATCAATTTGCCCTGGGGTATGTCGCCGATGCAGCGTGCGGTGATCCCATCAGCGTCTGAGCCCTGCGTGGCTATGATCTCGGTTGCTCCCGGATGCTGGATGCCGGTTGCATTGAGATAGTAGCCGTAAAGCGGTTCGTCCCAGACTATGCAGTCGTCGCGGTTTTCCCAGGAGCGCATCAAAGCAGTCGAGATGGTACGTGGCCCTGACCACATCGCTAACCATAGCGGCGTCAGGCGCATTCTGTGGATAGCAGGTCGAGGTAGAGTTGTTGCAGCCTTTCCACCATCGAACCGCGCCTGCCGTCACCGATGATGCGACCATCAACTTCGCGTACCGGCGCGAGTCCGGCAAAGGTGCCAGTGACAAATGCTTCGTCGGCGCCGTAGACATCTGTCAGGCTGAAGTTTTTCTGCAATATCGGAATATCGTTTTGCTCGCACAGCAAGATCACGTTACTGCGGGTAATTCCGCCGAGGCAATAGTCACCAGTCGAGGTCCAGATTTCACCCTTGCGCACGATGAAAAAATGCGTCGAATTGCAGGTAGCGACAAAGCCGTGCGGATCTAGCATCAATGCTTCATCTGCGCCAGCCTTGGTTGCCTGGATGCAGGCGGTAATACAGTTGAGCTTGGAATGGCTGTTGAGTTTAGGGTCTTGCACGTCGGGGTAGCCACGGCGCACGTGTACTGTGAACAGGCATATTCCGTTTTCGGCAGTCTCTGGTAGCGCCTGTTTGTATTCGGGGATAATCACAATTGTCGGTGGGGTAATGGTGACCCGTGGATCCTGGTACGGAGTGGCCTTAATGCCGCGCGAAACCATAAGCCGGATATGTACGCCATCAGACATGTTGTTTTTTTCGAGCAGTTGGTAAAGTCGCTTGCTGAGCTGGGACTGGGAAGTTTCCATCTGCATATCGAGCGCCTTTGCACCCTCGTACAATCGGTCCAGATGCTGATCCAGGAAGGCGATCTTGCCGTTGTGCACACGCAAGCCCTCCCAGACTCCGTCGCCAAGTATAAAACCACTGTCGAACACCGAAACCTTTGCCTCGTTACGAATGAAAAACTCGCCGTTGATGTCGATAAAAATATTCGCGTTACGTGGGTCGTCGTGGTACTCGTGGGTGCCTTTTGTGTTCATCGCTGCTGTCCGGTTAAAATTCGTAGTCGATCTCGGTTTGAAGGGGCGCTAGACCAGCTGCTGTTGCCACAAATCAAATAGATCCGGTGTACTGGCTGCAATGATAGATCGTGAGCTAATACTATTGTTGAATACGCTTTCGCCTTCAAACGTCAGGCAGACGCCACCAGCTTCCTGTAGTAATAATACTCCGGCGGCATAATCCCAAAATTTTTCTCCACCATGCAGTAACAACTGGGCCCGGCCAGCCGCCAGCCAGGCCCATTCCAGGGCGCAACTACCGATATTGCGTTGAGATTTGTAAGGATTGTTCTGGATGATGTGAAATTTTAAATCAGTACTGAGGCGCTTAAGGTCGATGAAAGCTAATGAGTCTTTTAATACATTGGCCTGAGAAGGTTTTTTATGTGGGTGCTGATTAAGATGTAAGCCATGACCCCGTAGGGCAGAGAAACATTCCTTTCTCACCGGGTCATATACCAGTGCTAAAATGATTTCTTGCTGGCTAATTAGTGCCAGTGAGATGGAAAACAACGGCATTGTGTGGTGAAAATTGTTGGTGCCATCAAGCGGGTCCAGGCACCAGTATGGTTCATTGCTATCAATAATTTGTTGCTGCTGGGACGCTGACATTTCTTCTCCCAGCATCAACACACCGGGAAATAGTTCTGTCAGTGCAGCAGTGAGTTTCGATTGAACTGCCACATCAGCTTCGGTGACAATGCTGCCGTCGTTTTTTTTCTGTGCCGTAGAATGCTGAAAATAAGGCATCAACGTTTGTTGTGATACCTCGAAAACAATTTGCTCGACCCGATTCAGGTCATTTAGACTATAAGAATTCATTTAAGCAGAGGCTCCTTAATACTCAACTTCCAGCATTTCTCCATTAATTCGAGTGACGTAAGTTTGCACAGGTTCGGTGGCAGGTTCTTCAACTGGTAGTCCAGTTTTAACATTAAATCGACTGCCGTGAAGGGTGCAGCTAATCAGCTCATTTTTCAGACAACCTAGTGAAAGCGGAGAGTCTTCGTGTGAACACATATCGTCGATGGCAAAAAATTCGTTATCGACATTAGCGATGAGAATATTTCTGCCCTGAAGGTTAAAACTTTTTGCGCTACCAGTTTTTATCGTTTTGATACTGGTGACAGGGTAAAATTTTGGCATTTTTGAGAGTGGCTCTAGTAGTAAATGATAGTGATTATGTTCGCGATTCATATAATATAGAACACTACACTGGAACAAAACAAAAACCCAGAGCAATAGATAGATCTGCTGAAAAAATGGACAATCACTATTTCCTAACACGCCAAAGCGCCAATTTGATGGAGGATTTAAATCGACAGATTCTAAACGGATCTTCTCTTTTCCTGATGTATGGCGACAAGAGAGTGGGTAAAACATCGCTTTTGAATGAATTTGCACAACGCAGATTGCAAGCAGTTGATCGACATCATTTCGATTTTGCACAATCCAGTATTTTGCTACATTCTTCTATCAAGCCAACGAAAATCAGGAAAGATATAAAACTGATCGAGAAAGTCTTTACCGCCTCAGAAAAAGGGAATGTCATATTGCTGGATCATCTTGAGCAAGCTAGTAAAAAAGCCTTACAGGTATTATTTCAATGCTGGAATACAGATGGTGTGGATAAAAAACTTAACCTGGTGATTTGTTGTGACCAGGGCTATTTCTCAGAGCTAAAAACATTTGCAGCACAGTTTTCCATTTCGATGCAGGTAATGCAGTTATTGCCATTGAAACCAGCTGAAGTGGATGAGTTTGTCAGTGTCTGGAAACTGCAACGAAATTTCAGCTGTGATGCCGCTCAGCAACGTCAGTTACAACGTAATATAAAGGCGTGTAGCGGCAAGATAGGGGAAATTAATTCAGCGCTGGAAATGGTTTGCAAGAGGCTCGCAGAATAGTTATTTTCTTCATTGGGAGGTATAGATCACAGGCCATTATAGTTATAATCCCTATAATGCATTTTCTGCTTAATTGTCTCAGCTCTTTAGTGAATTTATTATCTAATTTACTTAAACAGCATTGTATAAAAATGATATAAGGACTTAGCTTGAAAACAATTATCATTACCGGAGGCGCCGGATTCATCGGGTCTGCCGTGATACGCCATCTTGTTTCCAACACTCAGAATCGCGTCATTAACCTGGATAAATTAACCTACGCAGGTAACCTGGAGTCTCTGTCTTCAATCGATTCAAATGATCGATATAATTTTGAACAAGTCGATATTTGTGACAGGGAGTCCATCGAAAGACTGTTTAGTAGATACCAGCCAGATGCCATCATGCATCTTGCCGCAGAATCACACGTTGATCGATCAATTGATGGTCCTACCGAATTTATTAATACCAATATCACAGGCACCAGCATCTTGCTGGAGGTGGCGCGGTCATACTGGAACGATCTTGCCGATAAAGATAGCTTCCGTTTCCATCATGTTTCAACCGACGAGGTTTATGGTACATTGGGTGAAACTGGCCTGTTTACTGAAAATAGCCCTTACCAGCCTAATTCCCCCTATTCTGCCAGTAAAGCATCATCTGATCATTTAGTCAGAGCATGGCATGAAACCTATGGATTGCCGGTGGTGATCACCAATTGCTCGAATAACTATGGCCCTTTCCAATTTCCCGAGAAATTAATTCCTCTCGTCATTCTCAATGCTCTTTCAGGTAAACCCCTGCCCATTTATGGTAAGGGCACACAAATCAGAGACTGGTTGTATGTTGATGATCATGCGCGAGCACTGTGCCAGGTGATGGAGCAAGGTGTATCTGGAGAGACATACAATATTGGTGGTTTAAACGAGAAAACCAATATCGATGTGGTGACCAGTCTATGCCGAATTCTGGACAAAAAAGTAAATCAGCATCCGCCTGGCATTACAAAATTTGAAGACCTCATTACTTTTGTCGCAGATCGCCCCGGGCACGATCAGCGTTATGCAATCGATGCCACTAAAATTGAACAGGAACTGGGTTGGATACCGGTCGAAACTTTTGACTCCGGCCTGGAAAAAACTATTGACTGGTATCTGAATAATAAAATCTGGAGTGATCATGTACTTGATGGTAGTTATCAGGGCGAGCGTCTTGGTTTGGCTTCGAACGAATAGGGGTTCTTGATGAAAGGAATTATACTGGCGGGTGGATCTGGTACGCGATTACATCCGGTAACACTGGGAATTTCCAAGCAATTAATTCCTGTGTACGATAAACCGATGGTGTACTACCCCTTAAGTACATTGATGTTGGCTGGAATAACCGACATTCTTTTGATTTCTACCCCACAGGACACACCGAGATTTGAACAGCTACTGGGTGATGGAAGCCAGTGGGGTATCAGCCTGACATATGCAGTACAACCCAGCCCCGATGGCCTGGCGCAGGCTTTTCTTATAGGGGAAGAATTTATCCGTGGTGATGCTTGTGCGCTGGTATTGGGGGACAATATCTTTTTTGGCCATGACCTGGCGAGTTCTCTGAAAAATGCAGCTAAAAATCCCAATGGAGCCACTGTTTTTGCCTATCCGGTAACTGACCCAGAACGTTATGGTGTAGTCGAATTCGATGACAACAGGCAGGCGATTAGTCTGGAAGAAAAACCGCAAAACCCCAAATCACGTTATGCGGTAACCGGGCTTTATTTTTACGATGAAAATATTGTAGAAGTCGCAAAATCCATCAAACCATCGGCACGTGGTGAACTTGAAATTACCGATGTTAACAAGCGTTATCTGGAGCAAAATAATCTGAATGTAGTCACCATGGGTCGTGGTACGGCCTGGCTGGATACTGGTACTCATGATTCACTATTACAGGCCTCCAGCTTCATTGAAACCCTGGAAAAACGGCAGGGTTTAAAAGTGTCCTGTCCTGAGGAAATTGCCTGGCGTATGGGGTTTATAACATCAGAACAATTAAAACAACTGGCACAGCCTTTGATCAAAAGCGGTTATGGAGAGTATTTATTGCAAATTTTGGATGAAAGGATATTTTAGTGAAAATCATCGATACCAGAATCCCTGATGTAAAAATATTGGAACCCAAAGTATTTAGCGATCAGCGTGGCTTTTTTTACGAAAGCTTTAACCAAAAACAATTTAAGGATCTAACCGGTTTAATTGTCAATTTCGTACAGGACAATCATTCAAAATCACAACAGGGCGTGCTGCGAGGATTGCACTACCAGATAAACCAGGCCCAGGGAAAACTGGTACGCGTCATACAAGGCGAAGTATTTGATGTTGCTGTAGACTTGCGCAAATCTTCAAATACCTTTGGAAATTGGGTAGGTATCATTCTTTCAGCCGAGAATAACCGACAGGCATGGGTTCCGACCGGATTTGCACATGGCTTTGTGGTGCTTTCAAAGTCAGCAGAATTTCTTTACAAGACGACAGATTTTTACGCGCCAGAACACGAACGCTGTATTCGTTGGGATGATCCAGAATTGGCAATTGACTGGCCAGTTTCCGGTTTAGACATTCAGCTTTCTGAAAAGGACAAGCAAGGCATTTTATTTTCCGATGCTGAATTCTTTTCCTGAGATATCTCATTGAAGGAATACTAATCTTGAGCGACAAAAACATACTGATTGTCGGAGCCGGTGGTCAAGTTGGTTTTGAGCTAAGTACTGCTGAAACCCCGCATCAGTTAATATCACTCACCAGAAAAGAATTAGATATCACTAATCTAGATGATGTCATTAAATCTGTACAAGAGCATCAACCCGATGTCATTATTAATGCTGCTGCTTATACTGCTGTCGAC
>Ga0256847_1000868_pt1 | contig 17058 bp, 15 predicted proteins | sample TeddybearmetaG_FD_189099 | JGI IMG/M metagenome (GOLD analysis project Ga0256847, IMG submission 189099) | Hydrothermal vent microbial communities from East Pacific Rise, Pacific Ocean - Teddybear | ecosystem: Environmental > Aquatic > Marine > Hydrothermal vents | place: Pacific Ocean: East... | reverse complement strand
TGGAATAAGTTCTCCAGCAGAAAAAATAAATGGGAAAAAATACCATGAGGATTGGCTTCAAAATTTATTTATATCCAGCTCTATGGCTGGATATCGAAGCCCTCCCCAAAATCCGATATAACTAGTTTTTCTCTTATATATCCTCATAAAAATAAACCTGATTCCGTCCATTTTCTTTAGCAGCATATAAAGCTTGATCTGCGGTATTTAACATTTTAGTTAAATTGATATCTAAACTTAAACTAACTCCAATACTGACGGTAAACTTAACTGTTACCCCAAAAGAATCAACACTAAGTTGTTCAATATTATGACGAACTTTATTAAAAACCTCATTCGCGTCTGCTTTATCTTCAATAACTAATAAACAAACAAATTCTTCGCCTCCATAGCGGGCAATAATATCGGAATTTCTTAAAGAGCCTTTAAGTGATTTAGCCAAAGCTCTTAAGACTTCATCTCCTGTTTCATGTCCATAATTATCATTGACTTTTTTAAAAAAATCGGCATCGATCATAGCCGCGGCAATGGTTAAATGATTACGTTTTGCGTTATCATATAATTTACCTCCAATATCAAAGAAATAACGGCGATTATGTAAACCTGTTAGTTCATCTGTTGTTGCTGTTTGTTTAATTTTACGAATATAACTGATCATATCCGTCATTTGTGTGACACGACAATAAAACTCTTCAATTTCAAAGGGTTTTGAAATAAAATCATTGGCGCCTGATTTTAATAAAGTGACCGATAAGCCTTTTTGATTCGGATCCGAAAAAGCAATAATAGATAAATCTTCGCGTTTATAGGTTTTTCTAACATTTTGAATCAGTTGCCCCCCATTCATATTGGGCATATTATAATCGGTAATAATTAACGAAATATCGGTATTTTTATCTAATATTTGGAGCGCTTTAACTCCATCCGTTGCTAATAAGACTTGATATTGATAACGTAATAATACTTTTTTAAGTTGCATGCGGATTGAAGGTGAATCATCAACCACTAATATTTTAATTTCCCGATTAGAATAAAATCGTTGCACTAAATGGGTAATATAATCAATTTCATGAGGTTGGCGCTTTGATACATAATCCAAAACTTTTCTTTTGCGCATTTCTTGATGAACACTTTCATTTAAAGTACCGACTAATGCAATAATGGGAATATGATACGTTTCAACTAATTCAATGGCGGCGCCATTTTGCGCATCGTAAAGCCCATAATCAACAATCGCAATCAAAATTTCGGTGCCTTGACTGGCTAAAATTTTTTGACAATCAGAGAAATTCATCGCACTTAATGGATAAATATCTTTTAAGCCATTAATATTATTAAATAACATGGCCATAATTGTTTTACTTGAAGCAACAATGAGTACTTTATATTTATTTAATTCAATATAAGCGTTGTTTGTTTTAAGAGGAGTTACAGCGGCAGGCATTTGATATTAGTTAGTGTTGGAAATATTTAAAAATAAAAAAAGCATAAGTTATCAATTTATAATTATAATATTTAAAAAAGTATAGCACAGAATAAAATATTTAAACTATACTTCAATTTATTGGTATAAATAAATGAAAAATAAAGAAATTTTAGTTGTTATTATTGAAGATGATCCCAGTTTAAATGAAATGTTATTGCTCTTTTTTGAGGATCAAGATTTACAAGTTCGATCTTTTTTTAATTGCCAAACAGGATTTGATTTTATTTGTCAAAATCCACCGACCTTTGTTTTATTAGATCAACAATTACCCGATGGTTTAGGAATTGATTTAGTTAAAAAGATTCTGCAAGTTTCTCATCACACAGATATTGTGATGATGACGGCAAAACATGATTTAGAATTGGCCATTAGTGCCATTAAATATGGGGCGGTTGATTTTTTACATAAACCCATTCAAACCACAGAGTTAGAACAATTATTAGCCCAATTATTAAAAAAAAATCAACCTCATCGTTTATCTAAAGAAATTGCAACTCAACCCAATGCGTTAGTCGGGCGAAGTCGGGCCATGTTAATGGTGAGTAAACAAATTGGTTTATGTGCAGCCTCTAATGCTAATGTGCTTATTTCAGGGGAAACAGGGACAGGCAAAGAAGTTGTGGCACGGTTAATTCATCAATATAGTGGTAAATCAGGTGATTTTATTGCCATTAATTGTGCGGCTGTGGTTGATAGTTTAATTGAAAGTGAATTATTTGGACATGAAAAAGGCGCTTTTACGGATGCCATAAAACAAAAGTTAGGAAAATTTGAATTAGCCCAAGAAGGCACTTTGTTTTTAGATGAGGTGGCAGAATTAAATTTATCTATGCAGGCGAAATTATTAAGAGTGATTCAAGAAAAAGAATTTGAACGGGTCGGCGGAATTAAAACATTAAAAACCAATGCTCGATTAATTTCAGCAAGCCATCGAAATTTAGCCGAAAGCGTGACAGGTGGACTTTTTAGAGAAGATTTAAGATATCGTTTAGATGTGATTAATATTCATCTCCCGCCTTTACGGGAACGGCTCGATGATATTCCTTTATTGGTTTTTTCTTTAATTGAACGAAATGCTCAAAAATTAAATATTGAAAAAGCGGCGGTCGAAGAAAAAACCATGTTGGCTTTACAAAATTATGCATGGTCTGGCAATGTCCGAGAACTTGAAAATAAATTAATTCAAGCTTTAATTAAAGCAAGAGGACGTTCATTACAAGTCGATGATTTTGATTTACCCTTATCAAGTAAAAAAATAAAAAGCAGTGAAATGGCTTTAATGAGCTTACAAGTAATGGAAGCAAAACATATTCAAGCGATTTTAAGTTATTGTGGAGGGCATAAAGGTCAAAGTTGTGAAATTTTACAAATTTCCCGCCCTGCCTTAGATCGGAAAATACAAAAATATCAATTAAATGTAACTAAAATAAAATGAATAACGACAAAGCAAAAGCAATTTTAGAAAGTATTCCAAATGCCATTATTGTGACGGGAAATACCGCGCAAATTGAATATTTTAATTTAGCCGCGAGTCCTTTATTTCAATATTTTCAAGAAGATGTCGAAGGTTGGGATTTGGAAAAATTAATTCCAGATTTAGATATTATTAGTGACGAAGGAGTGATGGATCGAAAAATTATTTATTGGGTTAATGAAAGTCATTTAAAAGGTGAAAGAAGTGATGGCTCGCTATTTCCAATAGAAATTACAGTGGGTGAAATCACCTTGGATAAAAAAAGTTTTTGGGTTTTTTCTATTCGAGATATTACGGTACGTTTAGCCATTGAGGCTGAAGTTGCTAAAGCCCGAGAACGCTTGGTTCAAAATGAACGATTAAGTGCTTTAGGCGGAATGGTAGCGGGTGTCGCACATGAAATTAATACTCCCTTAGGCATTAGTATTACCGCTTCCTCTCATCTTGAAATTGTAACAAATAATTTAGAAAAAGATTATAAATCAGGGCAGTTAAAGCGTTCAGCCATTAGCCATTTTTTTGAAGAATCTAAAGAAGCAATGAAAATTTTAAATAGTAATTTATTGCGGGCGGCTGAATTAATTCGGAGCTTTAAACTGGTTTCAGTGGATCAATCGAGTGAAGAAAAACGAATATTTGATTTAAAAGATTATCTCCATGAAATTTTATTAAGTTTAAAACCCCAATTAAAAAAATCAAGTATTCAATTAACGGTTGAATGTGAGGAAGGCTTGATTTTAAATACTTATCCAGGTGCAATGGCACAAATAGTCACGAATTTTATTATGAATTCATTGATTCATGGCTTTAATAAAAAACACGAAGGAAATATTTTTATTAAAGCATTTAAGAAAAAATCTCATTTTGTTCTAGACTATAGAGATAATGGCAAAGGTATTGAAGAAGCAGATTTAAAACGTATTTTTGATCCATTTTTTACAACAAATAGGGGAGAAGGCGGTAGTGGGTTAGGTTTGCATATTGTGCATAACTTAATTACACAAACTTTAGGTGGCGAAGTAACTTGTCAAAGTGAGCTTAATCAAGGTGTTCATTTTATTCTTGAAATCCCCATAAATATAGAATAAAAAATATGGTAGATGATTCCGACTTAATGGTTTTTTCTGATGAAGATTCTGAGTTATTAATCTTTGAAGAGGAAACGATAAAAAATAGTGATGCTAAATTACCCACTAAACATAAAACATGGAAAATATTAGTGGTTGATGATGATGCTGAAATTCATGCAGTGACTAAATTGGCATTAAGTAGTATGTCCGCATTTGATCGTCCTTTAGAAATCATCAGTGCAATGTCGGCTTTAGATGCACAACAACAATTATATGATAATCCTGATACCGCGATTATTTTATTAGATGTAGTGATGGAAACCGAACATGCGGGATTAGAATTTGCGGAATATATTCGAGAAGAATTAAAAAATCCACTGGTGCGTATTATTCTAAGAACAGGACAACCAGGTCAAGCCCCTGAGCATGAAGTGATTGCGCGCTATGATATTAATGATTATAAAGAAAAAACCGAATTAACCACTCAGAAATTATATAGCGCTGTTTATACTGCTCTAAGAACTTATCAAAATTTATGTCAATTAGAAGAAAGTCGAGTGGGTTTACTTAAAGTCTTAGATGCCACCGCCAATATTTTTGAAATGCGTTCTTTAGAACGATTTGCCCAAGGCGTTTTAGAACAAGCTTCCGCGTTATTATTTAATAGTTTTGATATTTTATATCTCAATACCGCAGGCATTGCTTCTGCTTCTGATGAAGATAAACAAATTATTTTAGCCGCCACCGAAAATAATATTGATTTAGTCGGTCAAGATCCTCGTGAAGTCCTTGATAAAACCATTAATCAAAGTATTCAAAATACCTTAAAAGCCAAAAAAACGGTGATTACCAAAGATGAATTTATGGGGTATCTCCGAACTCCTTCAGGTACCGAGGCGGTTATTTATATTCAAACCGAAATGCCCATTGATCATCCTGATCGAAGTTTAATTGAGTTATTTTTCCGTAATGTGACTTTAGGCATGGAAAATATCTATTTACGTCAAGATGTGGAAGCCAGTCAACAAGAATTGGTTTATATGTTAGCTGATGCGGTAGAAACTCGCTCTAATGAAACAGGAAATCACGTTAAACGGGTCGGAGAATATTCATATCAATTAGGTTTATTAGCTGGCATGTCTGAAAATGATGCTGAAACCCTTCGTAATGCAGCCCCTTTACATGATATTGGCAAAATAGGCATTCCCGATGCGATTTTAAATAAACCCGCGAAATTAACCCCTGAAGAACGTTTGGTTATGAACTCTCACGCCAAGCAAGGGGCGCGGCTTTTAGCCAGTTCCGATCGACATCTTTTAAAAATGGCGTCGATTATTGCAGGACAACATCATGAACGTTGGGATGGACGGGGTTATCCTTATGGTTTAAGAGGAGAAGACATTCATATTTATGGGCGCATTGTTTGTTTAACCGATATTTTTGATGCTTTATTAAGCAAACGTTGTTACAAACCTGCTTGGGGGCGGGAAAAAGTAACGGCCTATATTAAAGAAGAATCGGGGGCTTTATTTGATCCTCGATTAGCCACATTATTATTAGATAATCTTGAGATATTTTTTAAAATACGAACAAGCTTACCTGATAATGAATAATTAATGAGGAGGTGTAACATGGCAAGAAAAAAAATTGCATTAATTGGGGGAGGGCAAATTGGCGGTATTTTAGCGCTGATTCTGGCACAAAAATCATTGGGCGATATTGTGATTGTTGATTTACCCGAAAAAAGCGGACAAATGCGCGCCAAAATGCTCGATATTATGGCTTGTGCACCTCAAGATGGACAGGATGCAGAGCTTATTGGCAGTGGCGATATGGCGGATATTGCAGGGGCGGATGTTGTGGCAATTACAGCAGGTGTGCCGCGCGGACCTGGTATGAGTCGTGAAGATTTATTAGACATTAATTTAAAAATTATCCGCAATGTGGCGCAAGCTGTTAAACAGCATGCACCCAATGCCTTTGTGGTGATTACCACCAATCCTTTAGACTCCATTGTGTATGCTTTTCATAAAGAATCAGGCTTACCGCATTCACAAATTGCGGGAATGGCGGGGGCTTTAGACAGCGCGCGTTTTAAAGCCTTTATTGCTCAAGGTGCGGGGGTTTCTGTTAAAGATGTCGCTTGTTTAGTAATGGGAGGACATGGTCCCACCATGATTCCGTTGGTTAGAACGGCTACCATTGGGGGCGTCCCTATTAGTGATATTTTAACAACAGAACAAATTGCAGAAATTGTTGAACATACACGCAATGCGGGGACCGAAATTGTTAAATTAATGGAACATGGCAGTGCTTTTTATAGCGCCGCGGCGGCGGTTGCTCAAATGGTTGAAGCCTTTATTTTAGATAAAAAACGGGTGATTCCCAGCGCTGTTTATTGCCAAGGTCAATTTGCCATTGAAGGTTACTTTGTCGGGGTTCCAGCCGTTATTGGCGGTTCTGGTGTTGAATCCATTATTGAATTTAAACTCAATACCGAAGAACAAAAAATGTTAGATATTACTTTAGCCGCTGTTAAGGAAAGTGTCGCTAAGTTATAGAATCTGCTTTTCATCGTTTTAAGAGAAGCCTATAATCCTTTTTTTGAATATTTGGCACAAGAATTAAGATTAAAGCCAAACTGTAGTGAGGATAGTAAAACGATGTTAAGAATTGCGGAAGAAGCTTATACTTTTGATGATGTTCTGTTGTTGCCAGCACATTCAAAAGTACTGCCTAAGAATGTCAGTATGACCACCCAATTAACCAAAGAAATCAGACTAAAAATTCCTTTTTTGTCTGCCGCAATGGATACCGTAACCCAAGCAAAACTCGCTATTTCTATGGCACTAGAAGGCGGTATTGGGATTATTCATAAAAATATGACAGCGGATGAACAAGCCCATGAAGTTCGTAAAGTAAAACGCTTTGAAAGCGGGATTATTACCGATCCAATTACCGTTGCCAGTGATTTAAGTATTGCGGAATTATTAAAAATAACTCAAAAACATCATATTTCAGGCGTTCCTGTGATTGATAATGGTTTGTTAGTTGGAATTGTGACTGCTCGCGATGTGCGTTTTGAAAAGCGTCTTGATGCTAAAGTATCCGAAGTCATGACATCAAAAGAACAATTAATTACAGCGGGAAAAGAGGCTTCCAAACAAGAAGTATTGGATAAACTTCGTGAACATCGCATTGAAAAATTATTATTAATTAATGATCAATTTGAATTACAAGGCATGATCACGGTTAAAGACATTCAAAAAGCCAAAGATTATCCCAATGCTTGTCGGGATAGCAAAGAACGTCTTAGAGTCGGTGCCGCAGTTGGCGTTGGAGAAGGAACGGATGAACGAATTGATGCTTTAGTTAAAGCGGGCGTTGATATTATTGTAGTGGATACCGCTCATGGACACTCACAAGGTGTCTTAGATCGGGTTAAATGGGCAAAAGATAAATATCCTGATTTACAAGTGATTGGCGGTAATATCGCCACTGCCAGTGCCGCCTTAGCTTTAGCTAAAGCAGGCGCAGATGCGGTAAAAGTGGGTATTGGACCAGGTTCTATTTGTACTACTCGGATTGTCGCAGGCGTGGGTGTTCCACAAATTACCGCCGTTTCAAATGTCGCGGAAGCGCTTAAAGATACTGATGTTAAAGTGATTGCTGATGGCGGATTACGCTATTCAGGGGATATTGCCAAAGTCATTGTGGCGGGCGCGCATTCTGTTATGATCGGCGGTTTATTTGCAGGAACGGATGAATCCCCTGGTGAAGTTGAAATTTATCAAGGACGTTCTTATAAATCTTATCGCGGTATGGGATCTTTAGGTGCCATGTCAGGAAAACAAGGATCTTCAGATCGTTATTTTCAAGAAGATACCAAACAACAAGATAAATTAGTTCCAGAAGGCATTGAAGGTCGAGTTCCTTATAAAGGACCGCTCTTAAATGTTATTGTACAATTACTCGGTGGTTTACGTTCTAGTATGGGTTATACGGGCTGCGCTAATATTGATGCAATGCGTTCTAAACCTGAATTTGTTCGTGTAACCAGCGCGGGAATGCAAGAGTCACATGTACATGATGTACAGATTACCAAAGAAGCGCCTAATTACCATCGAGGTTAAATTATGTCTGATATTCATCAATACCGAATTCTAATTATTGATTTTGGATCACAATATACCCAATTGATTGCAAGACGAGTTCGTGAAGCGGGGGTTTATTGTGAAATTTGGCCCTATGATCATTGTTTAGAAACCATTGAAGGTTTCAATTGGACGGGTATTATCCTGTCAGGTGGACCTGAAACCGTAACCGATGATGATACGCCTCGTGTACCCAATGAAGTCTTTGAAAAAGGCATTCCTGTGTTGGGGATTTGTTATGGTATGCAAGCGATGGCACAACAGTTGGGTGGTTCAGTTACGGCCGCTAAACACCATGAATATGGTTTTGCTCAAGTTCGGGCGCGCGGACATTCTGCTTTATTAAAAGACATTGAAGATCAATTAAGCCCTGAAGGTTATGGTTTATTAGATGTTTGGATGAGTCATGGCGATCAAGTTGAAAAACTGCCGATTAATTTTAAACTCATTGCCAGCACCAAAAGCGCGCCCATTGCGGGAATTGCGGATGAAAGTCGCCATTTCTATGGTTTACAATTTCATCCCGAAGTCACCCATACCAAACAAGGCGGGCGTATTTTAGAACGTTTCTTATTTGATATTTGTGAATGTGAAGCGCTTTGGAAAGCCGAAAATATTATTGAAGAAAGCATTCAAGAAATGCAACAGCAAATTGGCGATAATAAAGTTGTTTTAGGGTTATCAGGCGGAGTTGATTCTTCGGTTGTAGCCGTGCTTTTACAACGTGCTGTTGGCGAAAATTTAACCTGTATTTTTGTTGATAATGGATTATTGCGCTTGCATGAAGGGGATGAAGTTATGGCAACCTTTGCCGAACATATGGGCGTTCATGTGATTCGGGTTGATGCGGAACAGCGCTTTTTAAAAGGACTTGAAAATATCACCGATCCAGAGCAAAAACGTAAAGTGATTGGTAATTTATTTATTGATATTTTTGAAGAAGAAGCCAATAAAATAGAAGGCGTGCAATTTTTAGCTCAAGGCACTATTTATCCCGATGTCATTGAATCTGCGGGTGCGGCATCAGGAAAGGCCCATGTCATTAAATCTCATCATAATGTGGGTGGTTTACCTGATTATATGAAACTGGAATTAGTTGAACCATTACGGGAATTATTTAAAGATGAAGTCCGTAAAATAGGCACTAAACTCGGTTTACCTTATGAAATGTTATATCGCCATCCTTTTCCTGGACCTGGTTTAGGTGTACGTATTTTAGGATCGGTTAAAAAAGAATATGCCGATATTTTACGCGAAGCAGATCATATTTTTATTAGTGAATTAATAAAACATAAACTTTATGATGAAGTAAGCCAAGCCTTTGTTGTTTTCTTACCTGTTAAATCTGTTGGTGTGGTGGGCGATGCCCGTCAATATGCTTATGTTGTTACTTTACGAGCCGTAAAAACCGTTGATTTTATGACCGCTAAAATTGGTCATTTACCTTGGGAGTTTTTAGACTTGGTTTCAACCCGAATTATTAATGAAGTCCAAGGAATTTCTCGTGTGGCTTATGATATTTCAAGTAAGCCGCCTGCGACTATTGAGTGGGAATAATATGTATTAAAAAATCCTTTTTTTAGGAAAAATAATTTTAAAGGTGGAACCTTTATTAATTTCGCTTTCAATCTCTAAAATGGATTGATGACGTTCAACAATATGTTTAACAATGGCTAAACCTAAACCTGTACCCCCTGTGGATCTGGATCGTCCTTTATCAACTCGATAAAAGCGTTTTGTTAATTGGCTTAAGTGTTCGCTTGCAATGCCTTTGCCTTGGTCAATAACTTGTAAAATCCCCGCTCCTTGTTGATCTTTTTGCCATGAAATAATAATTGGGGTGCCTTGGGGATTATAACGAATGGCATTGCGAATTAAATTACTGCACAGACTGCTAATTTCGGTTTTAGCACCATTTAATAATAATTTTTGGTTGATATTTTGATAGTTACAATGCACTGTTTCATTTAATTGTGCTTCATTTTGGCAAAGAGTCCTAATAATTTCTGCTAGATTAATTTGTTCACAATCTTGTTCTTCTAAGCGGGTATTTTCAAGTCGGGATAAGGTTAATAAATCTTCTATAATATTTTGCATATTTAATGCTTGATCCACACTAGATTGCAAGGCGGGAATTAAATAAGGCGGGAAATCCTGTGTGCTTTGCATAATTTCAAAATAGCCCATAATAACGGTTAATGGCGTGCGTAATTCATGTGAGGCATTGGCGATAAAATGTTTTTTATTGGCATCTAATAACATTTGTTCGGTAATATCTCGGGCGATTAATAATTTAAGCTTTTTTTGAACAATGATAAGTTGAATTGCCAGCTGAATTTGTTGATTATGTGGGGCATTTAATATAATTTCTTGTCCTTTGCCTTTTTCTAAAAGATAAATAATTTGTGGATCTCTTAATAAATTTTCAACCCTTTGTCCCCGATCTTTTTTAATATTAATTTTTAATAGTTTAATGGCTTCTTGATTTGCCCAATCAATTTCATTATATTCATTTAAAACTAAAGTCGCATAAGGTAGATTTTTAATAATGCCTTGCATCCGCCTTAAAATATTTTTCATACGCTTTTTACTGCGACTGCGTTGTTTTTCAATGCGAATCACATGATAAGCAATATGTTCAAAAATACCACTACTCATTTTTAAATCTTGTTCTTTGCCATTTTTTTTAAGCCATAAATAGAGTTGATTGATTTTATAAAGTAACCAAGCGGTATAAGAAATAGAAGCAATTAATAAACAAAGTAACCATTGATTGGTTAATAACCCTGCAACTAAAGCAAAGAAAATAACAAAGGTAATGCGCCAGCGTTCAATCAGCCAATCATCAAAGCTCATTGGGTTTTTCAATGGGATGATGTTCTATCGAATAAGGCGGGGTTTTAATTAATTGATAGCCCACGCCGCGGACTGTTTTTAACATTTTATCTTTTTGATATTGTTTTAAAATTTTTCTTAAACGCATAATATGAACATCAACGGTGCGTTCTTCAATATAAATATTTTGTCCCCAAACATGATCTAATAATTGATTTCGGGTATATAATCGCGCGGGATTTTTCATTAAGAAATAAAGTAATTGATATTCTGATTGTCCCATTTTAATCGCTTGATTATTAATTTCAACTTGACGTTTTTCGGGATCTAAAATAATGCCCCCATAACTTAATTTTTTTTGTAAATTAAGCCCTTGAGCACGGCGAATTAAGGCATGAATACGGGCATTTAATTCAGCTAAAGAAACGGGTTTGGTCATATAATCATCCGCGCCTGTTTCTAATCCTTCGATTTTATCGGCTTCTTGTGCTCTTGCCGTGAGCATTAAAATAGGCAAATCTTTAAATAAATCCATTTTCCGAATTTTTTTAATTAATTGAATGCCATCCGTATCAGGAAGCATCCAATCTAATAATAATAAATCGGGGCGGCTTTGGTGCAAATGTTGGAGCGCTTGTTTGCCACTGATGGCGGTTAATAATTGATAATTTTGTCCTGTTAAATACATACTTAACATATCTAAAATGGCAATGTCGTCTTCTACTAATAACAAGGTGTAAATGGCTTTGGTCATGATTTTATATGGGATAAACTGGTATGGCGAACATCCTTACCTTTGACTAAAAATATCACATATTCAGAAATATTTTGTGAATGATCGGCAATTCTTTCTAAAGATCGAGCGCACCAGTTAATGCGTAAGGCATTTTTAATATGACGGGGATCTTCCATCATATAAGTAATTAATAAACGCGAAACATTTTCAACTTCCCGATTAATTTGTTCATCTTCTCCAACCACTTTAATCGCTTGTTCAACATCCATGCGAGCAAAGGCATCTAAAGTGTTATGTAAAATACTTAAGACTAATTGAGTCAGGTGTTTTAATTCCGAATGCATATCGGCTAAATCCGCATTTTTGGCAATTTTTTTAGCATAACGGGCAATTTTTTCCGCTTCATCGCCAATTCTTTCTAAATCCGTAATCACTTTAATAACAGCGATAACCAAACGTAAATCTCCCGCAGTGGGCTGGCGTTTGGCAATAACGCGGGTACAATCTTCATCAATTTCAATTTCCATTGCATTGACTTTAACATCATCCCCCGCCACTATTTTTGCTAAAGCAATATCATGTTCTAATAAGGCATAAATCGCTTTTTGACTTTGCATTTCAACTAAACCACCCATTTTAAGGGTCTTAGTCCGAATTTCTTCTAATTCCGCATTATAGCGTTGTGAAATATGTTGTCCGAGTTCCATTTTTATCTCCTAACCGAAGCGACCTGTTATATAGTTTTCTGTTAATTGGTGTTTGGGATTGGTAAAAATCGTGTCGGTGTTATTCACTTCAACCAATTTACCCAAATGAAAATAAGCGGTACGTTGTGAAACTCGGGCGGCTTGTTGCATCGAATGAGTCACAATGGCAATGGTATAATTTTCTTTTAATTCATCCATTAATTCTTCAATAATGGCGGTTGCAATAGGATCTAAAGCGGAAGTGGGTTCATCCATTAGAATCACTTCGGGATCAATGGCAATTGCCCGTGCAATACAAAGGCGTTGTTGTTGTCCGCCTGATAATCCCGTTCCCGCCTTGTGTAAATCATCTTTGACTTCATTAAATAATCCCGCCTTAATTAAACTTTTTTCAACCACCTCATTTAATTCACTTTTATTGGCTGCTAAACCATGTAAACGCGCGCCATAAGCCACATTATCATAAATTGATTTAGGAAAAGGATTGGGTTTTTGAAAAACCATACCCACCCGCGCTCTTAATAAAACAGGATCCATTTTTTTACTATAAATATTTTCGCCTTCTAATAAATGTTGTCCTGTGACTCGACAAATTGGAATGGTGTCATTCATCCGATTTAAAACCCGTAAATAAGTTGATTTACCACAACCAGAAGGACCAATCATGGCAATAATTTCATTGGCACCAATATCTAAATTAATATTAAAAATGGCTTGTTTATCAGCATAAAAAACATCACAATCGCGTGAACTCATTTTGGCATTTTTAACAAAAGGTTGCCCAATGGTACCTTTAATTTCAATATCAAATTCTTCTCGGGATTTTGGTGTGGTGGGGAGTGGGTCTAGAATATCATTCATTTTATTATTTATTGAGTAAAATTGTATTGGTTATTCTAAATAATAAATATGACGGTTTTATGACAAAATAATGTATATTAATAATATTTCTTTCTTTGTGTTCTTAATATTTTGTTCTATACTTACTGTTAGAAGAACTAGAAAGTCTTAGTCTTGCTATTGGAGCCGTTAAAGATCATGATGCTAGACAAGTAGCTGAAGCAATAATTTAGCAGTTAAGGTCAAAATTAAATTAATAATACCATCATGCGGCTTATTGAGGAAAAATAAAAATTATTGTCACTGTAGAGGCAACCCCTATGTGGTTGTCCTTTTTTATTAAAATTTAATCTTTTTTAAATGCAATAAAATGGCAACAACTGCAATACTCCAAACAATAACGGCTCCGCTTGGTAAATCAAAAATAGCGGAACAAATCAAACCGATTAAATAACCTAAAAGACCAATTAAATATCCGACAATTAATTTTTTTCGTCCCTTAAAACCAACACTACCCAAAGCGGGAATAATTAAACTAGCAAAAACTAAATAAACCCCGACTAATTGAACCGAACTGGTAATTGCGACCGCAAAAAGCAAATAAAAAGTGCGTCCTAAACGATGTTTAAAATGAAACCAAATAATGATAATTAAAATAGATAGTATAAAAATAGGTAAAAGTTGTTGCCATGTGACCCAAAGAATTTGCCCAACCAATAGATCTTTTAAATGTTCACCACCATTGGGATTTCCCGCTAATAAAATAATACTCGCTGTGGCGGCTAATACAAAGGTAATACCAATAATTGCTTCTTGATAATTACCCCAACGCCGTTCAATTTGACTTAAAATAAAAGCGCCTATTAATGCACTTGCCATTGCGACTAATTGGATCATCCATTCGCCTTCACTTTCTAAATTTAAGGCATGAGCGGCAATTACGCCTAAACCTGCTATTTGGGCAATGGCTAAATCAATAAAAATAATACCCCGCTTTAATACTTCTTGACCGAGCGGGACATGGGTTATTAGAACAATAAGACCCGCCGCAAAGACGGGTAATAGAATGCTAATATCTAAGTCTTCTATATTCATTGCATTTTTTCCTTTAATAGATCGGTGATTCGATCCATCCAATGAAATAAACTCTCGCCTTCATTTACCGTTGAAGATAAGGCGACCGTCTTAATGTGAGTCTTTTTTGCTAACCATTTTGCCGCCTTGGGACTTTGATAAGTACTATAAATAATTAAATCAGCAGGAGATTTTTTCATTTGCTTTAATAAAGCGGATAAATGGCTTGTTGTTGGTGGAACACTGGGTTTAGGTTCTAATTCTGCAACTTTATCAAGCTTTAACCATTGTTGTAAATAAACCCAACTATTGTGATGAACAATGATTTTTTTACCCCGTAAATCATAGGTTTTAGCTTGCCATTGTTTAATGGCTTTTTGCCAACGGATTTTAAAATCCATTAATTTTTGTTGATAAAGGGCGGCATTGCGGGGATCAATTTGTTGTAAACGTTGACTTAATTTTTTAGCCACAATTTTAATCCGTCTTGGATCAAGTTGAATATGTGGATTACCTGTTGCATGAACATCCCCCATTGAGCGATCAATTATTTGCGGTTTATCCAATAATTTAACCATTTGAGTTGCCATAAAATAACCTTTTTTACCTGCTTGAATTTGATTATTTCTCGACTTGCGTAATAATAAGGGGAGCCAACCGACTTCTAAATCAGCCCCACTACAAACTAATAAATCAGCTTGTCTAATTTTTGCAATTAAACTAGGGCGGGCTTGAATATGATGCGGATCTTGTCCCGCTTTAGTGGCACTATGGGCGGTAATTAAATTCCCGCCTAACTCTTCACTTAATGCCGCCCATTCAGGTTCACAGGCAAAAATTTGTAAATTAGCTTGGGCAGTTTGGCTTAATAATAAAGCGCATAAAATAATAAGATTGATTTGTTTCATAATGAATTTCTCTTTTAATAAGAATGCGCGCCATGCGTGCCTAAACTAAAGGTATATTGGAGGAATAATTGATTATCACTTTGTGGATTTGATTGATCATGATTATATTGCAATCGAATCCGACTAAATTCGGAGGCATGCCATTCTAATATTGTGCTATAACGCTTGGGATGATAACCATTTGAAATCAAATTACGAGGCGCAAATATATTAAATTCAGATATATTGGCGGGGCGGCGAAGTTGACTCGCAAGTTGGTCATAACGTAAACCAACCCGCCATTGACGATTAAAATGATAGATAGTTTGTGCATACCAGCCTTTTTGATGACCACTAAGCGGGGCAATGGCGGGCGGAGTAAAATCAATGCTATTTTTATTAATAATGCCTTGTTCGTTCCGATCAAAATATTCAAATTGAAGTTTAAAACGTTGTTGGCTTTGATTTGGCGACCATTTATAAACAAAATCAAGGGCATTAATTTTGTCTTTTCCATCAAAGATAAAACCTAAAGCCCGCCCTGTATTTTCTCTTGTTGCAACTTTACCTTGCCAATGGCTTAGCCCTAATTGCCAACTGTGATTTTGATAAAAATCCCCGCCTATTTTGGTAAAACCCGTCCAACTACCAATACCGCTATGCGTACCTGAAGCGGGAAAAGACGATCCTGCAAACCATTCCGCCCCAAATTCTAAAAATAAATCAGTGGGCGCAATATAACTTATTTGTAAACCATCATCGCCATATTGATCACCAAAAAGCACCCGATAAATTAACGGCGCATCAGCAAAATCCCAAGCATGAGCATGTTGTCCATTTAAATAACCCAAGCCAGAAAAGAAACGTCCCATTTTTAAAGTTAAGCCATTTGCTAAAGCGGTTGTTTGTGCAAAAGCTTCCTCAACGCCTACGCCATCATCTGAAAAAGCAAGGGTGAGTTGCCCATAAAAAGCTTGATCAATATTGGCACTTAGAGTGATTTCACTTTCACCCAAGCTAAAACCCTTGGTCGCAAGACTCGCTTCACTGCCTAGTGGAAAACCTTGAATAAAATAATTATCTGGATTTTGCTGATAATCACTATAAGTCCCATTTAAAATTAAACTAATTTGGGGATTAAAGGCATTTTTATTAATGACTTGCAGATTATTATCATCACTGGCAAGTTCTTCTTCTTCCTGTTTTTGTGCTGCAATTTGGGCAGCTTTCAGCCCCATTTCAAGTGCTTTAATACGAGTTTCATAATCTTGTTTAAGTTGATTTAATTGCTGTTGCAATTGTTCAACTTGGGTATCGGCAAAACTGCTTGAGACAGGCGTAATACAACTACCTATTAGCATTGCCAAGGTTACTTTTTTCATTTTTCTAGTCCAATAAGATTTAAGGGAATTATTTGGAGTTAATAACTAAATAGAAAAAATAGGCGGGGCGCGGGGAGAAAAAGCAGGAATAAAAGTGGAAAATCGAAAATAATCATTTTTAATTTGAAAAGATTCAGGAAAATTTTGAATTAAATTAAAAACAACGCTATCACCCATTAAACTAGGAGAAGCGGCAATTTGAAAAACTAAACATTCATCTGATTGAGGATGAAATAAATGTTCGGTTGAATGTTGAATGGTTAAATATTGAGATACTAAAAACAAACTAAGGAATGATGATTTATTAAAATACGAAACTATGGTATAAGATTATACTTAACATACCTCCTAATAATATAAAATATTTTTCGTAACAATGAATATATCAACCTATACTAAAGAAATTGAAGAAC
>Ga0256847_1000867_pt1 | contig 17063 bp, 14 predicted proteins | sample TeddybearmetaG_FD_189099 | JGI IMG/M metagenome (GOLD analysis project Ga0256847, IMG submission 189099) | Hydrothermal vent microbial communities from East Pacific Rise, Pacific Ocean - Teddybear | ecosystem: Environmental > Aquatic > Marine > Hydrothermal vents | place: Pacific Ocean: East... | reverse complement strand
GGGAGTCAACGGTCACCAGAAATTCAGTGCCTTCATGTACCGCATTGATAAAAGGGGTGTGGATATTCAGACGTTGTGGTTGTCGACTTCTGAAAAAAGCGCCGCCTTCAAACAGATTGATATACCAAGTGGTTGATTCTTTCTCTTGGGCAATAAATGTCAGTGTGGTGTTTTGATTAAGCGTGGCACGAGACTCATTTTTGAATAGCAGGGTTGCTCGACTGTGTTGATCTGTACGGATTTTATCACCACGACAAAATGTTTCTTTGCTGTTGATAGTATGCCAGTAAATATCACCTGAAAATTGGGAGTCGACTTTCCCCTCAAGCGAGACAATTTTTGCAATCCATTGGGGGCAGGCATGCGTAGCATCTGCATTGTAGGGTGCGAGCATGAATACAAAAAGATGAAAACATTTAATTTTCTGATGCATTTTATTATTATAGTTATTGCAGCCGTCATTATTAAGCGTTGGTCTTTATCACAAAGCCCTTTGATTCTATGTGAACTAGATTATTTGTAAGGAGCATTCTATGCTCATCACTGTTGGAATTGCAAGTGAGTGGTATTATTACCTATCTTGACCATAGCAAGTTGACTGTCATCTTGTTTTTCTGATGATAGCTGAATATTATGTTTTAGATAGTGAATGTAAAAAATAGTAGGTTTGTCATCAGGGTATTTCCTTTCAATATTTAGCCATGTTGCCAGCGCTTCATTCCATTGCCATTGTTGAAATAAGGTAAGTGCTTTTGAAAATTCAGATATCACTGTGGGGCAAGGTGAGCTATGCAGGTCATTGGCTTCGGAAATCAATTCATAAATACGGACAGGTTGAGTTTTGCCTTTCAGAATAAAGAAACCCATTTCACGAGAAAAAAAATCAGACAATCCATTGATGACTTCAGCAGATACCAGTATTCGAGTTCCTAATATTTTATTCAGTCCCTCAATCCGTGTTGCTGTATTGACGGTATCACCAATCGCGCGATATTCGTAATGGTCAGCTGCACCTACATTACCCAGGCGTATTTCACCGAAATGCAGACCTAATCGAGTAGGCAGTAGAATGGGTTGAGAATTATTAAAGGCTAATACGGCTTGTTTGATTTTTAGGGCTGCATGACAGGCATTTGCCCTGGTTTGTGTTGTTATTTCTTTCTTAGCCCATATTGCAAGCATGGCATCACCAATAACATCAGAAATAATCCCTTGTTGTTCTATTACCTGCGGAAACATCACTCCATAATAGTCATTCATTAAATTATTTAATTGCTCTGGATTCATAGTTTCTGACAAGGTGGTATATTGATCAGCATCGGTAGCCATACATATTCCCTGCATCAATTCGCCATAGCGGGATATTGTTTCAGTATCATGTTGGTAGGCAATGTTTTTAACGACATCATCAGGTACGTAGAGGCTAAATGCCTTATGCATATTTTGCTGATCCTGCTTTCTTTTTAAATAACGGGATACAGATGCAATAATTAAAACTAGCGGTGTTTGCACAATGAGTGGGATAAAAACAGGCATCCAGATATTAGAGTTTGTAAATCTATAATAGGCCAGAGATACAAAACCCAGGCTGAGTGAAATTATTAGGCTTACGGCCCATGTGTAAGGGAAAAAGCGACAGACAATACTTAATAAAATGCCCCAGCCCAATACTAATAAAAACTGATCCCGAAATTGAAACGGTTCTATCCAGTTGTGATGAATAAGATTAGAGATAGCCGTTGCTGCAATTTCTATAGGACTGATGATTTCTCCATATTCATCAGAGAACACAGTATATTGGCCCTGGTTTTTTTCCGGTTCTATATCTTCTGAATAGCCAATTAGAATGATTTTATTGTAGAACAGATTGGGGGTTATGATGCCACTGCTAAGAACCTGGTACAAAGGAACCGTAGTAATTGTCCCCGCCCTACCGTAATGATTGAAGTAAAGGCTGTTTGAGCCATTCAGCAAAGCTAACCATGCCTGTAATATTCTGGTTTTTTTTGCAGAATAGGATGATGTTTTTAATAGCTGATTAAGTTGTGCAAGTGCATCTGTATTATTTGTAATTTTAGTCTGTATCACTTGAATGGCATCAAAAACCTTAAATTCATCAGTTAATTGTGAAAAATTTGTGGGTAACAGCAAAGGGAGCGGCGGATTAATTTGATTTATTAATTGTACAATTTCTCCATAGACCTGTTTAAACACAAAACAATGAAAAACGGCGGCAGGAAATGTTGCAATGCCATCGCTTTTGTGAGTCCAGAATTGTTTAACAGTTGAAACAGTTTTTGGTATTAGAAAGGGAGCAGTGCCAATTGCAGCCTGCTTTATGACTGGAATAGAATCGATAATACGTTCAAAACTCAGCGTTTCCAAAGGATTGCTGGTTGGGATTATGTCCAGTTTCAGATAATTACTAAGGATAACATTGTTGTTTTTAGCGATAGCTGCTGCTAACAGCTGGTCATTTTCAGGATCCCGGTCTTCTTCAAAGATAATATTAATCGCAATCAGAGCGGGTTGTTGCTGGTTTATTTTGTCAATTAATTGAGCATAGTACGAACGAGGCCATTTTTCAGGGTTTTCAGGGAGATGTAAAATTTCTGCGGACAATTTATCTATAGTTACTATCACAATGTTCTCAGGAGGATGCATAGCCCCTCTTGATTTAAACAGCCAGGTCAAACCAAATTCTTCTTCAAGATGAATGCCATACGGTGTTAGGCAAACAAAGGCTCCAATAACCCCGATGAGCAAAATAGATAAGCAGGATAAAGATGTTTTTATACAAGCATTCATTAGCGGGTAGTAAGCAATGTTGTTTTTATGTAACTATTCAGATTGCCCCTGAGAAGCTCCATAACTGCGTTGAAAGTGCTCTTATACGTATAAACTGTGCGCTTTCGCCTTGTTCTGAAGCCTCTCAGGGGCAATCTGAACAGTTACGGACGTAGAGCTGAATAGTTTTGTTTTTATAATTATTAGATTGTTAATTTTAGCGGGAAATGCTGAAAGAGATATACATTAATGAAAAGATAATTATTCTGACGGTTTTGTGTTTGCTGTATTATCCTAGAAAGATCAGTTGGGCGCGGAATTTTAGTGCAAGATATTGGTTTTACGGTGCTTTAAAAAAATCTGAGCTTCACCCATAGGTTAAGCGGGTATTTTTTTGAAGTGCTGTGGAATCAAGAGCTTGTGCTAGAATCCGTGAACCAATTTATTTTTCTAGGATTATACATTTTAATCATGAAGTTAAACATTTTTTTGTATGGAAATAAGTTGTGAGTTTACTTTTCTTTTGTTTTTCGGTGAGTTACTGCAATGGTATTAAATGAAAAAATTAGCCTGGAACTGGAAAAACTACCTCATATAGCTCAGCAACAGGTGGTTAATAAAGTTGAGTTGTATCAGGAAAAAGTTAAACAGTTAGATTTGGCAATACCTGAAAGTGACGCATTTTTTAATACATTACCCAGAGTTTGGGGATGTAGCTTGTTTGTCGCTGATAATTGTGTTCGCACTCCTGCTTTAATTCATGATCTGGTCGTCAGTGGTGATCTTTTTTCAGCATCAAGGAGAACGCAGTATTCAGGTTATCTCAAACACGTCAATATAGATACAGAAAATACATTAATGCTGGTTTTGCGTCAGTTCAGGTGTCGAGAAATGGTTCGCATCGCATGGAGAGATCTTGCTGGCTGGTCTGAATTGGATGAAACCTTGAGCGATCTAACGGAGTTAGCTGAAGTGTGTATTCAGTTTGCACTTGATTATCTTTACCATCAGGCTTGTGAACGCAGGGGTGTGCCAAAGACTGAAGATGGAGTGCCGATTAATATCGTGGTTTTAGGTATGGGTAAACTGGGCGCCTGGGAGCTTAATTATTCATCGGATATCGATTTGATTTTTTCCTATGCAGAAGACGGCGTACTCAATGATCGTAAAGAAACGACTTATGGTGAGTTTTTTAGCCGTATTTGCCGTAGTCTGGTTAAAGTGCTGGATGAAATAACAGCGGACGGCTTTGTTTTTAGAACCGATATTCGATTAAGACCTTTTGGTGACAGTGGGCCAGTGATAATGACTTTTGACGGCATGGAAAATTATTATCTGACTCAGGCCAGGGAGTGGGAACGTTATGCCATGATCAAAGCTCGGCAGGTTGCCGGTGATTTTAATAGTGGGAAGCAATTAGCTGCCATGATTAAACCATTTGTTTATCGCCGTTATCTGGATTATGGTGCATTTGAAGAATTGCGGTCATTAAAAAGCATGATAACTCAGGAGCTCATGCGTAAAGATCGAACGGATAATATAAAGCTGGGACCTGGCGGCATTAGGGAGATTGAATTTATTGGTCAGGCTTTTCAGTTGATTCGAGGTGGGCAGGATACTGAGCTTCAGGAACGAAGTATTTTAAAAATTTTAAACATGCTGGGAGAAATGGAACTGCTGACAAAAGAAGATGCACAACAGTTGCAAGTATCTTATCGGTTTTTACGCAAAGTAGAAAATCATATCCAACAATATCAAGACAAACAGACCCACGATTTACCAACAGATCAAGCAGTTCAACAAATATTAGCTTTTTCAATGGATTTTGCTGATTGGGAAAGTTTTAAATCAAAACTTGATATGGTTAGAACTGAAGTACAAAAAGTATTTGATCTGGTTTTTTCTCTATCAGATCAGGATCAGATAAAGGATAGTGCAGAAGTTGTTTTGTTTGCTGAAAATGAACAGGATTCTCAGGAATATCTACATCAACACGGCTTTAAACAGGGCGTTGAAACGCTTAATGTTTTAAAAGAGTTCAAAAAATCACGTGCAATCAGTCGACTAACATCCAAAGGTGCAGGTGTCATTGATCGTTTGATACCGCAATTAATTGATGCAATGCATGTTGTGGAAAATGAAGATGTGACATTAAAACGGGTGCTTGATTTATTTGAGGCAGTGGCCGGCAGAAATGTTTATTTGTCATTGTTGGCGGAAAACCCGGATGCATTATTACAGCTCATTAAATTGTCTTCTGCAAGCCCCTGGATATGCCATTATCTTGCTCTATATCCGGTATTGTTTGATGAACTGCTTGATACACGATCTTTGTATGAACCTTTAGACAAGCAACAATTAACTGAACAGTTAAAACACTGTCTGGATGATGTTGAAGTAGAGGATGTTGAACAACTGATGATAAAACTCAGGCAGTTTAAACATCTGAATACATTGCGGATTGCTGCTGCCGATATTATGGATGTAATACCGGTTATGGTGGTGAGTGATTATTTAACTTATGTTGCAGAAGTTGTTTTAGAGCAGGTGATAAATAAAGTCTGGCAAACAGTGACGAAAAAACATGGTTTACCCCCTTCAGCCAGTAATACCAACATGGGCTTTGCAGTATTGGGTTTTGGCAAGTTAGGTGGAATGGAACTGGGTTATGGTTCAGATTTAGACATGGTGTTTTTGTATGGCTGCGCTGATGGCAATGCATTAACTAATGGAAAAAAGGCCATAAGTTGTTCTCAATTTTATGCGCGAATAGGTCAGAAAGTAAGACATATATTAGATACAAAAATGTTGTCAGGAGTACTTTATGAAGTTGACATGCGACTGCGACCCAGTGGTGACTCAGGATTATTAGTTACCCATATAAATAGCTATGAAGATTATTTGAAAAACAATGCTTGGACCTGGGAACATCAGGCATTGGTCCGTGGGCGTTTTGTTACTGGAGATACTGAATTAAAGCAGCAATATGAAGCGATTCGACAGCGTGTATTGAGCCTTCCTAGAAATGAACAAGCGCTAAAAGCTGAAGTGCGGGACATGCGCGATAAGATGCGTGAAGCATTGGCTAAAAATGAAAAAGAAATCTTCGATTTAAAACAAAGCATAGGAGGTATTGTCGATATTGAGTTTATAGTACAATTCCTTATATTAGCGCATGCTTCAGAAAATGCAGAATTAACAGTCTATACTGATAACATAAGACTTTTGGAGACTTTAAGTCATCTGGGGTTTTTATCAGACTCGAATGCAAAGGTTCTAAAAAATGCATATTGTGAATATCGGGATTATGGACATCACCAGGTCCTTCAAGGTGAGCGTGCGATAGCTGGAAAAGATGATTTTGTAGAAATACAATCTCAGGTTGAACAAATTTGGCATGCTGTTTTAGGCTATAACGTGACACAGACAAACGAGTAGGAAATAAAAAAAATGATGACGATGGATGACCGAGACGGTTTTATTTGGATGGATGGTGAATGGGTTGAATGGCGTGAAGCAAAAGTTCATGTTTTAACGCATACCTTACATTATGGAGCAGGTGTATTTGAGGGCTTGAGAGCCTATCATGCAGAACAAGGGACCGCTATTTTTAAACTGCAGGAACATACAGACAGATTGTATCGGTCTGCGCATATATTAAATATGCAGATGCCATTTGAAAAAGATGAAATTAATCAGGCGCACCGTGATGCTATTGCAAAAAACAACCTGGATAGTGCCTACATACGAAGCATGTGTTTTTATGGATCAGAAGGTATGGGTTTAAGAGCTGATAACCTGAAAGTTCATGTCATGATTGCGGCTTGGGAATGGGGAGCCTATTTAGGTGATGAAAGTATGGAAAAAGGTATACGCATCAGAACCTCTTCTTATACCCGAAATCATGTCAATAGTACGATGTGTAAAGCCAAGGCAAATGGTAACTACATAAATTCGATTTTGGCATTACAAGAAGCAATATCCACGGGTTATGATGAAGCTCTATTATTGGATCATGAGGGATTTGTTGCTGAAGGCAGTGGGGAAAATCTGTTTATTGTTCGAAATGGCAAGCTTTATACACCAGAGACTTCGTCCGCATTAGAGGGGATTACCCGTGATACCATCATGACTATTGCCCATGAACAAGGTTTGGAAGTGATAGAAAAGCGTATTTCCCGTGATGAGGTTTATGTTGCTGATGAAGCCTTTTTCACCGGCTCAGCGGCCGAAGTGACACCTATCAGAGAATATGATGAACGAATGATAGGCACAGGTGCGCGTGGACCCATTACCGAAAAACTACAGACACTTTATTTTGATTATGTTCATGGACGTAGAACAGATCATGGCGAGTGGTTGAGTTACGTATCATAACGAGCAAATATGGCCAATAAAATTTTGGTTGTCGGCCCGTCATGGATTGGCGATATGGTAATGGCGCAAAGTCTGTTTATGACCCTTAAAAGTAATGACCGGCATAGGCAAATTGATGTTTTGGCACCGACATGGTCATTTCCGTTACTGGAAAGAATGCCGGAGGTTACAAAAGCAATAGCCATGCCTTTAACGCATGGCCAGTTTGGTTTTAAAAAACGCATGCAATTGGGAAAGCATTTGCAATCAGCGCAATATGATCAGGCAATCGTATTACCTAATTCCTGGAAATCAGCGTTGATTCCTTTTTTTGCCAATATCCCACTGCGAACGGGTTATATAGGTGAGATGCGTTGGGGATTGCTAAACGATGCCCGAAAACTGGATAAGCAAACACTGACGATGACTGTACAGCGTTTTGTTTCGCTAGGATTGCCGGTGACTAGCAAACAGCCGCCTGAATATCCCATACCGGTACTGGAACTTGATAAAAACAAGCAGCAGGCTGTTGCTGAAAAATTTGCTGTAAATCAAGCGGCCAAAGTGCTGGCCTTATGTCCAGGAGCCGAGTATGGACCCGCTAAACGCTGGCCGGCAGAACATTTTGCAGAACTGGCGAAACAAAAGATAGCGCAAGGCTGGACGGTCTGGTTGTTTGGTTCTGAAAAAGACCAGCCCGTTGCAGAACAAATTAACCGGATTACAGCAAATGCCTGTCAGGATTTTAGTGGTAAGACAACGCTGGCGGAAGCAGTGGATTTAATGTCTTTAGCCGACGTAGTTGTGACCAATGACTCCGGGTTAATGCATGTGGCAGCCGCACTGAAAAAGAAAATCATAGCCATTTATGGTTCATCCGACCCAGGCTTTACACCGCCGTTAAATACAGAGGCAAAAGTGATTGATCTTGATCTGGAATGCTCCCCCTGTTTTAAAAGGGACTGTCCATTGGGACATACACATTGTTTAACTCAGATTTCAGTGCAACAAGTGTTGTCACAGATTCATTAATGAAGATCGCCATCGTTAAACTGTCTGCATTGGGCGACATCGTACATGCAATGGTTGCTTTGCAATTTATAAAAAAAGCGGTTGAGGGTGTGACAATTGACTGGCTGGTCGATGAGCGTTTTGAAGGTGTTTTACAACATAATCCCGATATTAACGAGATTCTTAGCGTTGATTTAAAATCGCTGAAACAAAATAAGATGAATTGCTTTAAAGAAGTTAGAAAAGTCAGATTGTATGCAAAAAACAATTATGACTTGGTGATAGATGCTCAGGGGTTAATTAAATCAGCGGTTACAGCCAGGTTTTTATCAGCCAATACTGTGGGTTTTGATAAACATTCAATTCGAGAAAAGCCGGCAACATGGTTATATAAATCAACCATAGCTTATCCTTATGATGCCAATACCATAGATAGAAATGTTACAGTTATCGGTCAACCTTTAAATGTTGATATCGGTGAGCAACAGATACTGAATAAAGCCCCGTTTCTTTTTTATCAAAAACCGGTCGCTCAATTAACTGATTTCTTTGCAAAGGATAAGGCCAATATACTATTTGTGATCGGTTCTACCTGGCCCAGCAGGAACTATCCCAAAGAAAAGTATCTAACAGTGATTCAACAATTAAGTGGCAATAGTTTGATAATCTGGGGCAATGAGGATGAAAGGCAGGCCGCAGAATGGATTGCAGATAAAACGAACAAGGTTAAAGTGTTACCAAAACTAAATTTTAATGATCTTAAAGCCGCTATAGCCAATTCCGATTTGGTTATAGGGAATGATACCGGACCGACACATATGGCTTGGGGATTGAACAAACCATCCATTACACTATTTGGGCCCACACCCGTTAGCCGGGTTTATCAGACCAAAATTAACAAAGTAATCAAGTCGTCTTCAAAAGTTAACCCTTTAAAACTGGATAAAAATGACTTTTCAATCCAACAGATTAATGAAAAAGTTATCATAGATATGGCACAATCAATACTTAATTCAATAGGCAGGTAAATATGGCAGCAATTATTGAACAGGAAGATAAATATTCTGAATTTATCGCGATTCTTCAGCAAAAAGACAGTTTATCTGCAGCGGACCTGATTAAAGCGCGTCGAATGCAAAAATCAGCGATGAGTGATTCAATGCCACAATTACTTATTAAACTGGGTTTGTGTTCAGAAATTGATATTGCTGAAAGTTTTGCACAAAGCTGTAAAGCCAAACGGGTTGAGGTATCAGAATATCCTGTAGAAAGTCCTTTTCCCGAGCAAATACCCTTACGATTTCTTAAACATAATCATGTGATTGGTCTGGAGTCTGATGAAAATGCTATTGCAATCGCAGTCATGGATCCGCAAGATACAGAGATAATAGAAGCATTAAAACTGGCAACAGGAAAAGACATTACTGTTCAGGTGGGCTTGCAAACAGAAATAGATACGGCCCTAGATATCCAGTATGGTGATGATAAGTCAAATACAGATAAGTTGACCGATAATCTGGATATTGGTGAAATAGGTCTTGATGATCTGGAGCACTTGAAAGATCTGGCAAGTGAAGCGCCCGTTATCAAAATGGTAAATAGTTTTTTACAAAAAGCCATAGAGATGCAAGCCTCTGATATTCATGTCGAGCCGTTTGAGCAGGTTCTGAAAATCCGCTTAAGAGTTGATGGGGTATTGCAGGATATTGAAGCGCCCCCCGTATCATCGACTGCTGCTGTTATTTCACGAATTAAAATTATGGCCAAGCTTAATATTGCCGAACGCCGATTACCTCAGGATGGCCGTATTAAATTGCAAATGCTTGGGAAAGAGCTTGATCTTAGGGTGTCCTCTATTCCAACTATGTATGGCGAGAGTGTGGTTATCCGTTTACTGGACAAAGAAAATATAGTACTGGATTTTTCTACTTTAGGACTTACTGGCAGGAACTCACAACAATTCATCGAAGTGCTGTCGCGTCCACATGGTATTATTTTAATTACAGGACCAACGGGTAGTGGTAAATCGACCACTCTCTATACGGCTTTAAAACAGCTAAATACCTCAGAACGTAAAATTATTACTGTTGAAGATCCAGTAGAATACCAACTGGAAGGTATAAACCAGATTCAGGCCAAACCGCAAATTGGTTTAACTTTTGAGTCAGCTTTACGCTCTATCGTCAGACAAGATCCAGATGTCATTATGATTGGAGAAATGCGTGATCTGGAAACGGCTAAAATTGCGGTGCAGTCGGCATTAACAGGGCATTTGGTTTTATCCACCTTACATACCAATGATGCTGCAGGTGGCATCAACAGGTTACTGGATATGGGGCTGGAAGAATATTTGATAAGCTCAACGGTCAATGGCATTTTAGCTCAACGTCTGGTTAGACAGTTGTGTCCAGAGTGTAAGGAATCTTATCCGGCACCGGATGCCGTCATTACAGAAATGAAGCTACGGAAATTTACCGACAATGATAAGATTAATCTGTATAAAACAGTGGGTTGCTCTGCTTGTGGCGGTATAGGTTATAAAGGCCGACAAGCAATTGTTGAATTTCTGCCCATGTCAGAGAATATACGTAAACAAATTATGAGTCATGAAGAATCTGCGGCTATACAGGAGCAGGCTATAAAGGAAGGAATGTTGACCATGTATGAAGATGGAATTCTGAAGGCGATACAAGGAATTACTACGCTGGAAGAAGTACTACGAGTAACAACGGAATCTTAATATGCCATTATATTCATATAAGGCTGTTAACAGCCAGGGAGCAACGGAGGAAGGGGTTAAAAATGCCGTTGACCAGCAGGCTTTGTTAAAAGAGTTGCAAGAACAGGGGTTTATACCTATTCGTGTTGAACCTGCCAAGGCTAAAACCTTTCTGGGATTTAAATTAGGTAGTTCAGACGTTCGTTTGTCGCAGAAGGAAATTCTATTACTAACCAGAGAATTGGCAACGCTGCTGGAGTCAGGCTTGCCACTTGACCGGTCTTTAAAAATATTGATTGAATTGACTGAAGATAATGATAAGCTCAGTACGTTAATCGGTCAGATACTGGAAAAAGTCAAGGGCGGCACATCATTGGCTGAAGCATTGGAAAGTCAGGTCGGCGTGTTTTCTCGTTTCTATTTGAATATGATACGAGCAGGGGAAATGGGTGGTAATCTTGGCGATGTACTGACTCGGCTAGCAGAATATCTTGAGCGCTCTCAGGAATTGAAAGACACTGTTGCAACTGCACTCATATACCCTGCCATATTGTTAGTCATGTCATTGGCATCATTATTTGTGATGCTGACTTTTGTAGTACCTCAATTTACAGAAATGTTTGAAAGTTCGGGCCAGGCATTGCCTATTCCAACACAAATTGTTGTTGCAATGGCAGATTTTTTACAAAGTTATTGGTGGCTGATTTTATTAATAATAATCAGCATCAGCAGTTATATGAAAGCACAACTGGCAGACCCGCTTAGAAGAAAAGTCTGGGATGCACGGTTTCTTACCGTCCCTCTGTTTGGAATTATAATTTTGCATATGGAAACTGCAAATTTGACCCGTACCCTGGGAACTTTATTAGGTAACGGCGTCTCTATCCTTAAGGCTTTAGGTATCGTTAAGGAAACGGCTGGGAATTCAGTGATTAAAGATTTGCTGGAAGATTCAGAACAGCAGTTAAAACAAGGCAAAAGTATGTCAGATGCATTGGTTAACAGTGAATGTTTTCCCAAACTAGCAATACAAATGATTAGGATGGGCGAAGAGACGGGGCGGATGGAAGAAATGCTGCTGCGTGTCGCCACCATCTATGACAAGCAACTACGCACATCAATTGAGCGTATGTTGGCGATGTTGGAGCCGGCACTGATTATTTCATTAGGATTAATGATTGCAGGTATTATTGTTTCAATATTATTAGCCATATTAAGCGTTAATGATTTAGCATTTTAGAACGAAGGAGTTTTTAATCGTGAGAGTTAAATATAACCGTGCAGAGAACGGTTTTACATTGCTGGAATTACTGGTTGTGTTGGGAATTATTGCTTTACTGGCGGGTATTGTCGGTCCTCAGGTCATGAAGCATATGGGAACATCTAAAACCAAGGCAGCTAGAGTGCAGGTGGAGGATTTGTCTGCGTCTCTGGATATGTATAAACTGGATGTGGGTAAATACCCGACCACAGAGCAGGGTTTGAATGCATTGGTGGAAAAGCCAGCGGACACTAAACGCTGGAATGGTCCTTATTTACGTAAGACTAAAGTACCTCAGGACCCATGGGTACAGGACTATCATTATGCCTCCCCGGGTGAGCATGGCAAATTTGATATATACACTTATGGCGCTGATGAAAAAGAAGGCGGAGAAGGAGAAGACCAGGATATCAACAGCTGGGAATAACATGCCAAATCAGGCAATGCATAATCAAAGGGGTTTTACTTTAATTGAACTAACGATCGTGCTGTTGATCGTAGTGCTCGGATTTAGCGTAATTGGTACTAATATCGCTTCTGGCAATCAGTCTGCTCAATTAAAAGCAGTTGCCAGAGATTTAGGCTCTGCTTTACGTTACGCCAGAGGACAAGCTTTAATTTCTCATAAAGAAGTCGCAGTGGCCATTAATCTTGCAGAAAATAGTTATCAGGTCAGTAATCGTGACAAGATTTATTATTTCTCAGATGAGATAGACATTACACTGGTTATTGCACAGGAAGAATTCACAGACGAAGAAACAGGGCAAATTAGATTCTATCCCGATGGCTCTTCCAGTGGTGGAAAAATAACGATGGAATGGGGTGAGTTAAGCTACCAGCTTGAAGTTAACTGGTTGAGCGGAAAGGTTGGCTATGATGCTTAACAATGTCCATTCATCCAGACCGGGGTTTATCAATCGAAATAAAGGTTTTTCACTATTGGAAATTCTGGTGGCCTTTAGTATTTTGGCCATTTCGTTGGGAATATTGCTAAAAATATTTTCATCAGGTGTTAATACGGCCGTAGTATCTGAAGAATATACCATAGCTACACAGATTGCAGAATCACTGATGGCTAAAACGGGCATAGAGGAGCCGCTCACAGAAAATGAAACCACTGGATTGGAAGCAGAAAAATATCACTGGCGGATACGGGTGGAGAAAATTCCTAATTTTGATATTGAGGATACATCCAAAGTTGAATTTTTGGCTGTTCAAGTGATCGTTGAATGGGGCGAAGATGGCATAAATAATCGTACTGTTGAATTAAATACCGTTAAAACAGGGCAAAAGCAATAATGCTAAAGCAGCAGAAAGCCTCGGGTTTTACTTTAATTGAAGTTTTGCTGGCAATGACTCTGTTGAGTATTATGGTGGTATTACTGTTCAGCAGTTTAAAAATTGGCGCTGAAAGCTGGAACAAAGGCGAAAAAAAAATAGCTGAAGTGAATGAAAAAGCAGTTGTATACCAGTTTTTTAAACGCCATTTAACATCGGTGCGACCCTTATGGGATGACTTTTCTGATGGGGAACGCAGCTTTTCTTTTCAGGGAGAAGACAATAAACTGCAGTTTATTTCTGTTTTCCCCGCCAGCTCAGAACGTAAAGGCATACAGCTTTTTGACATAATCTTTGATCCGGCAGGCAATGGCGTTGTAAACGTTACACTGAAACCTTTTTATCCTCTGTTAGAGGGCCAGGAATGGCAACAGGAGGAAGTTATATTACTGGAAAATGTAGAGGAATTTGAACTGTCCTATTATTCTAAGGACGCGGTTAATAGCACGGGTCTTTGGGTTGATTACTGGCAGCAGAAAGAACAGCTACCCTTGTTGATAAAAATAAAAATAGTACTGGCAGATCACAGTTATTGGCCTGAGATGATATTTGCTTTGAAGCTGGCAACTGCGCAACCGGACTTTAGCCAGGGTTTTGGACGATGAGAAGCAAAACTCAGGCCGGTATGGCTATGGTGATTGTAATCTGGGTATTGAGTTTACTCACTATCATGGCGGGTAGCTTTGCACTTACCATGCGTAGGGAAACCACCGTAGTGAGCGCTATTAAAGACAATGCAGTGGCATTGGCGGCTGCAGAAACAGGATTGGCAATTGCCCAGCAGAGGTTATTGTTAAGGGATGAAGGGAAGCGCTGGCATGCTGATGGCAGTGTCTACCAGGTACAATATCAAGATGCTGAAATCCGTGTTAGACTATTTTCAGAACAAGGAAAAATAGATATTAATAAAGCTGATGAGGCCTTGTTAAGATTGATGATGGAATCTACAACTATTAATATGGATAAACAACAGGAGCTGGTGAGCGCTATTCTTGATTGGCGTGACCCGGATGATTTTGTACATATCAATGGTGCAGAAAAACAGCAATATGAAGATGCCGGGTTAGCATATCAACCTGCCAACAAGGAATTTCAGCTGATAGATGAATTACAAATGGTTTTAGGCATGAATGCCGACATTTACCAGCAATTAAAGCCGCTCATTACCGTGTATTCGGGGCAGGCGAAAGTTGATTTGCAGGTGGCATCGAAGGAAGTTTTACAGGCAGTAGGAAACATGGATTCAGTAATGCTGGATGATTATTTGTTACAACGCACTGAAAATAATCAGGCACAGTTTATTACTGAAACAACAGCGCCAATATCGGCTGGACGTGGAAATAGTAAATTAAAGGCTAAAGCAGTCTATACTGTTATATCGCAGGCTCGAATTTTTGGAGAAGTAAGTACAGGAATAAAAGTAACCATAAAAAAAACATCTGCTGGTGGTCTGGCAAATCCTTTTCAAGTGTTGGATTGGCAACAACTATACCAGGAACTTTCATTATTTAGTGAAGAAATAGAGCAACAATTAATAACTGAACAAGATGAATCTGAGCAATAATATTGATTTTGATATAAAGCATTTTTTCCTCTGGTGGGGACGAGAACTATCATATTGGATACCGGAGAAAATCAGGCAGGCACTGAGTGATAAATCTGGATATGTCTTTTTGTCAGCAGTAGACAATGTGCTGCAGTTTACTCGAATAAATCATGGACAAAAAAAAATCATAGCTGAGATCGCTTTAAATGAAATAAGTCAGGAGAAATATCAGCAATTGATTGCCGAAGATAGCGAGTTAGAAAAAGCATATCTTATTCTCAGATTAAATTCTGATCAGGCCTTTAAAAAAATATTGTATTTGCCCGCCGCAGCAAAAGAAAATCTACAACAGGTGGTTACTTTTGAGATTGATAAATATACACCGTTTACAGCAGAACAGGTTTATTTTGCGGTAAAAATATTGGACAAAGAAGAAAACGGACAAATTAAAGTCTTATTGGTGTTAACGCCAAAAGACATTATGCTCGGTATTTATATGCATTTGGAAAATGCAAAAATATATCCTAATGTTGTCGATTATGCAGGCGCGGCAAATAACTTTGAGGAAGACCTGGATACCTATAACCTGTTACCTGAGCTAGAAGCGCTGGCAAAAAATAAAACAACACAGTTTTTTAGCTGGTCTTTTGGTTTTGTTTTACTGATGTTAACCGTTGCCGTACTGGCTTATCCCGTCTGGAATGAAGGGCAGACTGTTGATTCACTAAGGCTTAAATTAAAGCAATTGGAAAGAGACGCTCATCTGGTTCAGGCTCAGCAACTGGAGATTGATGAAATAGTTGATGAAACAGCGCGTTTAGTAGAATCAAAAAACAGTAGTCCATCGCTGACTGGATTAATGAATATTCTTAGCCAGTTGTTGCCAAATGACACCTGGTTAACGCATCTTAAATATATCAATAACAAGCTCAATATTCAGGGGCAATCTCCATCTGCCTCAGCATTAATCGGTGTCATGGAAGCATCTCCATTATTCAGTAACGCACGTTTTGTATCCCCGCTAACCCAGGATAAAAAAACAGGATTTGAACGCTTTCAAATCAGCGTAGAGGTAAAAGCGCAGGGAGTTGTTGATGTTAAATGATATTTCACCTCAGCGCTGGCTGGCTTTAGGTTTATTTGTAACAGTGATGTTGCTGGTTGTTTTTATCGCTATCGTACCGCTGGTTTCCACTGGAATGGACTATTACGAACAAAAACAGGAATTGATCTTCAGGTTACAGCGGGCAACAAAGGTTGTGGCCAGAAAGGATGTTGTGGTTGCAGAAAATGAACGAATCAAACAGAAATATCAAGGTCAGAATTATTTTAGTACGCGGGATACTGTAGCACTGGCTTCAGCGGATTTACAGAAATTAATCAAAACATCTATATCAGAGGCTGGAGGGCAATTGACCAGTACTCAGGTATTACCCAGTAGTAGTAAAGACAGTTTTAGCAGGGTAACCGTCAAAGTCAGAATGACGGGCGACATAGAGGCTTTACGTACAGTGTTGCATCAGATTGAGTCGTCCGTACCCATGATGATTGTTGACCAGCTGGATATTCGTCCGGTACGAGGTAGACGTAATCGAAGAACACGAAAAATAGAACCTAGTAATAAATTAAATATTAATTTTCAGGTTGCCGGATTTATGAGGGCTAAAGTCTCATGAATGGTAATATTCTGATGAATAGTAAAGTTATCAAGTTACTACTAGGCTTATGTCTGTTGATGCTGGTTATCTTGTTAATTGAGTTTGGACTTAGCCTGGGAGACCAAAGCCAATTTGATGAACCCATAGCCGCAATGGAGAAACAACAGGTTGAGAGTATTGAATTGCCAGAATTGAATGTAGCAAAACAAGAGTTGGAAAGTTATACCGATATGGTGGAAAGACCCTTGTTTATAGAAGGCCGAAAACCCATTATTGTTGTGGAAGATGACGCGCCGGTTGAGCAAGCCAGTAAAATAGATGATTTGACCTTGCTGGGTATTTATTCGGTTAAAGGTGATAAGACTGCACTGTTTAACAAAGCGGGGA
>Ga0256847_1000866_pt1 | contig 17065 bp, 6 predicted proteins | sample TeddybearmetaG_FD_189099 | JGI IMG/M metagenome (GOLD analysis project Ga0256847, IMG submission 189099) | Hydrothermal vent microbial communities from East Pacific Rise, Pacific Ocean - Teddybear | ecosystem: Environmental > Aquatic > Marine > Hydrothermal vents | place: Pacific Ocean: East... | reverse complement strand
TTAAAGTTTGCATTTGTACTTTTACTTCTCATGAGGTGAAGGTTTAGTTAATTAATAAATTGTTCGATTTAAATTTAACTATTCTTCAGCTCATGATTTTTATACAAACATATATACTTTGCGGTTAAAAACGCCATAATGTTAGCTGAACCCTTATCGATTTAGCAATTTAAGCGATTCAGCAATTTAAGTGATTCAGCGATTTTTCATTTCAAGCATTTCAGCATTTCAAATCAAATTAACTTCTAGCATAATAATTGCAATATAATTTCCTGATGTATAGAAAATGGAATATGAAAATTAACTATCTAATTGTATTGTTTTTATCGATATGTATAACTTCTTGTTTACCAGTTACTCAGGAGCAAATTACTGAGGTTACTTTGGATGTTACTGATCCAGTGTTTCAGCGACTGTATGGGTATCAAGATAAGCATCAATTAGATAGCCTGCTTTCTTACACCAGTCATTTCGATCCATCCTATAGATTTATGGTGGCAAATGGCTTGGCTTCAATTCAATCAAAAGATGGATTGGATTCACTTTACAAATTGCTTTATGATCCGGTCATGAAAGTGAGGACAGCGGCAGCGTATGCCATAGGCCAGATTGGAGATCCATCATCTGCAAATGAGTTGCTTTCTGCTTTCAAATCTAAAGATACACTCGATGTAAATAATTTGTACAATGCTTCTATTTTGGAGGCGGTTGGCAAGTTGGGGAATAAAAGTTTGCTTCCTCCTTTAGCGACAGTTTCTACGTATAGAGTGACAGATTCATTGCTTTTGACGGGGCAATCTAGAGCAATATATAATTATGGATTGAGAGGATTTACTTCTTCAGAAGGGACAGATAGAATGGTTCAGTACTTGACAGAAGAGGAAGGCTATCCTGAGGAAGTAAGATTGATAGCTGCTAATTATTTGTACAGAGCTAAGGACTTGGATTTAGAAAGTTATAAATTTAGGCTAGTCAAACAATTGGAAAGTGATTCAAATCCATATATAAGAAGTGTTTTGGCTATTGCTTTGGGCAAAACAAAAGATGCCGAGATATTAGACGCTTTGCAAAGGCATTACAAAAATGAAAGTGACTACAGAGTTAAAACCAATATAGTCAGAGCTTTGGCAAACTTTCCGTATATCGATGTAATCGAGTCGATTTTGGAAAAGTTGAATGACAAAAACTTACACATAGCTAATACAGCTGCGAATTATTTAATATCAAACGGGAATAAAAATGATGCAGCGATTTATAAAAATTATATTTCTGATGATTTGCATTATAGTGTTCAGGCTAAAATTTATGGCTCGATATTACAGCATCTCCCGATATATTATACCAATACAAAGAATAAATTAAAGGCATCAATAAAGGAGAAAATAGACGCATCCACTGATCAATATGAGACTGCAGCCTACCTTTCTTCACTTAGCCATGATCCTTTCAGCTATGTTGAGATTGATGAATTGACATCAGAATCTAAACATGCAGTAGTGAGATCGACAGGAGCAGCGGCGCTTTCTAATATTTTATTGAGTCCAAATTTTATTCAAGCATTTCGAGGGGGACAAAGAAGAGTGAAACTAGAAATCCTGGAATTAATAAAGGCTCAAATAGAAAAAGGAGATGTAGGAGTATCGGCAATTTATGGCGATTTGTTGAGTAATAAAGATTTGGATTTAAAGCTTTTGATAGAAGATGCAAGTTTCATTTCAACAGCGATGGAAAAATTAAAATTACCAAAAGAAATAGAGACATATAATAGCCTAGGTAAAGCTTTGGCCCATCTGACAGATAAACCTTTTAAGTCTAAAACTCCTGATTGGAACCATCCAATAGATTGGTCTGTGTTTACCACGTATGGAGATTCTATACAAGTTGCGATTAAGACAAATAAAGGAGTAATTCGAACCAAGATGTTTGCACAAGAAGCACCAGGGAGTGTGGCAAATTTCTTATCGTTGGCAAATGATGACTTTTACGATGGCAAAACTGTTCATCGAGTAGTACCTAATTTTGTTATCCAAGCAGGTTGTCCAAGAGGGGATGGTTATGGAGCATTAGATTATTCTATTAGATCTGAATTGCCACAAATGTATTATAATGATGAAGGCTATATAGGTATGGCATCAGCAGGACTTCATACAGAAGGCACACAATGGTTTATTACGCATTCTCCAGCAATGCATTTAGATGGAAAATATACCATATTCGGAAAAGTCATTTCAGGTATGGATATCGTACATAATATTGAAGTTGGTGACAAAATAGAGGATGTAATAATTTCAAAATTGTAGATTTACAATAATTCTAATCAAATTTAATTTTACTTCAAGATGAAATCAACTCCTTTAACAGATGTCCATATTGGCCTAGGGGCGAAAATGGCCGAATTTGCAGGATATAATATGCCAATTGTTTATACTACTATTTCTGATGAACATGAAAATGTGCGCCAAAGTGTTGGGATGTTTGACGTCTCTCATATGGGTGAATTTATTGTAAAAGGTAAAGAAGCTGCAAAATTTATCCAAAGTGTTACAAGTAACGATGTAAATCGATTGGAGATTGGTGATGCTCAATATAGCTGCATGCCAAATGACAATGGAGGGATTGTCGATGACCTTCTCGTTTATAGACTAGCAGAAGATCAATGCAGTGAAGGAGAACAAGCATACATGTTGGTTGTGAATGCTTCCAATATTGAGAAAGATTGGAATTGGTTGTCAAGTAAAAATACTTATGAAGCGGTAATGCATGATATCTCAGATAGGACTGGTTTACTAGCAGTACAAGGTCCAGATGCTGTGAAATTAATACAAAACCTTACGGACTTTGATACATCATCTTTGGAATATTACACATTTACAAAAACTACAATAGCAGGTCTTGATAATGTCATATTATCCGCTACTGGATATACGGGCAGCGGAGGATTCGAATTGTATGTAGAGTCTGGTAATCTATTGGAACTTTGGAATGCCGTAATGGAAGCTGGAAAGGAATTCGATATCAAACCAGCGGGTTTAGGAGCCAGAGATACACTGAGGCTGGAAATGGGATTCTGTTTGTACGGGAATGATATTAATGACACAACTTCTCCTCTTGAAGCAGGTTTAGGTTGGATCACAAAATTGAAAGTCGAAGAGGATTTTAGTTCAAAATCAATTTTCCTTAACCAAAAAGCAGAAGGATTAACTAAAAAATTAGTCGCTTTTACGATTGATGGTAAGAGAGTTCCAAGACATGATTATACCATTCACGATATGGATGAGAATGAAATAGGAATTGTAACTTCAGGTACTCAATCTCCTTCTTTGGATATTCCGATAGGAATGGGATACGTGCCAAAGGAAATGGCTAAAGTGGGAAATAGATTGAAAGTAAAATTTGGTAAGAAGTTTCTTGAAGGAGAAATTGTCAAATTACCTTTCTATAAGGCTAACGCATAAAACGCATCATAGCACCTAGAAGCCATTTTGATTCAGTATTGATAAGATTAGTAATTGCTTTGTCTGCTTGACTTGAAAATTGGTGCAGGCCGCCTACGACTTTGCAGAATTCATTTGATTCTTCACATCCACCTTCCACAGATTTTATTTCTTGCAATACTTTGAGCATTGGATCTAGCTCTTTTTTCTTTCTTTGAGTAAGTACTGCTTTGAATATTTTCACAGCATCTTTCTCAGCGATGAAATATTCTTTTCGCTCGCCTTTCTTGAATTTTTTATGGACAAGACCCCAATCTATGAGCGTGCGAGTATTGGTATTTACATTCCCTCTGGATATCTCTAATTGTTCCATGATCTCATCAGAACACATCGGATGAGGTGTCATCATTAATAAGGCATGCACCTGTCCCATTGTCTTGTTGGTACCCCAATTGATGCCCAACCGACCCCATGACTCGATGAATTGTCGTTTTCCTTCGTCCAATTGCATATACTCGATAATTATTTGCTAAGGGTATTACAGATTCGAGAGGGGTATTGTTTAAGAAATGGTTGTTTTTTTTTGATTTAGGTTGAAATGATTCGGTTTGGGCTGAAAAAAGATATAAGGTTTAGGGTTAAAATAGGTATGAGGTTTAGGGTATAAGGTTTTGCATGGTTAGATGTTGAACTATATGAGATTAGTTATTTTTTTCACCACAAAGTTCGCAAAGAAATCACAATGGAAAACACAATGTTAGATTTTGAATATTTCGAAGAAATACAAAAAAAACTCTGTGAATCTCTGTGTAACCGGTCAACATCTAACTATTGCAAACCCTAAACCTCAAACCTTAAACCTTAAACCTTTTTCAATTTACTTCTTCTTAGGCTTCGCTCTAGTTTTTTTCTTGAATGCATCAGGAATTTCGATTTCTACTAATTTTTTCACTTCCTCTAAAGTTAATTTCGCGGCGTCTTCCTGAGACATTGCTTTTTTATCAACTCTTGGAAGCTTGATGCTTTTCTTAGCAAAGCGAATGAATGGTCCCCATCTGCCATTTTCAACAGCCAATTTATCTTCTGGCCATTGATTGATATATCGATTGGCCTCTTTTTCGATTTTTGCTTCTATCAATGTATGTGCTTCCTCTTGAGAGAGGTTTTCAAAATCGAATCTAGCTGGTACATTTACAAATAGCTTGTCATACTTTAGGAATGGTCCGAATCTACCTTTTCCTTTTGTGTATGATATGCCTTTGTAAGAACCAACAGGAGCATCTTCTTTAATCTTTAGTTCAATCAGTTCGATTGCCCTGTCCAGTTCCATTTCTATTGGATCTTCGATACGTGGGATGTTTACAAATTTCTCGCCGAACTTAATATATGGTCCGAATCTTCCACGAGCAATAATTACTTCTTCTCCTTTATAATCACCAACTGTTTTAGGCAATCCGAATAATTCCATTGCCTCGTTGTAAGTAATGGTCTCTAACGATTGACTAGGTTTCAAATTACCAAATTTTGCTTTTTCTCCTTCTTCTAATTCTTCTGGCGTACCTATCTGAACTACAGGTCCAAATTTTGCCATACGCACTAGAACAGTTCTTCCACTTTCAGGATCTGTTCCTAATTTTCTTTCGCCACTTGCTCTTTCAGCATTTTCCGTAGTATCTTCTACATCTTTATGAAAAGGCTCATAAAAGCTCTTCAAGAGAGATTTCCATTCCTCTTTTCCTTGTGCAACATTATCTAATCTATTCTCCACATTCGCGGTGAAATTGTAATTCATTATCTCACTGAAATGTTCAGATAAGAAGTCAACGACCAACATTCCCATATCAGTGGCGTATAATCTATTAGATGTTGTACCTGTGGTTTCTGATTTGGTGGTTTCCGTTATTTCTCCATCTCTTAACTCAAGATGACTGAATTTTCTTTCGACTCCTTCTCTACTTTCTTTCACCACATATCCACGATCCTTTTCCATGATTTTGGTAATGGTAGGAGCATAAGTAGAAGGTCTTCCAATTCCTAATTCTTCCAACTTTTTTACTAGACCGGCTTCAGTATATCTTGATGCAGGTCTTGAAAATCTTTCTACGCCTACCATATTGTTTAGTGACAGATCCTGTCCAATATTCAGTGGCGGTAGCATTCCTTTAGCTTCTCCTTCCTCTTCATCGTCGTCTTTGGATTCAATATATACTTTCAAAAATCCGTCAAATGTCAATACCTCACCAGAGGCATTCAATACATCACCTGGTCTGGTCGAAATAGAAATTTTAGCCGTTGTTTTTTCAATCTGTGCTTCAGCCATTTGTGAAGCTATGGTTCGTTTCCAGATCAATTCATACAATCTCTGTTGGTCTCTATCCGAAGTCACTTCTTTATTCTCGATATATGTTGGACGAATGGCTTCGTGAGCTTCTTGAGCATTTTCAGATTTTGATTTGAATTGTCGAACCTGATGGTATTTCTCTCCGAATTCTTTTTTGATGTTATCACCGATCAGCCCCAATGCTTGATTCGAAAGAGAAGTAGAATCAGTTCTCATATAGGTTATACTACCAGCTTCATACAGTCGCTGTGCATTTTGCATCGTACGGTTCACACTGAATCCTAATTTTCTACTTGCTTCTTGCTGCAAAGTTGAAGTAGTAAACGGAGCAGCTGGTTTTTTCTTTGTTGGTTTTTTGATGATGTCATCAATTTTGAAGTTTGCGTTTTTACAATCTTCAAGAAATTTACGCGCATCATCTAACTTGTCAAATCTTGGACTATACTCAGCTTTAAGATCGACATTGTTACCTGTGGAATTTTTTACTGAGAATATTGCTGATACCTTAAAAAAAGGCTCAGCTTGATGTTTCATTATTTCTCTTTCTTTTTCAACAATAAGTTTTACTGCTACAGATTGCACTCTACCTGCAGAGAGCTTTCCTCTAACTTTTTTCCATAATACACCAGAAAGTTCGAAGCCTACAAGCCTATCTAATATCCTTCTCGCTTGTTGTGCATTTACCAAGTCAATGTCAACAGTTCTTGGATCTTCGACAGCTTTGGTAATAGCAGGCTTTGTAATTTCTCTGAAAACAATTCTATTTGTAGTAAGCGCATCTAGGCCTAAAACTTCGCAAAGGTGCCAAGAAATGGCTTCTCCTTCACGATCTTCATCCGTCGCGAGCCAAACAACGTCCGCTTTTTTCGCAGCGTCTTTCAGTTCTTTGACTACTTTAGCTTTTTCAGGAGAGACCACATAAGTAGGTTCAAATCCATTTTCAATATTGATTCCTTGGTCTCCTTTAGCAAGATCACGAATGTGACCATAGCTAGACTTAACCTTGAAATCCTTTCCTAAATATTTTTCAATTGTTTTAGCCTTCGCAGGTGACTCGACAATTAATAAGTTTTTAGACATTTTATTTTTCGGTTTTGTGAAAAGCGCAATAATGCAACCTACCTCTTAAAAAAGTGCAAAGCTAATAAAAGTTTATTCAAGTGGTTTTGTTGTGCAAAAAATGAGAGAATTTTAACTGCTTTTGTCACTTATCTAATTGAAAATGACAAAAAAAACCTATTAGCAATCTAAGGAAAACTACGATTGTGTCCATTTTGCATCAGATTTTTATACAAAAGTATATTTCCAGTAAATTAAAAAAAATAACAGATATATTTAAAACAACACAACGCCTCTTTTTTACCCTCAATATTATTATAATAGAATAATATTCTTGAATGTAAAGTTGGTTTGCGTAAATGATTGGTAATCAGTCATATATGTTGTCTCGTTGTTCTTGTGTTCAATTAGTTAAGATTCAAGGAATTGAGTTTTTAAAACTAGAATAATAAATCATTAGTAGGATTACTTATTATTTTATTTACATTTGTTAGAGATAAACAAATTAATATCACACTTAAACCCTATAAATAACATTACATAAACTCTTTTATTAACAATACACGTTAACCCATTTATTTTCACACTAATATTAATTAATACAATTTAGACTAATTGTCTAAATAATATTTTTATATAATAAGGTTTAGTAACATTCTTATTAAATTAAAAAAGTAATAATTTCTAAGTTAGAGAGATTGTAAGAAATCAAATTGACTTGTTATATCCTTAGTGAATTTATTACTAATAATATTTTAAGAATGTACTATTTTATTTCGTTCGAATTTTATCCCTTTTTTGAAGATAAAAGAGAGCCTACATTTAATTGCCTCGACAGCTAGCAGACCCTCTCACATTTCTGTTCTGCAATGTAGTTTTTCTAATTGATTCATTTAGAGGTTTTTATATTTTTTAATCTAAAAATTTTAATTATGAATTTTTTTGCACTAAACTTTTTTTTATTATCTGTTAGAAATATATTCTATTCTCGATTTAAATTTACTTTCGTTTTATTTATTTTGATATTTGCTATTACGAATCCTATTATTTCTCAAAACAATGGCTGTGGGTTTGATGAGCAATTTGACAATTATATGATGGGCGGGACTAACTTCTCCTCTAATTTTGAAGAAAATGAAACCTATATGTCAAATATGTTTGCTGATAATCCAATGATGGCTGCAATATCTGGTATTTCTGGGTATACTATACCCGTGGTTGTCCATGTGATGCATAAAGGTGAACCTGTTTCTACTATGACTGGCGGTACAAATTCCAATATTTCAGATGCCCAAATAGATCAAGCTATTCTAGATCTTAACAATGCTTTTTCAAATGCAAATGGTATGGGTGCTGATGTGGGAATACAATATTGCCTTGCAAAACGTGACCCTTTGGGCAATGCTACGACAGGGATAAACCGTATAAACGCTGCGGCAATTTGTGAAGATCTATGTTATGGCCCATCAGGAATTACAGTAGGAGGACCGTTAGAGCTAGCTGTCAAGGCAGAAAGTGTTTGGCCCAATAGTGATTATATAAATATTTGGGTTGTACATGACGTGGTAGGAGATGCAAATGGATATGCCTATTTTCCAGGAGTTTCTTCAGCTATAGACGGAATTGTCATTGACAAGGATAATTTTGGTATTAATAGCAGTACCATTCTGACTCACGAGACGGGCCATTTTTGGAGTATGTTTCATACTTTTGAAGGAGATTGCCCAGTGGGTCAGGATTGCGACACTCCTTGTGGTGCAAATACTATGTGTCCGGCGGATACCCCATGCAATACTGACCCTAGCGACAATGCCATTGAAATTTGTTGCCTTACACAAGGAGATAGAGTTTGCGATACAGATCCACATAAGAGAGTCTGTGGAGGATGCGACGAAACTGCATCAAATATATGCACAGGAGGAACGAATGTAGAATTAGTCCACAACTATATGAACTATTCTGATGAAACTTGCTTAGACAGGTTTACAGATGGTCAAAGGACAAGAATGAGAATGACTTTAATGAGTTCTCGAGCAAGTTTAATGTTTTCATTAGGCTGTAATGAGCCATGCTCAAATGTAGTTGCAGATTTTGAAATACCTGGGAATGGATCAGGTGATGTAGATCAACCAATAAATTTTGACAATCAATCATCTGGTGCTGTATCATATGAATGGTATGTAAATGATGAGATTATAACTACGGAGGATTTAGACTATACTTTCGCAAAGCCAGGATTGTACGAAATATGCCTTTTTGCAAAAGATGCATTAGATTGCCAAGAAAAAATCTGTAAGAAATTCCTTATACTCGGTGTTGATCCATGTGACGAAGCGAATAGTGTAGCGTGTGGAGCAGCAGATTTATTAAATCCTGATTTTGAAGCTATAGAATTTCCTGGGTTTATAACTCAATACTATCATTTCCCTGATGTAGTTGGTGAATATCGCTTTGATATTATCTGTAATTGGTTTAATAGAGTAGGATCCTTAGAATTACAAGATGATCCTAATCCAAATGTAGATTTCAATTCAATAATTCTTTTTACAGATGATCTTTTTGATGAAAGTATGGGAACACAACGAGAAATTAATTTCATTGAAGGAGAATATTACAACATTAAGTTTAAATACTCTGCGTATTGGTCTAGGCGACCGCAAAACCCTATTGACTATATAGAAATTGGGTTGTCTCCTACACTATTTGATGAAGGAATCAACAATGCAATTCATCAAGAACAAAATATTGTATATAGAGGAGAACAAGCTGATGTCCTTAAGTTTCAATCAGAAATCCTGGACTCCTTAGAGTTTTGTTTTCAATTCACAGAATCTTTGGGACGATATTTATACATTCAGCCTGTATCCGATGATGCATGGGGTTATATTAAACTTGCAGATGTAGAGATGACATGCTGTAGTGGTCCACCTCCATGTGATCCAAATCCAATGTTCACTTATGTACAAGATTCATGTTCATTCATTTTCACAGCAACAAATGATGGTGATCCTGGCTCATATACCTGGGATTTTGGTGATTCTCATACTGGTGAAGGTGATGTTGTAACTCATGAATATCTTTACGGAGAGGCTTTGAATGTTTGTCTTACGATACATTGTGATCAATATACTTCTGAGACCTTTTGTGATTCTGTCTTTATACCTGCAGCGTGTACTGATTGCTTAGATCTAGGATCTTTCGATGGAGTGCAATGCGATAGTGACAGTACTGATAGCTATATGGTAAAGGTAGCATTTGATGTACCTGCTGGAACTGCTCCGTGTGAGGATGACATTATTCCTGTCTGGAGCGATGAAGTTTTTATCAATCCAACCTCTGTTTTAATTACAGAAGTCGATGAAATGACTGATCATGTGGAGTTTTGTTTCAATGTCACACCATACGAAGGCTTTGATATTACTGTAGAAAAGGCTACAGGTTTTATAACATTATGCGATTCCCTTGACAATCAGTTATGTTATACTTTTTCTGTAAATGGAACTGAGTGTAGTGATTGTTCTACCATAACATTTGAGGATATGGCTGTATGTGACCAAGTACAATCCAATGATAGCATATTTGTTTATACTGGCAGTACTACGATCAGCGGGGTTCCTGCTTCTTTCACTGAATGTGAGGCAACTTCTGAGGAAGCTGGTGTAGAATTTACTTATGATGACCAAGGTGGTGGTGTATGGATAATAGGATATACAATTACAACAACTACAGAATTAGGATTTGATTTTTCAAGTACCCTATGTTTTGAATTTGGTAGTTTTAAGTATTGTGTCCAATTAGATATCACAATACCTGAACCATGTGCTGACCTCCCAACAGATTGTGCGATTAGTTGGTTGGAAAAGACAATGGGATGTGATAGAGCAGAAGGTGATTATATTGTTTATACCTTTGATATGATAGTAGATCTTGACCCTTATCAAGTTTGTGAAGATGGACTATTTGGTACAATAGATGGTGGAGGATTTGTACTCAACATCGACTATACTGAGATTAATAATTCATTGGATTTTTCATTGGAGATGCACATGCCTTGTGATGCAGATTTGAGCCAAGTTTATGATTTGAGACTCTATCTATGCAATGATCAAGGTGAGGTGATTTGTTATAAGTTCCCTTTTAGATTTACATGTTCTCATGACTGCGATAAAACAGGTAAAAGGTCAAGTTCAACTGGAGATTCCGAATTTGGTAATCTATCAATTTATCCTAATCCTGCTCGAGATAATATTTATATCGATGGATTTGATTTAAAGAGTACTAGCATCTACGAAGTACAATTCATTGATCAATTTGGTCGTGTACTATCTAGACAAAATGTTAAATCAGACCAAGTTGAAATTCAAGTGAAGGATTTTAGTTCAGGTTTATACTTTGTTAAAATTTCAGACCTTCATGGATTACATGAAAGAATTGAAAAAGTTTTAATAATTAAATAAATTGTAAATAGTATATGGATATGGAGTCTAGGCTCCATATTCATTATTTTTATTATATTGATAAAGATATGCGAGCCAATAATTTCTGTTTTTTAGTTTTAATAATTTTCACATCTTGCCTCAAAGTTTGTGCCCAAAAGTATAACTCAACAAACTGTGGAGCAGTCGCGCATAATTTATTATATATCAACGAGAACCCATCATTAAAAAATACTTTAAATGTTTTAGATCAAAAATATTATAAGTCAATTAAAAAAGAAAAATCAAGTCGAAATGGTCATGTTTCACTCCCTATAGTAGTCCATATCATACATAATAATGGAATTGAAAACATCTCTGACGCTCAAATCTATCAAGCAATAAGAGACTTAAATGATGCCTTTGCTAATTTAGATTATTACGATCAAGGCATAGGAGTGGATGCGGATATAGAATTCTGTCTTGCTCAAAGAAATGAATCGGGAGAATTTACAACAGGCATAGTTCGTTATCAATCCCCATATACTGATATGTCGCTTTCAGGAAGTGCGCAAGAAATCCAAGATTTAGCTACATGGGATAGAGAGAAATACATAAATGTGAGAGTTGTTTCCAATTCTTGTATAGCAGGGAATTGTGATGTAATAGGCTTTGGAGGACTAGGGTATGGAATTACAATGGATGCAGAATATTTTGGAACATCTCAAGTAAAATCTTCCGTAATAAGTCATGAAATGGGCCATGCATTAGGTCTGTATCACACATTTCATCAAGGATGTAAGAATGATGACTGTCTTGCTGATGGTGATAAAGTATGTGACACACCACCGGATAATCATATCAATGAACATTGTTTTACTTCGTACAATTCATGTACAACTGATGCCGATGATTTATCAACAAATAATCCTTTTAGATCAATTTCAAATGGAGGAATAGGTGACCAAGTAGATGACCATAACAATTATCTAGATTATAATTGGTTAGAATGTCGAAATCATTTTACACAAGGGCAAAAAGATAGAATGCATTTCTATATTGATAATTTCTATAATTCCCTTCTTACAGCTAAGTCCTGCCTCGTACCGTGTGAAGAAATACCGACGGCGAATTTTACACCATTGCCAAATACTATTGATATAGGATCCGAAATCACCTTCGTGTCTGAAAGCATGAATGCCTTTCAATATTTCTGGATATTGGATGGGGATACATTAGCGTATGATGAAAATATATCTATTAATTTTAATGAAGAAGGTCTTCATTCACTCTCACTTGTCGCATTCAATGAACATATAGAATGTGATACTTCAGTTTTTTCATTAGATATAAATGTTGCATGCCCTGTATTTGCAAATTTTGATTATATGATAAATGATGGAATATTATCATTTACTGATCAATCTACTTCCAATGATTCAGTGAACTGGATTATAAGCAATAGTAATGGGGATATATTATTTGCAAGCATAAATTCAGAAGAAAATTTTGACGCAAGCAATGTAGATTTTATACAGCTATGTCTTACTTCATCTAATGAATATTGCAATGATCAATACTGCGAATATATTTCATTTGCTCCTAATGATACTGAAATCTGTAATAATGAAGCTGATGATGATAATGATGGATTAATAGATTTGTTCGATCCTGATTGCCCTTGTCAAAATGAAGTTTATCAAGCTCATTGTCCTGTCGAATGCGAATATATACCAGATAGCTTTCCTGAGTTTTCCATGCAATTGAAATGGAAAAGTGATGTCGTTAATAATGTTTCTTACGGGACAAATTTTTTAGTTGGGGATGTTGATAATAATGGAAGTATTGAAATTTGTGTTCTTGATGCCCAATACGCTAATCCTCCATTTTTTGATCCTACAGGTGGAATTAAATTTCTTAATGGAGTTGATGGTATAACGAATAATTATTTTGAATTTGGGCTGGATCAATTGGGAGGAATAATGTGTATGGCTGATATTGATAGGAATGGTCAAGCAGAAATATATCTAACTGTCGGAGGTAAATTTTCGAAATTAAGCAATGATTTTAATTTAATCTTCCAAAACGACTTTGATAATTTATCATATTATCAATCTATTATTACTGCCGACTTGAATTCTGATGGGACAGCTGAAATAATCAAAGGGTCAGATGTATTCAATGGGGAATCAGGTGAAATATTATTGGACCATCCAAGTGGAGGTTGTAATCACACGTTTTCTGGCTCTCCAAGTGCCTGTGGATTAAACTTTTCGGCGGTAGGGGATTTATTATCTTCTCCAGGGTTAGAGATTGCTTCTGGTAATGTGGTTTACGATTTAGATCTAACCAACCAATCAGATTCTGTAGGCAATACAAGTACTATGATAATAGCCGACTCTGAAGTCATGGATGGCTTTACATCCTTGGGTGATATTGATGGTGATGGTGCTCTGGATGTGATTGTAGTTAGAGGAGATAATATTGGTGATGGCGGGGTTTGGGTTTGGAATCCAAGGACAGGTAATATTATTGCTTCAGGTCCATCAGGAGATGATGGTGGTGTTGCATTTATTGGTGATGTGGATGGGGACTGCCTCCCTGAAATAGGCATGACATTCGAATATGAATTGCGAATGTATAAATATGATGGCACACCCGACTTGAAACTTTTATGGAGTCTAGCTACAAATGATGAAACAGGTAAGACAGGGATGACAATGTTTGACTTCAATCAAGATGGAAGAGTTGAGGTAGTATACAGAGACGAATCTCAATTGAGAATTATAAATGGTTTTGATGGTAATATATTGACATCCTATCCTGTATCAAGTGGTACATGGTTGGAGAATCCCATCATTTCGGACGTGGATAGTGATGGCCAGGCAGATATTATCGTACCTGGAGATCTAGGCGATGGTCTTGGAGATAGAATATTGTGCTTTGAGTCAGGTACGTCACCATGGGCTCCTTCCAGGTCTGTATGGAATCAATATGGTTACAATCCTACGATGATAAATGATGACCTTACTGTACCACGTAATCCTCAAAATTCTGCTCACCCTCTTCAAGGTACAGAAAATTGTCTTCAAGAAACCTGTGCTACTCCATACAATAATTACATGGTCCAAGCCACTTATAGGACACAAGAAGGATGTTTTGTGTGGCCTGATGCTGAAAACAATCTAGATATTGGTTTGGAGACAGACATCAATTGTTTTGTTGATAGCATCGAGTTATGTATTTATCTTGACGTAAGTGATCCATCAATCTTAGACGCCGGGATATCCTTAATCACATATGAAGAATCAATTTCTCCTCATATCTATATTGTTGATGAAATCATTTATACAGATACATTTTGTACTAAAATCTCCGTAGATATATTGACTTCATTATCGCTCATTACTTTTGTTAATGCGTCCAATAGTTCTTATCCTCCAAATTTTGATGACCCTATTTTAAGTGAATGTGACTTTGAGAATAATATTGATACAATACAATCAAACGTGGCAACAATATCCTGTAACTATCCCATAGTTTATGATCTGGATAGTATTTGTCCAATTACGATTGTTACGGATAGTATCGTAGACGAATACAATTGCACTGTAGACTTTGAAATGGAAATAAGCTATATAGAAAACAATCAAGTGGTTATTTTAGATACAAATGTAATTTTTGAACCAGGAATATATAAGGTAGAAATCTTTACGGTTTTTGGAAATTCTTGCTGGACTGAAGTAGAGATTCTTGAAACAGAAAATCCTCAATTGGACCTTGGTCCTGATATAATCACCACTTGTATTTTCGAACCCATTACTCTTACTGCGCCATCAGGATTTGATTCGTATCTTTGGAATGATTTCACCACGGACTCCATCTTTACAGCAGCCTTACCTGGAATATATACTCTTGAAACTACCTATGGTTGCGGAAGTACAGTTCGGGATACTGTGATCATAACAATCGATAGTACCTCTGGTGTAGATATACTGCAAGATGCAATGACGATTTGCGCAGGCGAATCCATCACCTTAAATATTCAAAACTTACAGGATAGTGTACGATGGTTTCCAGAAGAAAATGTAGACTGTGTGTCTTGCGCATCAGTAGAAGTACAGGTAGATACCACAACTACTTTCTTTGTTACAGGATTTTTAGCAGGCTGTCTAAGTATTGATACAGTAACTATTACTATTAATCCAGTTGTTCAGGATGTACAAATTGAAACATTATGTGATGGGGATAGTATACTATTTTATGGTGTTTACCTCAAGAATGAAGATGTGTACGAGCATATAACAGATGACTGTGATAGTATTATTACTTTATTTTTAGAGGTGGAGGAAGTATATACAGGCTCAATCACTGATACTATATGTTATGGGGACTCAATCCAAATCGGTACTGAGTATTTCGGCATTCCAGATGACTATGTAATTTCATTTGTTGCTCAAAATGGGTGCGACAGTACGATTTTATTAACACTCAATAATTATCCTGAAAATATATTTTACGATACGCTACAGATTTGTGATGGCGATTCAATTTTGATAGAAAACACTTGGGTAAATTCCTCTGATATATATGAAATCAATTCAATTTCCTTAGAAGGTTGTGACAGTACGACTTACTTGAATTTAAAACTAGTTGAGAGAATTGAAGAGGAGGAACACCTTACCATTTGTCAAGGTGATTCAATATTGTTTGACTTAGATTGGATATCTGATGAAGGATCATTTACTAAAGATTTTATTTCTAAATCTGGATGTGATAGTACATTTACCTATCACATTAGTTTATCAATACCTGATGTCAAAAATGATACATTAAGAATTTGTCCTGGAGATTCAGTACTTATAGGTGATGCTTGGTTAAGTGTCGAGGGCACAGAAATTTTCACTTATCAAAATATAGAGGGATGCGATAGCATAATCACAATTAATTTATTATTCGATGATGTAATAATGAGTAGCTCGGATGAAATGATATGTCTGGGAGATACATTGTACACATCTGATACAATGATTGTAAATACAGGTGTTTATATTTTCTCTGGAGTCTCGAATGGAGGTTGCGACTCCATACACACTTTAACAGTTACTAATGCCAAAGTGCCATCTATTAATCTTCAGGATACAATAGTTAGTTCAGGTGATGTCCTTATCATATCAATACCAATAGATACATCTCTTTATTTTATAGAATGGATTGGGCTTTTGGAGACATCATGTACGAATTGTCCACAAATTTCAATAACTGCGGTTGAAAACCTTGAAATCACCCTAATTGTTACAGAAAAAATAACTGGGTGCTTTACTGAGGAATCATACACTATTACTATTGAGCAATCAATTCCAGAATTACACATACCAAATATTTTCTCACCCAACGATGATGGTTTAAATGATTTTTGGACCGTAGATTTTTCGAAGTTCCCAATTAATGAAACAATAATATTTGATAGATGGGGTAATAAAGTTGGCTATTGGAAAAATATTGATCATGTATCTTGGAATGGACGGATTAATTCACAAGCTGCAGAACAAGGTGTATATATATTTATGATAAGATACCAAGATGAAAAGGATAATATGATTTCAAAAATAGGAGACGTTACTATTTTGAGATAATAGCGTTTATTGCTCTTTGCTCAAAATCAAAAAGAATGCTCGTACTGTGAAGGTTAACCCAGCTTGAGCAAACAGGTCAAAACAACTGCATCAAATGTTAAAAAAAGCACTAATTTTCAATATCTCACACTCAATCTGACCTGTTCGGATTTCTGAAAGCCTTTTAATCATTGGATTGTT
>Ga0256847_1000865_pt1 | contig 17100 bp, 13 predicted proteins | sample TeddybearmetaG_FD_189099 | JGI IMG/M metagenome (GOLD analysis project Ga0256847, IMG submission 189099) | Hydrothermal vent microbial communities from East Pacific Rise, Pacific Ocean - Teddybear | ecosystem: Environmental > Aquatic > Marine > Hydrothermal vents | place: Pacific Ocean: East... | reverse complement strand
AAGCTACACTTTTACATTTGGAACCGGAAAAACATGCCGCGCTACACTGCAAAGCAGCACAGCATTCCTTTAAAAGAGGAGACATTAATCGAGCTATAGCGCACGCAAACAAAGCGAACGATGATGAGCTGGCAGGAGCGTTTGTCGAACGGGGTAAAGGTCTGCAGATCTGGATAAGCGAAGGTATGTATCGTCTGGAGGACCTTCTTGGCCAGCTCTCTGTGCGTGTACTGGATACCTTCCCCAGACTGATCCTGGCATGCGCGGTTGTTGAAATGAAAAAAGGCCATATAAGGGAAGCACAGCGATACATTGTTAAAGCATCTGAAGCTTCACAGGGCTTCACACAAGATCGAATTGGCGGTAACGGAGATTTGCTGCTTAAGGATAAATATCTAACAGAAGCACTAATGTTGGGTTACCGATGTTTACCCTTTCATGATCATCTATCCTCCAATACGGTAAGCATTGTTCTTGAAAATACTCAGGGCGACCATACCATCAACGGCTTCATCCAGACCATTGAATGCATTTCCCGACAGCAGATAGGTGATTTTGATCGGGCCATCCGTAAAGCCCGCGAAGCTACAGTAGAATTTCGACTTGGCCACTCCATCTATGGAGAACTTTTTGTTTGTATTCATGAGGGCATGATTGCGCTCGCTCAAGCCAGAATGAGCGATGTTAAGTCCTGCTATGGGCTCGCTACAAAACTGTCCCGGGAATACTTTCCCGTCGATAAAGGCCTAAAAGCTATTCTTGATACCTGTTGGGCCGAGTACTACTGGGAAATGGGAGATCATCGAGCGGTACAGAGACATATAGGCAAGGTTTCACAAACACTCGATAATCGGGAAGCATGGTTCGACATTTACATGGCAGCTTTCAGAACAATTGCACGCAGCAAATTACTCGAGCAGGACATCACCGGGCTAGACACATTTTTTGAAGCAGCATTTAAACATAGCCAGGCAGAAGACCTGGGGCGGCTTGAAAATCTGCTAAAAGCACTACAAATATCCACCTATCTGGACTGCGGCCGACAAGTTCAGGCGCTCGAACTATATCGTGACTGGACAATTACCGGAACCCTGAACTCATCAGTATGGCGTGAACAGGAAATGTTATGTGTAGCTCAGGCTCGCGCTCTGGCGCATCTGGATGACAGAAGCACTGCTATATCCAAACTAACAGAGTTGTCCAATACAGCGAGAAACCAGGGCAACAACAGAAATTTGTCCTACGCTTTATGCTGGATAATCGCGCTGGCCGATCCAGATCGGCAGGTAAAAGACCTGTCTTGTGCTTTTAACGAACTCACTGAAATGCAAGATCGGCTGCCAGGGACTCAGGTACTATCGATTCTGGGCGAGCGAACTACACTGCTTAAGGGGCTGGCAACGACAGATTCAGCCAAAGCATTGATAACACTAGTATCTCGTACCCAGGCCGAGGAGCATAACAAGCAACCATTGTTCAGCAGACGAGAGCTGCAGGTGTTAGACCAGCTCGCAAAGGGGTTGTCAGACAAAGAAATAGCCCGAATACTAGAAGTTACTTCTCATACCATCCGCTTTCATCTAAAAAATATCTATGCCAAAACCGGGGCCAGAAACCGCATTGAAGCACTAAATCTTACATCTTCTGTAACAAAACCAACCGAGCCTACCCAAATCAGTAGGTAACCAGCTTAAGCAATTTTACGGCCTGACTACTCAATTTATTGTTTAACCTACTTGCCACCGGGTTTGAAGTTTTTATCCAATTCGCATTCACTCTTCTATATTCACAGTCGCGTCTGTGCGTTGTGTACGGTAGGAAGAATTAATTATTATGCGAATTGGAGTAGACGTAGGCGGTACAAATACTGACGCCGTATTAATGGACGGTACAACCGTGCTCGCCGCGTGCAAAATGCCCACCACCGCTAACGTAAGCGACGGGATTGTTAACGCAATATCCAAAATTCTAAGCGATGGTTCTGCCGACCCTGGTGACATTCAGGCGGTTATGATTGGCACTACACATTTTACCAACGCATTTGTTGAATGCCGCGGCCTGCTTCGTGTTGGTGTAATACGACTGGCACTACCCGCTACGCGTGCCCTGCCCCCAATGATCGACTGGCCTGAGCATATTGCGAAGGTCGTACATGGAAGTAAGTATCTCGTAAAGGGTGGGTATCAGTTTGATGGTCGAATTAATTCACCGCTCGATGAACAGGCAATAGCAAAAGCCGCGAGAGAGATGAAAAACGCAGGTATACGAGCCGTTTCAATATCGGGAGTTTTCTCCCCGGTAAACAACGCTATGGAGGAACGTGCCGAGGAAATCGTGCTTAACGAAATGTCTGATGCCATGGTTACATTGTCTTGCCGTATCGGTCGCATTGGTCTTTTAGAACGTGAAAATGCAGGGATAATGAACGCGTCACTTGCAGAGCTGGCATCCAGGGTCGTTAGTTCGTTTCGCCAGGCATTGGGTGACCTAAAAATAACAGCCCCCTTTTATATCAGCCAGAACGACGGCACATTGATGCAGGCAGAGCACGTTGAAAGATATCCGGTGCTCACATTCTCGTCTGGCCCCACAAATTCTATGCGCGGCGCCGCATATTTGTCTGGTGTGAAAAATGCAGTTGTCGCCGACATCGGTGGCACCACAACAGATATCGGTATGTTGAACAATGGTTTCCCCAGAGAATCTTCTGTTGCCGTGGATATTGGCGGAGTGAGAACCAACTTTCGTATGCCGGATGTCTTTGCGCTTGGCCTGGGTGGTGGTTCCCTGGTTAACGCCGATGGGGAGCTTACTATCGGCCCGAGATCAGTCGGCTTTCGACTATTGGAAGAGGCATTGATTTTTGGTGGTAAAACATTAACAGCCTCAGATATTGCCGTGGCCGGGGGTTATGCAGATTTTGGCGACAGGTCGAAAATTAAGCATCTTGCTTCTGATTTTGTGGAACGCGCAGTTGAAAAAATTCACACCATTGTTGCTGACGGTGTCGATCGTATGAAAACCAGTGCAGACGATGTTCCTTTGGTGCTGGTCGGTGGTGGTTCAGTGCTTATAGACCGAAAAATACCCGGAACTTCCGAAGTGATTATTCCGGATAATGCAGGAGTAGCAAATGCCATTGGTGCATCCATTGCGCAAATTGGTGGTGAGATAGACCGGGTTTATTCCTACGATGATATTGGCCGGGATAGTGCACTTGCCCAGGCTAAGTCAGAGGCCATTCGTATTGCAATTGAGGCCGGCGCGATTCCTGACAGCATCGAAATTATAGATGTTGAAGAACTGCCATTGGCTTATGTGCCAGGTGGATCAGTTCGTTTGCGAGTAAAAGCCGCCGGCAAGTTAAATATGTAAACGCCTAGAATTATTACCTTTCAATTTAAGAGAATGATGTTACAAGCATGAAGTTACAAGTTTCAGATCTAGAAGATATTGCCCGGGGTGCGGCTTTCCTGGGAACTGGTGGTGGTGGAGACCCGTATATAGGCCGCCTGTTGGCGCAGGCTGCCATAGCCGAATTTGGTATGCCGGAGGTAGTTGAACCTGAGGATGTTCCAGATGATGCCGTCGTATTCAGTGCAGCCATGTTAGGCGCACCCACGGTACTGGTTGAGAAAGCCTCAAACGGGGATGATATAGATCTGGCGCTAAAGCGCATGAGTCAACGTATTGGTAAAAAACCGGACTACATCCTGCCAATAGAAATTGGTGGCCTGAATAGCATGTTACCCATTCTTGCAGCTGCAAGAGCAGGCTTGCCACTCATCAACTGTGATGGAATGGGGCGTGCATTTCCTGAAATTCAAATGGTTACCTTTAATGTTTATGGTGTTTCAGCAACGCCTCTCACGGTTGTGGATGAACATTTAAACTCCGCCATAATTGAGACGGCCGATGCCAAGAGCGCTGAAGATCTGGTTAGAGCTGTAGCGGTTCAGATGGGTTTGTCCGTACTGGTTTCGGTATATCCCATGACCGGAAAACAGGTTAAAGATTACGGGGTACACCATACCCTGACTCTGGCACTGGAAATCGGGCGAAAAATTAGACAGGGAAGAGAAACCGGGGACCCGGTAGAAGCCTTGTTAAGTTATTTACGCACTACTCAATATTATAACAAGTGCAAGGTACTGTTTGACGGCAAAGTTACCGATATTCGGCGCGAAACCACACGTGGCTTTGCGGTTGGTCATTGTAATTTCGACCCATTGGACGGCAAGGGGTCCGCGCTTCAAATCCAGTTTCAGAACGAGTTTCTAATTGCCAAATTGGGTGAAAAGACGCTCACAATCGTGCCCGATCTGGTATGCGTAGTTGATCGTGAAACCGCCGAACCAATAACCACAGAAGCACTTAAATACGGCCAACGAGTAAAAGTTATCGGTGTGAGTGCGGCTAAAATTATGCGCACCCCGGAATCACTTAAGGTTTTTGGTCCACAAGCATTCGGCATTGATGAGCCGTTCAGGCCAATTGAAGAATTGAATTTACTTTAGAAACACCAGATATTATTTCGCTGTTGAAATTCAATGGCAATTTTGCAAAAAGGAGAAACACCATGTTGACAGGAAAGCTCGTTAAAAGGCTTGCACACACTACGGTAATCGCTGCAACCCTTGTCGCGGCACCTTACTTTGAAGTGGTGGCGGCACCCGGGAGTGGGAATTCGATTGTTGTTGAAGAAATTGTAGTTACATCACGTAAAACCTCAGAGAGTCTGCAGGAAGTACCTGATTCGATTACTGCATTTAGTGCAACACAAATTGAAGATGCCGGAATTGATGATGTTCAGGATTTCATCGACATGACCCCCAACATCATGATGCGTGAAACCTTTCGCGCAGGTGTTACCTTCGTAACTTTGCGTGGCGTTAGCACAGGCCAGCAAGGTTGGCCGCCCATTACTTTTGTAGTAGATGGTGTGCAGTCGAGTTCTATTGATGCTATAAATCAGGGGTCATTAGTCGACATCGAACGCATCGAAGTTTTACGCGGCCCACAGGGTGCGTTATATGGTGCAGGAGCTATCGCCGGGGCGATCAACATTGTGACCAAGCGACCTACCAACGAAGCAGAACACAGAATCAAGCTAAGTTACGGTAAGGGCAACGACATTAAGATTTCAGGAATGAGCAGCGGCGCAATTGTTGAAGATAAAGTACTTTATCGCGTTAATGCCTATTACAACGACAGTGATGGTCTTATCAATAGCACCGATGGTGTTGATATGGACTTTGAAGAACAGTTTACGATACGTGGTCGACTGATCTTTAATCTGTCAGACGATGTGGAGCTGGATCTAAGGGCAGAGTACACCGACATAACTGCCGGTGCCGCTTACCAGGAATCCGTGCCCAGCGCAGATTTGATCAACACCTTCAACAGCACCTGGGGTGATCCAAAACGCGGACTGGTTGGGTTTGAAGACCGGGAAATAACCAATTTGTCAGCAAAACTGGAATGGGAATCAGATTTCGCCACACTAACCGCAATAGTTGGTTATAGCGACATAGAGCAAGATCTGTTTGGTTCTGCAACCTGGAACAAACCACCCGTAACTTCCCTGTTTGGTTTTCCTGTGGGCAACCCGGGTGATGCAGGAATAGATGTGTTTCAGGACTTAAGTGACAATTTTGAAACCACCACAATTGACGTGCGCTTAAGTTCTCCGTCCGATCAAAAGATTCGCTGGATGGTTGGTGCATCTTATCTCGATCGGAAGGTTCTGAATTTTCTAGGTGTTGGTCTGGTAAACAGTGGCACCAACAGAAAAAATCTGGATGGTACTTTTCTTCTGGCACGCCCGGATGTACGTAACGCAGAATTGTCGGGGGTTTACGGTCAGCTCATTTACGATATAACCGATAAGCTGGAATTAACGCTGGCCGGACGTTATGACGAAAACAAATACAATTCCACCACCTATACCGACCGGACTCTATCCACCGTTCTACAGTTGGTAGATCCTAACGGTAACCTGGTAGATACTCTGAAATCCACAGACAATAAATTTCAACCAAAGGTACAGCTGTCCTATCAGTTTTCCGACGACATGATGTTGTACGCTACTTACGCCACTGGCTTTCGTACCGGGTTTTTCGCCACGGGCAATCTGACTTTGCCAGAAACCACCAAAAACTATGAGGTGGGCTTTAAGAGTATGCTCATGGATGGCCGTATACGGCTGAATGGTTCAGCATTTCACATCGACTATTCAAACCAGCAGTTCACTTTTATCGTGACCACCCCTCCCTTTCGTGAAACAACCAATATTCCAAAAACCAACATCGATGGTGTGGAATTTGAACTACTGGCAGCGGTTACAGAAAATCTTGAAATATTTGCGGGTTTGGGTATAACGGATGCAGATGTAGCAGATGGGTCCACAGCACCTGCAACTCCGGATTACACAGCTAACCTGGGAATGACGTACGTACGAGCGATAAGCAATGCGCGTGAAGTAGTGTTTCATGCAAATTACCGCTTTCAGGGTGAGTTCTATTTGGATGCCGCAAACACTTTTGAAGTAAAAAACCAGCAGTTTCTCGATGCGCGTTTATCGCTTAGAAGCGACACATGGACGGTAGGGATATTTGCCGATAATCTGACCAACGAACGCCAGGCTCTAAGTTTTTCAAACTTTGGTCCAGCCGGGTTTGTAAGAGCTATTAACAAGCCCCGTTCCTTTGGAGTCGAGGCTTCATACAGGTTCTAAAAACGCTTAAAACAAAAAAAGTTTTTGCACAGAGTGACCTTTCCGGGTTAGATTCATCTACCGGAAAGGTCTTTTTTTTGACTGTAGGAAAGCCAACCATGAAGGACATCCCGAAAAGTATTATATGGGATAATCATGCCTGTATGCCGCTTCGGCCACATGATTCAACTTTTTTACCCCAGCTTGCACGCCTAAAAAAATCCGGGATAGATATTGTTGGGCTGAATGTGGGTATGGACTTATCTCCTGTTGAGACCGTACTCGCTCTGTTAACCAGTTTTAGAGCCTGGATTGCAGAACATCAGGACGAATACATGATAGTTGGAAAAAGCGAGGATATTCAACTGGCCCGACAATCAGGGAAATTGGGCATATTCTTTGATCTTGAAGGAGGCATGTCCCTCAATGGCAACCTTGATATGCTGCAGACCTACTATGGATTGGGAGTACGCTGGATGTTAATGACGTACAACAAAAACAACGACCTTGCCGGGGGGTGCCACGATACAGATAAGGTCCTTACCTCTTTTGGTTGCAAGGTGCTCACTGAAATGAATCGTATCGGTATGTTGCCATGCTGCTCGCCATATGGGCGAGCGTTCAGCACTCGAAATTTGTGACAGGTCCAGCGGGCCTGTGATTATATCTCACTCCAATCCGAACGGAATGTGGGCCCATCCGCGTAACGTTAGCGATCAGCTTATAAAAGCCTGTGCAGACACCGGTGGAGTTTTAGGGCTCAACGGCATAGGTATATTTTTGGGCAACAATGACAGTTCAATAGAAAATTTTGTACATCACATAGATTATGTCGTACAACTGGTAGGTCCAACCCACGTCGGTCTGGGGCTTGATTATGTATTTGACCGGCAGGAACTAGACGACTGGCTACTCAATAATAAAGACAGTTTCCCACCGGACCACGGCTATGAAGAAGCCATAAATATGATAGAGCCCGAGAATATATCAGAAATTGCCGAAGCTCTTTCATCACGTGGCTATTCAAGGGAAAGTGTCAATGCAATTATGGGTAATAATTTTGCCCGGTTGGCAAATCAAATTTGGCAGTAGACCATTTGGCGATTAGTATGCTTAGCGTAATCCAACGCACCAAAGAATATTATGTCAACTAGGTACGCCGAACTAAACAATGCACACAAAACATTCATAGGTCGACAACATATCTTCTTTGTCGGCACTGCTGCACAGGAAGGGTTTGTGAATGTCTCTCCAAAAGGCATGGACAGCTTTCGCGTAATCAATAACTCAAAGATTGTCTGGCTGAATTTAACTGGCAGCGGAAACGAGTCGGCAGCCCACATTCTCGAAAATGATCGAATGACGGTTATGTTTTGTTCTTTCGAAAAGAGGCCACTCATACTCAGGTTGTATGGCCATGCCAGAGTTATTCATCCGCGAAACGAACATTGGTCTGAACGTATTGCACTTTTTCCAGATTTTATTGGAGCAAGGCAAATATTCGAGCTGCATCTTGAAATGGTGCAGACATCCTGTGGTTACGCGGTGCCGTACTATGAACTAACAAGCGAACGCCCCACACTGGACCAATGGGCAGATAAGCGCGGAAAACAAGGCATTGAAAAATATTGGGAAGACCGAAATACAAAAAGCCTGGACAATAAAGACACCGGAATTCTAAATGATGTGGAACCCAGCAACCCGCCGGGGGAATGAACATAGCTCATCAAATATCTAATGCAGAACGAAAATTTCCTAAACCATGAAACGGAATGACTACAATCGATAAATACATTGTCACAAAACATGAAATTGCAGCTTTCGAGGGTATCGAGAAAGAACACTTTCTTAACTCAAATGCTCAGCGACTGAATAAATCCTTAGGAGATCTTACCGGCTTAAGCGGGATTGGTTTTCACATAATCGAAATCCAGCCAGGCCATCAATCTACTGAATTACACATGCATCACCAGGAAGAAGAATGTGTCTACATACTCGAAGGAGAAGCAGATGCGACAATTGGTGAAAACACATACCAGGTTCAGGCAGGTGATTTTATTGGGTACCGCGCTGGTGGGAAACCGCACACCTTGAAAAACAATCCGACGACAGTGTTAAGGTGCATTGTAGTGGGTCAACGTCTTGATCATGATGTATGCGATTATCCAGGCAGAAACAAACGTTTGTATCGAAATATGGGCTTAACCTCGAACCTGGTAGATGTTCAACATATCGCCGAGCCAACCGCCGGAACAAAATCTTAGGATATATAGAACCGGAGAACTTTTTGTGTTTCAATTTCTGTCAGGACACTTTGGCACTACCTAACGGCGCCAGTTACCAAGGTATGTATTTAGCCAAAATAGCCCTTATACTGAAGCCACTCATTGGAGGAAGGGTTATATGGATCCAATTCGGCGTTGGCTCACCATGCTTATTTTGTGCTTCTCTGGTGGCATAATCTTTATGTTGCCGTTTCTGCGGGAAGTGTATTACATCCCGATGCAGGAGGCGCTCAACTACGACAATACACAGATGGGCATTTTAATGAGTGTATTCGGCACATTTTCTCTTCTCGCCTATTTTCCAGGTGGCTGGATTGCAGACCGTTACTCCCCCCGTAAACTTATGACCTTCTCTCTCCTGGCTACTGGCCTCGGAGGCATCTGGTTTGCCACCTATCCCTCCTATGCAACCACTATTGCTATTCATGCTTTTTGGGGGGCGACCATAAGCCTTTTGTTCTGGAGCGCTATGATAAAGGCCACCCGCAACTGGGCAGCAGAAGGCGAACAGGGCCGCGCTTTTGGAATACTGGAGTCAGGGCGCGGTATTTCAGAAGTGGCTAGTTCAAGTCTGCTACTTTTACTTTTTGCCTGGCTGGGAAGTGATGAGTATGGAATGTCGGCGGTAATCAACAGTTTTGCCGCAATCAATATTGTGCTGGCAATACTCGCCTGGATCTTTCTCGAAGACGAGACAGGTGACACCGATCAAGAACAGGATCACCAGGTGGGTTTTTCCGAAGTACTGGAAGTACTCAAAATGCCGGGAGTCTGGCTAATCGCTTTGGTAGTGCTCACAGCCTACAGCGCGTACTGGGGAACATTCTACTTTGCAGCTTATTCATCAGATGTCTTTATGTTGAGTGTCGTCGCCGGCGCCGCAGTTGGTGTAGGGAAAATGTGGATCAAACCCATAGCCGCACTCGCCGCCGGATTTCTGGGAGATGCTTTCGGCATTTCCAGAACAGTGTTCGGTTTTATGGTTTTGACAATGCTCAGCTTTTTGGTATTTGCTGTGCTACCTGGCGGTTCACAAAACCTGGTTGCTATGTTAATTGTTGTAGGTATATCAAGTTTGTCGGTCTTTGCGCTTCGGGGAATCTATTTTGCCTTGCTGGAAGAAGGGGGTATTAGACCGGCTCTAACCGGCACTGCTGCGGGGGTTGTATCAGCCATTGGTTTTACACCCGACATCTACATGCCCCTGCTTGGAGGTGTACTGCTGGACAGATTTCCCGGAGAAACCGGATATCAGTACTTATACCTGTCAATTGCAGGTATGTGTTTATTTGGCTGCATTGGAGCTTATCTAATAGTACGAAATTCCAGTACGCTACGTATTCAGCAGCAGGTAGCAGAACATGTCTGAAAATAGAGGCCCAATCATTCAATCGCGCACAGAACCGACCCTTCCCTACGCCTGGTACAGGGATGAGGCTATCTTTGCACTGGAGCGTGAGCATATATTTTTGAAGGAATGGATCCTAGTTGCCCGCGAAGAAGAAATTGCAGGCCCGGGTGATTCACTGATTGTGGATGCATATGGAGAAAGTATTATTCTGCTGCGCAACCTGGAAGGAGAATTACGTGCATTTCATAATGTTTGCCTGCATCGAGGAACCCGGTTATGCCCCGCTGCAAAAGAAGGGGCAAGCGAAGATCGCATACCGTTAATGGGTGGTGTAGTCGATAAGCGCGCCATTGTTTGTCCTTACCATGCATGGTCCTATGACCTGAATGGTCAACTTACCCACGCGCCTCACATGAGTGCAGCAAAAGACTTCAAGATTGAGGATATCCAGCTGCATGGTGTAGCTGTAGAGCGCTGGGCAGGCTTTGTATTTATTAATCTGGCTAACGAATCACGTCCCGATTTCGCGGCGTTAATTACGTCTTTAGAAAACTCCTACCAACGTTACCCTTTAGCCGAATTGCGCACAGGCCATCGAATTCAGTACACCGTGAAAGCTAACTGGAAATCGTTATGTGAAAATTTTAACGAGTGTTACCACTGTGGTCCTGTACATCCGGAACTGTGTAAAGTAGTACCCGCTTTCAAACAAAATGGCGGGGCTGGTCTCGATTGGGAGGACGGTATACCACATCGAGAAGGCGCTACTACATTTACCACAAGCGGGCTAAGCAGCCGGCGTACTTTTCCGGAGCTAAACGAGACAGAAAAATCACACCACCTTGGAGATTTGTTGTACCCCAACATGTTTATAAGTGTATCCAGTGATTACATAGTGGCCTGTATGTTACAGGCTAAATCAGCAGACACTACCATTATCGATTGTTACTTTCTATTTGAGCCATACGAAACGGACAAGCCAAATTTCGACCCTTCAGACGCTTTTGAATTCTGGGATGTTATTAATCAACAGGATTGGGCCATTTGCGAGCGAGTACAGCAGGGAATGGGTGCAGCCGTTCACTCAACAGGGTACCTTGGGGGTAGCGAAAAAGGCATGTTGTCCCCCATGGAAGACTGGTCACTGGACATAAAAAAATATGTACTTAAGCGCATTGGACAACATGTTAACCAGCTCAATTAGATATTGCCGGCCCCGGATCAATATCGGCAATCGGGATATCCCTTAGATAAGTCTCAGATAGTTCGGGCTCATCAAGCTGCCGACCATATTCGTGCCCTGAATAGACCGCATGTACCAGCGCTCCGGGCGCAAGACAATCTCCAATGCGGTCAACAGACTTAATACCAGCATCAGAAAACTCATCTTTGCGTGCAAGCAGCGCGTGAAATAGTTCATCCCTGGGCATTCGTTGTCCCACAATCACAACACTGTCGATTTCCAGGTTTTGCGTGGCACCGGTAAATATATTTTCCAGTACCAACGCCCCTGGCTGGAATGTTTTCAGAAGCATACTGGTTAATATACCGACATTGTGCTCATGAAGAACCTGGTGCACAAATGGTTGTTCATTGGTCATTATGGTCCATGCAGACGCATGTCCTGCCGGTGTGGCGTAGGATACATCCAGCCCCTTTCGTGCCAAAAACTCCGCTAAAACACCACCCAGGTAATAATTATCAAAATCGTATACCAACACCCTGCCGTTGGGCAGGTTTCCCTTTGACAAATCGTCGGGCGTAAACACTGCCTCACCATCTAATGAACCCAACGGAATTTCCAAAGAGGAATACAACATGTTGGTCCAGCTGGCGCCCGTCGCAATAACAATACGCTCCTGTTCCAGCTCTAGTATCTCCTCCGCATTCAGTCGGTTATCAGGGTATATCTCAACGTTCACCATCGCCTGCAGAGCGTACAATCGATAATCTGCAACCCGTCCCCATTCCGACAGCCCGGGTAAACTGGATTCAAAAACAAGTCTTCCACCCAGCGTTTTTTCGGCATCCGCAATCGTGACCTGATACCCTCGCTTCGCTGCAATTAATCCAGCTTCGAGGCCTGCTGGACCTGCCCCAACAATCAGAATCTTGTCATCGCTTCCCAGTCTGGGAAATTTTTCAGGGTGCCAGTTTTTGCGCCACTCCTCACCTACCGTAGCATTTTGCGTACAGCGCACTGGCACTCCATCGTGCCAACTAGCGATACAAATATTGCAACCAATGCACTCCCTAATTTCATTTTCTTTACCCGCCTTTATTTTGGCGGGTAAAAAAGGATCGGCGATGGAGGGACGCGCGCCGCCAATCAGATCCAGAATGCCACGCTTAACCTGCGATACCATCGTATCAGGCGAGGTAAATCGCCCAACACCTACCACAGGCCTGGTGGTAAGCTTTTTTACAAAATCGATAACAGGTTCATGAGAACCTTCTGCTCGAAACCGGGATGCTCCACAATCAGTAGGGCTGGAATCCATTTTCACATCCCACAGGTCCGGTAGGTCCGAGAGCAGACTCACCAGTTCATGCGCTTCTGACTCGTTATTCTCACTGGGTCGTGCACGTAATTCTTCCAGACTGATTCGCAAAGCAACAGCACAGGTATCACCTACTGCTTCTTTGGTGGATTCAATCAGCTCTTTTACAAAACGCGTGCGATTCTCAAGACTGCCACCGTACGCATCAGTGCGCAAATTGTATTCTGGCAGTAAAAACTCATACCCCAGATAGCCCATACCGGCATAGACATAAATCACATCATATCCGGCTCTCCGCGCCCGAACAGCAGCAGCTACCTGCCATCTGATAACATCCTGAATATCATCACCGGTCATAATTCTAGGTTTGAGCTGCCCCATAAACCCTACATGAGTCGCTGACCAGGGAATTCCTGACGGTGAATAGGGCGCAATGCGTGAGGTACGGTTCATAACAGCACCACCACCATGCCATAATTCAATTGCCGCAAGTGCCCCGTGCGCGTGAATCGCTTCAGTAGCAAGCGCGTGGGAGCGAATGTCATTCTCATCCCAGAGGCGTGCAAAGGGCAGCGGACTGTCGTCACACGATGGATGCGTTGATACAGCCCCGGTGCTAACAACACCCCACCCGCCCTCTGCTTTTGTAGCACGAAAAGCGGCGCGTACCCTTGGGTTGGATTCAGTCATTCCGCTGGCATGGGGCACCTGATAAAATCGATTAGGCGCAATTACCGGACCAATAGGTACGGGCTCAAACAATATCGCGTAATTTGGATTCATAATTTTAGTGTTTAACCACAACGCCGTCAGACATAACAAAAGATACATGCTCAAGTACGCTGATATCTTCCAGCGGATTACCTTCCACCGCAATCACATCAGCCAGTTTTCCTACTTCTAAAGTTCCCAGTCGATCGTCCCAGCGCAACATTTCCGCTGCAACACTGGTTCCTGCCTTAATGGCCTGCATGGTGCTCAAACCGGCTTCTACAAGAGTCGCAAATTCTCGGGCATACACATTGGCAGGATACTGATATCCACCCAGGTCCGATCCCACTACAATTTTTACTCCAGCGCGGTGTGCAGCTCCGATTTTTTGCAGAAAAATGGATCTGTAATTTAATATGTAGTCATCATTGGCGTCCTGTTCGCGCAAATTATTTTTAGGGTCACTGTAGTAGTCCCCCACATAGATAGTTGGCACCAGAAACGTACCATGTTTTTTCATTAGTCGAATAGCTTCATCATCCAGATAAGTACCGTGCTCAATAGATCGTGCACCGGCTCTAACCGCCTTTTTAATGCCTTCGGTTGCATGTGCGTGCGCCATAACCGGCATGTCGCGCCGCGCCGCTTCAGCAAACAAAGCTTCAAGCTCCTTATCGCTGAAATGCACTGATTTTGGGTTATCACCAACCGACATAAACGCCCCGGTAATGAGCACCTTTATCCAGTCAGATCCATATTTAGCTTCATTTCGTATGGCTTTACGAATTTCGTCTACTCCGTCAACGATGAGCCCGTCTGCTTTCAGGTTTTGTTCAGGTGAGACAAAATTTATATCCCCGCCCCCACCTGTAACCGACAGATAGTGCGCTGCACCTGCTATACGTGGACCTTGCAGCACTTTCTCGTCAATCAGCCTTTTTATGTCCTGGTTGGCATAATATATATCTGAATCACCGGCGATTCTCACGCTGGTCCAGCCCGCCTTCAACAGCTTAAGTAAAGTCTGGTGACCTTTCAGCGCCTTATAGGCAGAAGAAGTTTTAATATGGGTAAACTGATAATCATCGGTATGCAATAGAGGATGCAGGTGACTGTCGATTAAACCCGGCATAAGGGTTGTCTGGCCAAGGTCTATTACCCTTGCATCTTCCGGAATTATAGAGCGCGAGCCTAGAGCAAGAATTTTATTGTGCTGTACAAGCAACACATTGCTGTCTAACGCTTTCTCACTCACACCGTCTATTATCCGCTCTGCAATAAGCGCCGTGATTGTGTCATCTGCCGGCTCTGCGTAAAGAGTGGGTATTGGATAGGTCAGGCAGACAAGAAAATATAATATGCCTCTGTTAAAGTTGTAAAACCTTTCCCGCATACCTTTTTTCTCCAGCCGGTCGACATGAATTATCAGAGTAGCATCAACACCTATGCTTATGAAACTACCATTCGTGTAGACCAATGACCCGGCAAACACACCCAAATCCTTCCAGCCTTTCGCCGTAGCAAACGCCTGGAAATTCAGATTCTTTGCAAGTACTTACGTATTTTCAATCGATAGCGTAAATTCGATTCAAACCTCTTTAGTATATGAGGTCTACTATCCTTGTAGTTTTGAGAATAAAATTTTTCACCTTCTAACATTTTCACCCAGTCATCCGTCTCTTCGTACCCGGCGTCTATCAAATCCTTAATCATTTCCGGATGGTCTCTTAACTGACCATTAACTCTGGGCAAGTGGTTTTTCCAGCCATCAATACGTGAAATATCAAAGGGGCGTACGCCATTTAGCGAATTAGATGCATTATTGGACACTTCAACACCTAGCGGGTAAGTTGAAAATTTTCTCTTCTTCTGCAAAAAGGAAAGCTGAGCATTGATACGGCATTGAGTTGCATCCGGGTCAATTAATAGATCTTCATAGCGAATCAGAATAAAACGGGGATGATCACGAAAGGCTTCCAATGCATCCACATATTGCTTCCAACGAAAGTAGCCGGAAAAATAAACATCAGGTCTATTCTTGTGTTTGCTGGTTATCACCGCCCGCGGATCTCTTAGCATGGCTATAACATGCAAATTTGGGTCGGCTTGAAAAATCTCACCTATGCGAATTGTGTCGGGTGGTTTTTTGGTTAGATAAAGTGTCTCACCTTCAGGTATCGGTTCAAACACCGAAATTTCATGGGCATGCCTGCCACTAAACTCGAAACTTAACCACATCAGTTCCATCAACAGCGTCGTACCACTGCGTCGACAGCCAACAATATGAACTCTCCTGGTCATAATACCTGCTCGCAAAACTCCTGCAGCCATACTACGGGCATCCTGCGCAAATGCATATCAGGCACAGGGAGAAGCAGGTAGACAAATATTTTCTGTTCTCGAAAACCTTAGGAACTTGTCGATAGTTGCGCAATTTACAGGTAATTGGGGTTTAATCGGATCGATAAGTGCCTGAAACTTCTGTTTCAGTTTTGCAAAAGATAGCTGGAGAAGCCCCATGGATAAAATCCCCTATGGAAACACTGGTCACGTAAGCAGCCGAATAATATTTGGTGCTGCGGCCCTGGGTGCCATGCGGCAGGAAAAGGCCGATTCTGTTCTACAGCTGGTTATGGATGCAGGTATCAATCATATTGATGTAGCTGCCAGTTATGGGGAGGCAGAATTGCGACTTGCACCCTTTCTACAAGACCATCGAAAGGATTTTTTTCTCGCAACTAAAACTGGAGAGCGCAGTTACGATGGCGCTAAAGCCAGTATAGAAGCTTCACTTGAGCGTATGCAGGTTGAACAAATTGATGTGATTCAGTTTCACAATCTTTCCAAACAACGGGAATGGGAAACTCTTATGGGCCCCGGTGGAGCCCTGAAAGCAGCAATAGAGGCGCGAGACCAAGGCCTGGTACGCTTCATTGGCGTGACCGGACACGGTACACGCATCGCAGAAATGCACTTGAAAAGCCTTGCTGCATTTGAGTTTGCCTCAGTGCTTTTACCCTATAGCCTTGCATCTATGCAGGATGAGCAATATGCCCGGGAGTTTGATGAACTATATGCATTGTGCAAACACAAAGGTGTTGCCATGCAAACCATCAAATCAATTGCAAGACGCAGATGGCAGGAGGGCGATGACACTCCAAAATTCAGCTGGTATGAACCTATTCGCGATGATGACGCCTTGCGTCGTGCCGTACATTGGGTGTTGAACCGTCCCGGTATATTTTTATGTTCATCCAGTGACGCGGGATTACTACAAAAAACCATTCAGGCAGCCGAGGAGTTTGTTGCCGGAGAAGAATCAGAATTGGACGCACAGGTATTGGCTGATGTCACACGTCAGGGAATCGAGCCCCTGTTTGAACGTAACGTACAAGACGAAGTTTTTTAGTCCGAAAATGAAGCGAACACTGTTTACCTGTTAAGCCAGTAACTTACAGATTTATCCAACAGTACTACTCGGTGGATCGAGTGATACAATTTCGCAATCGTTGTCAGCGTTGAATGGCTTCGACCGGG
>Ga0256847_1000864_pt1 | contig 17134 bp, 16 predicted proteins | sample TeddybearmetaG_FD_189099 | JGI IMG/M metagenome (GOLD analysis project Ga0256847, IMG submission 189099) | Hydrothermal vent microbial communities from East Pacific Rise, Pacific Ocean - Teddybear | ecosystem: Environmental > Aquatic > Marine > Hydrothermal vents | place: Pacific Ocean: East... | reverse complement strand
CGGAATGAATTACTTAGTATTATGACCAAATTACCTGAACCAGGGACTTTATGGAAAAAAGAACAGAATGCGGAAAAAATCAAAATTGCCCGCGTTCGTTATACTCGTTGGGTTAATCGCATGTTAGCGGATCAACAAGATATTATTGAACTGCTTTTTATTAGCACTCAGCAAGAAAATGTCTTTTGGATGGCACGCGATAATAAAGGATTTTTTGAAGCCGAAACCAGTGAGCCTTTATTACCCATTGATGAAATGGTCGATGAAGTCATTAAAATGAAACATTTTGGTATTTTAATTAGCCCCATTCGCTTACAAAAAAAACAAACAGATCCGCGTAAAAGAATGACTTTACAATTATTAAGCCCTATTTTTTTAGCGCCTAATCAGCCATTAAGTGGGATTGCGGTAATGACCATTGATGTTGGGGGTATTGTCCGTGCTTTTCCTAAAAGTATTTGGGTTCGGCAAAATGGGCGTTATTTAGATCCCAATAAACATGATACAGATGCTTTTAAGGATTTTGCTGGATTAAAAGAATTATTTACCAAACCAAAATTAACTTTGTGGCAAGGAGATAATGGCGAACAAGCCATTTGGGTTCCCATCTTACATACTGAAAAAGAAGGACCTTTATGGGTTGGACGACGAGTTGATCCTTCGCCTTTAAGTAAAGTACGCAAAGAAATTATTTTTCGGGTCTTTATGGTGATGGGATTTATTGCTATTTTTGTTTTAGTGCTTTCTCATTGGTTAGCTCAAAAATTAGTCCATTTTAATCATAAAATCACCACGGGCGTGCGGGCCATGTTAAATCAAGATCAAGATATTTATTTTGATTGGCAAAAACCCGCCGAATTAAAACAACTCGCTACTGATTTAAATTGTTTATCACAAGAACATCAAACAAATTTAAAAAACCTGCAAGATTATACGGATAAATTAGAATTATCAAATCGTTATAAATCTGAATTTTTAGCCAATGTCAGTCATGAATTAAGAACCCCGCTTAATTCCATTTTATTATTATCTAAATTATTAAGAAAAGAACCTGAATTAAATGCCGAGCATCAACAACAAGCCAAAGTAATTCATCAAGCAGGAAAAGATTTATTAGATTTAATTAATAATATTTTAGATTTATCCCGCCTAGAGGCGGGAAAAACCGTCATTAATATTGAAAAAATAGATTTAGATCCTTTTATACAAGCCATTGTGACACAAATCCAACCTCAATTTGAACAAAAAGGACTTTATCTCAAAGTTGATAATCGTTTAAAAAAACGCATTGAAATTGAATCTGATGCCCTTAAAATCCGCCAAATTTTAAATAATTTCTTATCTAATGCGCTTAAATTTACGGAAAAAGGCTTAGTAACCATTAGACTTAAATTAATGGCTCAAACCATTCAAATTAGTATTTCAGATACAGGCGTGGGAATTCCAAAAGAAAAACAAGATTTAATTTTTGATGCTTTTCAGCAAGCAGATGGCTCAACCAATCGGCGTTATGGAGGAACAGGTTTAGGGCTTAATATTAGTCGTCAATTTGCCCATTTATTAGGGGCTGAAATTCAATTATCCAGTGAAACAAATAAAGGCGCGACTTTTTCCTTATTATTACCTTTGGTTTTTGATGAAAATAAAAGTTATTCAACTCAACCCACGGCTTTTCATTATAAATCGAATATATTAGAACCTAATGAATTAATTTTACCTGTTATTAATTTTAATCATCAAAAAATATTGATTATTAATCAAAATATTGATGAATTATTAGTTTTAACCCCATTACTTGAAAAATGGCAAATTGAAGTACAGGCGGCGGCGGATATTAATGAAGCCATTGAAACGCTAGAATTAGAGCCTGATTTTGCGTTATTTATGATTGATATTGTGTTAATAAAGCGGGAATTATTAGAAAATAATAAAATAATCCATAAACCAATGATTGGTTTATTGGATTTGAAAGATTCCCAACAACAAGAAATTTGTCAGGAATATGGGATTGATTTTTTTATTGAACGCCCCATTAATGAGGCATTATTATTAAAGCAGTTGCAGAAGATATTTGTTTAATTAGTCTTCGGTTTCAGTTTTAACTTCGCTTTCTTCTTCTTTTTCATTCACGGCTTTCATACTTAAACGAATACGACCTTGTTTATCAATTTCAAGTACTTTAACTTGGATTACATCGCCTTCTGAAAGCTCATCGGAGACTTTTTCAACCCGTTTTTCGCTGATTTGTGAAATATGAACCAAACCATCTTTGCCAGGTAAAATTGTCACAAAGGCACCAAAGTCCATAATACGAACCACTTTACCTTCATAAATTTTATTGACTTCAACATCAACAATAATTTGTTCAACACGTTTTTTAGCCAATTGACCTGAAGCACGATCTGTTGCAAAAATTCGCACTAAACCATCATCATTAATATCAACTGTGGCACCCGTTTCATCACAAATTCCGCGAATGGTTGAACCGCCTTTACCAATAACATCGCGAATTTTATCTTTATTGATTTTAAATGAGGTAATTTGAGGCGCATAATCAGACATTTTAGTCCGTGGCTCACTAATCACTTTATTCATTTCAGCTAAGATATAAAGACGCCCTTCTTTGGCTTGGTCTAAAGCTAATTGCATAATTTCACGGGTAATTCCGTCAATTTTAATATCCATTTGCAATGCATTAATGCCTGTTTCAGTTCCCGCCACTTTAAAATCCATATCGCCTAGATGATCTTCATCACCTAAGATATCGGTTAAAATAGCAAACCGATCTTCGCCTTTGATTAAACCCATTGCAACACCCGCAACAGGTGCTTTAATAGGAACACCCGCATCCATTAAAGATAAACTGGTGCCACAAACAGAGGCCATAGAAGAAGATCCATTTGATTCGGTAATTTCAGAAACCACCCGAATAGTATAAGGAAATGATTTTAATGTTGGCATAGCGGATAAAACACCGCGTTTAGCCAAACGACCATGACCAATTTCACGACGTTTAGGGGTTCCTACGCGTCCAGTTTCACCAACAGAAAAAGGCGGGAAGTTATAATGTAAAATAAAAGGATCGCGATAAGTGCCTTCTAAAGCATCAATAATTTGCGCTTCTTTTTCCATTCCTAAAGTGGTAACAACTAAAGCTTGAGTCTCGCCTCGGGTAAATAAAGCCGAACCATGAGTTCTAGGTAAAACACCTGTTTTAACCGTGATTTTACGCACATCACGAGTACTTCGTCCATCAATACGAGGTTCACCATTTAAAATGCGTCCACGTACAATTTGTTTTTCTAACTTAGCAAAAGCCCCATTAATCGTTAAAAAATCCCAATTAGAATTTTCTACTGATAATTTTTCAACTAAACCATCTCGAATACCATTAATGGCATCATAACGATCCATTTTATCGGCAATAAGATAAGCATCACCTAAAGCGCTTTCAACTTCGGCGACTTTATCAGTTAAAGATTTATCTTCTTCTGGGGCTTTCCAATCTACTAATATCGGATCAACTTCGCTCACAAATTCAGCAATGGCACTAATCGCCACTTGCATTTGCTCATGACCAAAAAGGACCGCATTAAGCATAATGTCTTCATCAAGCTCATTGGCTTCTGATTCAACCATTAAAACAGCTTTGCTTGTGCCTGCAACAATTAAATCCAAATCAGAACCATCATTTAAACCAGTTACTGCCTGATTTAAAATAAACTCACCTTCTTTAAACCCAACTCGCGCCGCGCCAACAGGACCACTAAAAGGCACACCTGATACACCTAAAGCTGCTGAAACACCTAAAATCGAAGGGATTTCAGGATCGACTTCAGGGTTTAAAGACATGACCGTAACGATAATTTGAACTTCGTTTTTATAACCTTTAGGAAATAACGGACGAATAGGACGATCAATTAAACGACAAGTTAAAATTTCTTTTTCACCTGGGCGTCCTTCACGTCGAAAAAATCCACCTGGAATTTTACCCGCAGCATAGTTTTTTTCTTGATAATCAACCGTTAAAGGAAAAAAATCTTGTCCTTCTCTGGCACTTTTTGCAGCAACAACGGTACACATTAAAACCGTACCGTCCATATCAATCATTACCGCACCGTCAGCTTGGCGCGCAATTTGTCCTGTTTCTAAAGTGACTTTATGCTGACCAAATTGAAACGATTTTGAAATTGGATTCATGTAGTATTCCTCTTAACGACGCAGACCAAGACGTTTAATTAACTCACGGTAGCGTTCTGAATTCTTTTTATTTAAATAATCAAGTAATTTGCGACGTGAATTAACTAAACGTAAAAGACCTGTTCTTGAGTGATGATCTTTTTTATGCTCTTTAAAATGTTCTGTTAATTCAATAATACGAGCGGTCATTAATGCCACTTGCACTTCAACAGAGCCTGTATCGTTTTCACTTCTTTTATAGTCGTCAACGATCGCTTTTTTTTGTTCTGCACTCATTGTCATTTTGGATTCTCCAAGGTTTTAGGGGGGGATGATTATTTATCTTGCCAACAATGAGTCCAGCAAGATAAGCTTAGTAATTAAGCGCGCATCATAAGCGCAGTCAAGTTTTAGTTCAAGGTTATAATTTAGTAACTAAAATATTTTCCATCACTAAATATTCTAAATCTGAGCCAAAAAACATATTTAAAGCATCTTCGGGTGCGCAAACCATCGGTTCGCCCCGCCGATTTAATGAAGTATTTAATAATACGGCATTACCTGTTTTTTGTTCAACCGCTTCAAGCAACGCGTAATAACGAGGATTAGAAACCTGTGTAACCACTTGCGCCCGTGCTGTGCCATCTTCATGTACCACTTCAGGAATACGTTCCTTCCAATGTTCCGCCACATTAAACGTAAAGGTCATATAAGGTGAAGGATGTTCTGTTTGTAATATTTCAGGGGCGACCCGATCTAAAATACTCGGACAAAAAGGACGCCAGCGCTCCCGATATTTAATTTGTTCATTAATTCGATTCGCAATGCCTTTAGAATTAGGGACACCAATAATAGAACGATTCCCTAATGCCCGAGGACCAAACTCCATCCGTCCTTGAAACCATGAAATAGGATTGCCTTGAGCTAAAATTTCCGCTGTTTCAGCCACGGTATCTTTTAATTTTCGCCAATGACATTTTTCGCTACGCGCTTCAACCGCATTAATACACTGTTTATCCGTATAAGAAGGACCTAAATAAGCATGTTGCATGGGTTCAATTTCATCACCCGCTTGATGAGCTAAATAAGAAGCCGCGCCAATCGCCGTTCCCGCATCCGAAGCCGCAGGTTGAACAAATAATTCATTAACATCTTCGCGCGCAATAATACGTTGATTTAATTTAACATTTAAAGCAACGCCTCCCGCATAACAAAGTTTTCCAGTTTCTTTTAAAATATCGCCTAAATAATAATCAATGAGTTTTAATGATACTTTTTCAAGTAACGCCTGCATACTTGCCGCATAATCAATATAAGGATCATCAATTTCATCTCCTTGCCGTGGTTCCCCTAACCATTCAATTAACTTAGGGCTAAAAAAATAGCCTTTGCCTTTGGTATCTTTATAACGTCGTAAACCAACCACATTGACATAATCAGTATTAACTTTAAAATCCGCCCCATTACTACAATCAATTAAACGAGAAAAATCAAATCGTTTGGAATCCCCATAAGGCGCCATTCCCATGACTTTAAATTCCCCATCCAACATTTCAAAGCCTAAAAACTCCGTTAAAGCCCCATAAACCCCGCCTAATGAATCAGGATCATAAAATTCTTTAATTTTATGGATTTTTCCATTTTCACCATAACCAAAAAAAGTACTGGCATATTCACCTTTACCATCAATCCCCAAAATCGCCGTTTTTTCTTTAAATCCTGATAAATGATAAGCACTAGAAGCATGTGCTAAATGATGTTCAATGGGTTTAATTTGAGCATTAACAATGCCCAGATCTTTAACCAATTGATTGAGTTTTTTAATATTTCGATAATACCGCCGATTTCCTGCAAAAACAGCCGTTAAAGCCCGATCAGGCGCATATAAATGACGTTTAGCATAATGCCAACGAGCCGCAGAAGTTAGCGGGATTTTGGCATAAGGAAAACCCACCAAATCAACGTCTTTTGCTTTAATTCCCGCCTGTTCCAGACAAAAACGCGTCGCTTCATAAGGAAATTTTCCTTTGGCATGTTTATCACGAATAAACCGTTCTTCTTCGGCTGCTGCCACTAATTTTCCATCAATAAAAAGGGCGGCAGATGGATCATGGCTTACCGCGCCCGCAATGCCTAATACAATCATTTTAAGCTAATCTTTAAAGTAAATTTTTTGGTGGTTAAATAATAGCATTTTTAAAATTTACTGAATCATTATAAAGTAAAAAAACTCAATTTCATGAATTGTCGGTTAACCAAATTTCTAATTTTTGAAATAATAACGCTAAATCAATGGGTTTGCTAATATAATCATCCATTCCCAACTTTAAATATTTTTCCCGATCTCCCCTAATTGCATTCGCGGTTGCAGCAATAATAATCGGACGGTGTTTTTTATTCGGATATTTTTTAAAAATTTGATGGGTTGCTTCAATTCCATCCATCTTAGGCATTTGAATGTCCATAAAAATAAGTGCACAATGTTCTTGTTCCAATTTTTGTAACACTTCAATGCCATTTTCAGCCAATTCAACTTGATAACCATGATCTTTAAGAGCATAAGATAAAATAAGCTGATTAACGCTATTATCATCTGCCACTAAGATACGGATATTTTTAGATAATATATTTTTTCGATTTTGTTCAATATTATTTTTTTTAATGGGATTTAATAACGCCCATAATTCATTAAAAAAATAATTTAGTTGCAATGGTTGAGTTAAATAACAATCAAAACAATTCCATTGTGATTCTTTTTCGGGCGAAGATAATAAAATCCGGGATTCAATATTACCTCTAAATTTATGACAAATACCTTGAGCAATAGCCAAACCATTGGTTACGACAAAATCATCACTCATTAATAAAATATCTAATTTTTTTAATTTAGTTAACCATGCTTCAACTTCTTGATAATCACTGCTTAATAAAACTTTCATGCCCCAATAATGACAAAATTTAATCATTTCTTGATGGGGATTAAAATTGGTTGATAAAATCATAATTTGTTTATCTTTAAAGCAGGCATATTTTTCTTTTTGTAAATAAACAAGGGGTAAAGGCGCGATCAAGGTGGTTTTAATGGTGAAATAAAATTGAGCCCCTTTATTCGGTTGACTTTTAACCCAAATTTTTCCGCCCATTAAAGTCACTATTTTTGCCACAATGGTTAAACCTAATCCTGTTCCTTCATGTTTTTGATCTGCTTGTACAAAGGCATCAAATAATGTTGATTTTTTATTTTTATTAATTCCAATGCCTGTATCAGCCACACAAAATTGTAAAATTGCTTTATTTTGAATTTGGCTAATAATATCAAGGGTTACTTTAACTTCACCTTTTTGGGTAAATTTAAGCGCATTCCCCACTAAATTAATTAAAATTTGTCTTATTTTTAACATATCGCTGTTAATTGATGTGGGCACCTCCGAATCAATATGGTAATACAAGGCGATATTTTTTTGATTTAACTTAGAAATAGAGAGTACCAAGGCTTCTTCAATACAGGTACGAATGACAAAATCATCTCGATCTAATAACATTTTTCCTGCTTCAATTTTAGAAACATCTAAAATATCATTAATCAATCCTAAAAGATGTTTACCACTGGCATAAATAATATCCGTCTGGTTTTTTTGGCGAATGGTTTGTTCTGTTTTCAATAATAATTCCGCCATACCAATAATCCCATTCATCGGGGTTCTAATTTCATGACTCATATTGGCTAAAAAATCCCCTTTAATCCGTGCTAATTTTTCGGCTTTTCGTTTTTCATCCTCTAGCTTTTCACGATAAATTTTATTTTGATAAGTAAAAATAGCCACTGTTATACTTATTAAAAACATCGTAATAATAAAAGAAATAAAAATTAAGGCACCGCTGGGAACGTTTAAAGCAATTGGTTTTGGTATTTGGAAATAATTTGCTAGAAAAAATAAAATGGCGCAAAAATAATTAAAGGAAGTAAAAATATAACGGTATATTTGTTCCGTATCTGTATAAATAATATAAGGACAAAAAGCAGCAAATAAAAAGAATAAAAATAATCCTGATTTTAAGCCAAAAAGAGTGGCACAAAGTAAGATAGATAAAATTCCCGCAAATCCCAACATTAAACGAGATAAATTATAGTATTTTTTATAACTTAATAATGGGACAAAACTGAGTGAAATAATACTCATAATAAAAATTAAAGCTCGATCATGAAAGCCTAAATAATAAAACATTAAAAATAAAGTACTAGCAACTAAAATACAAAGAAAAGCCAAGGCATTGCTAATTACCACTTTATTACGAATATCGGGATCAATCGTGGGATCAATACATCCTAAACAAACAGTGTAAATTTTATTAATTATTTGCTTCATTTTCAGCCAATAATCGTTGAAAATGTTCAAAACGACGGGGATCCACTTGTTGATTTTCAAGCGCGTTTAATAAGGCACAATGAGGTTCACTTTGATGTTGGCAATCATTAAATTTACAATGCCCTAAATATTGGTTTAAATCTTTAAAACCTTTTTCAATTTGTGATTTATTGATCTTGCCCAAACGAAAACTACGAACCCCTGCGGAGTCAATTAATTCACCCGAATCGGTTAAATGATAAAGCGTGGTGGCTGTGGTGGTATGGCGTCCGAGCTGTGAAATTTCAGATAAAGCCCCTGTTTGTAAACTTAAATCAGGTAATAATTGATTAATTAAAGAAGATTTTCCAACGCCTGACTGTCCCACTAAAATACTACGGTGGTGTTGTAATTTTAATTTTAGATCGGCTAATCCTTCGCCATTTTGACAACTAATGGATAACAACGGATAGCCCATTTTTTTATAACAAGAAAAGGGACGGTAAAAAGTTTCATTATCCGTAATTAAATCCATTTTATTAACAATAATAATGGCTTGAATATCTAAGTTTTCAGCCGCAATTAAATATTGATTCAATAAATAAGTACTGGGTTCAGGTTTAGGCGCTAATACAATGAGCATTTGACTGATATTGGCTGCTAGGGGTTTGCCTTCACCACTAAAATTATCTCGATAAAGGGCATTTTTACGTTCAAGACAAGCGGTTACGACGCCTTTATTTTCTTCTGTGGCTTGCCAGATAACATTATCGCCACAAGTAACATCTCCAATATTTTGTCGAAATAAACAAAGATGTAATTTTTTATTATTATCTTCAACTAAAACATTGCGCCCATGACGACTAATGATTAAACCTGTTTGTGGATCCGATAACGTATTTTGGAGTTGTTTTTGGGCTTTTTTTTCTGTTTTTTCTCGCCTAGTTTGTTGAATTTTTGCAATCCGTTGCTTTTGTCGTTCAGTTAACCGACGTTTTGCCATTATTGGGGACTAAATTTATAATATTTTTTATTTAATAAATTAATCACCGCCTTTTGATCATCAGGAAACCAATTCGCCCCTGTTGCTGAAACGCAACGACTGACTTGTCCGCTTAAATCTTTTAAAGATTTAACTTTCCGATCTTTTCGGGTATAAACATTGGATTGGTGACAACTTGTACAATCATCATTTAACATTTGACTTGGATCATCTGCTTGAGCATTAAAACTAAGCAATAATAAAGTTGTTATAAACGCGGTTTTTAACATAATTTTTTTCCGAATAAATTTATTTTAATTTAATTGTAGCATAAGATTAGTTTAAATGTTCTTAATTTAAACATGGTAATTATTTTTATCTTTAATCCCTAGAACAGTTAATGCAAAGCCACCCATAGCCCCACCAATAAACCCACCCATCGCCCCATCTGAAATATGATCGATGGCTTGAGTAATTTCAGGATCAACATTGGTCATTAATAAAATACCCCACCCCGCCGCCGTTGCACAAGTTGCTGAAACAATAGGAGCACTGAATAAATTCGTCATCCATTCACGACATTGCGAAATAATAAGCCCTGAAACAACCACATAACATAAACCCACGAATGAAACACCCACCAAAGCTAAAAAGAAATAATAATGTCCCTCAATGGCAAGTTTTTCATGAAAAAAAGACAAAGCAAAACCCGCAATTAAACCAGATAAAAGTCCACTAATGGCTTGAGCAAAGGGTTTATCACGTAAAATAGTGGCTTTTGGAAAAAACCGTCCCGCAAAAAAGGCGCAAATAAACGTAGTGAGTAAAAAAACTTCAGGATTTTTAATTTCATAAGCCCCCCAATACATTAAAAACAAAACAGCTAAAAATAAACCAATCACACTGCCTAAAAAAGCTTCTTTAATGGCACCAAAATAAGCGGCGGTGACCGTGCCTGAAATTCCTGCGGCAAAAATGGCAGAATACCAATATTCTCCTGTATAAAGAGGTAAAATATCATGGAAAGCAACAAAACTGCCGCCAAAAATAATCCCAGCCATGCCCCAAATAAGGGTTTTCCAAAGGATGATCTTAACTTTATCATTCATAATTTAGTTACGCCTTGTGTAAAATAAATTGGGTCTCTTCAGGCATGCCATTGCTATTAATTTGGACTGTTTTAACCTCTGTTTTACGCTTAACAATATACCCCGCCATCATTTTTGCCAATTTTTCATTATGAGTTTGTAATGCTTCAAGTAATCTATCTGCGGCTAACTGGCAACGTTGAAGCTTATCAGGCTTATCAATCCAAGTGGCGCCCAATTGAATTCCTTTGTCCATATCCATGTCCATTTTTATAAATAAAGGGGCGAGGGTAACAAGCTCTTCAGGGCTTAAAGATAAGTCCATTGAATAGTCTTCAATAATTAGGTTTAGTAACATTATTTATAATTTCGGTTTATGATACGGCTTATTTTATCAAAAAAATCGGCAATATGAAAAACTCATTATGTCTTTCAATTATAGAAATGGGGGGATATCCTAATTTTGCGCCTCTTTATCAACGTTTTGATTTTCAAACTGAAACCCTGTTTAACATGCGAAAAGCTCAAAGTTGGTTAAAAAAGAATCAACCTATTTTGGTGGTTGCTGAGTTTCATTTTGATCCTGATATGCGAGATCGAATGAGTACTTTAGAATCATTGCTTGCCAGTTTACAACGTTATGCTCCCAATGCACGGGTCATTACCTTTATTGAAAAAGAATTTCATCCCCGTTTTATGGCCGTTCAAACGCGTTATCCCCATTTAATCGCAGCGGTTGAATATCCCATAAACGAGGATAAATTAAAGCTCGTTCTTGAACATCATTTAGAGGAAATAAAAAATGCTGGTTGAAATTAAAGATTTATTAAACCCTTCACAACTGGATAAAATTGAAGAAATTATTCAAAAAGCCACTTTTCAAGATGGCAAATTAACCGCAGGAATGGCGGCTCAAAAGGTTAAAAATAATCAAGAAATGAAACCTGTTGCAGAACAAATGCAATTGTTAATTCGCTTAATTACGGCAGCTTTAGGGCATAATCAACGCTTTCATCATGCCGCTTTACCTTATCGCATGGCAGATCCCATTGTGGCACGTTATGAAAATGGCATGACTTATGGAAATCATGTGGATGATCCGATTATGGGACAAAGTGGTCCACGTTTTAGAAGCGATGTTTCAATGACCATTTTTTTACGCCCGCCTGAAAGTTATGAAGGCGGAGAATTAACCATTAAAACCACTTTTGGTGAAAAGAAAGTTAAATTAAAAGCGGGCAGTGCCGTGGTTTATCCGTCTTCTAGCTTGCATCGGGTCGAGCCTGTAACCAGCGGAGAACGGGTGGTTGTTTTGGCTTGGATTCAGAGTTATGTCCGAGATCCAGCCAAACGAGAATTATTATTTGAATTAAACCAAGCCCGTGAGTTTTTATTAAGAAATGAAGGGGAAGCCGAACATACCGCTCAAGTTGATAAATCGTATGTTAATTTATTAAGAATGTGGAGTGATTTGTAAAGACTTAAAAATCATATGACAATGTAACAGCTGAAATGGTATCTGTTTTTTTGGTTCCTACGGCAACATCAGTATTATGTTTTGCGGTTAAAGACACTTTTAAACCTAATTTATCGCTGATTGAGACTCTTAAGGCTGTTTCTGATTCAATATAACTATTTTTACTGCCCGCCTCAATAGTGATATCTTGAGTAAAACGGGTGGTGGTTGTAAATTGATTTTTATAAAAAAGTCCGCCAATAAAGACCGCACTTTGAATTTTATCTCCCGTTAATTTTTCTTTATTAACTTGATAACCAATTCCCGCCTCTAAATCTAAAGTAATGTCTTTTTGTTTAATCGTATGCATCCCAATCCCTGCCGCAAGCGATGATTGAAAATCAAACCCACTAAAAGAATCATCATCATAACGAAAACTTCCAAAACCGTAATAAGTGGGCGTAAAATCGCGTGCAGATTTCCATTTTAGAAAATAATTTTCACTGGTTCTTGTGCTATCACTGGTGACATTATTAGCACCTAAACCTAACTCATGTTTCCAAGGTCCCATTTTATTTGCTAAATCTAATTTAGCAGTAATACTGGTTGCTTTGGTATTGCCATTGGTTGCAATGGCGCCTAATTCACCTTCACCTGACCAACCATCGTCTGCCGCGATGAGAGATTGTGTTGAGAATATTAAAAATACTGTTAGTATACTTTTTTTCACCTTATGAGCCTCTGTTGTTATTTTGTTGTTTTGTTTTAAAAAAACGACAGTTTACTCTAGAGTAGTAATAACGCAACTTATTTATTAATTAAATTATTATGAATCAAAATACCCTGATTGAAAAATCTTTTATTCATCAATTAAAACAAATTGTAGGGGCTTCCAATTGTTTAACAGAACAAGCAGATTGTTGGGTTTATGGGTATGATAATAGTAAATTACAAAATTTGGCGGGGGTGGTAGTTTTTCCTTCAACCCATCAACAGGTTGTTGAAATTATTCAAAGTTGTAATCAATTTAATATTCCAATAACAGCTCGAGGCAGTGGCACAGGAACCAGCGGGGCGGCAGTGCCTGAAACAAATGGTTTAGTGCTGTCGTTTGAACGTTTTAATTGCTTAATTGAAATTAATACAGCGGATCGTTATGCCGTTGTTGAAGCAGGATTGAGCAATCAAGCATTACAAACCGCTTGTCATCAACAAGGTTTTTTTTGGGCGCCTGATCCCACCAGTGCCGCAATTTGTACATTAGGCGGTAATCTCGCTTATAACTCAGCAGGTCCTAGAGCTGTAAAATATGGCACTCCGCGTGAAAATACCTTGGCTTTAAAAGCAGTCACAGGAGATGGGCGCAGTTTAGAATGTGGTACTTATACAACTAAAGGGGTGGTGGGTTATGATTTAACCCGTTTATTATTGGGCTCCGAAGGTACTTTAGCCATTATTACCGAAGCTGTTTTAAAATTAACCCCTTTACCTGAAGAAATTCGAACTTTGCAAGCGGTTTATCGGGATATTAACAGTGCTGCCAAGGCCGTTTCTGCAATTATGTCGCAACCTATTATCCCTTGTGCTTTAGAATTTATTGATGGGGCGGCATTGAAATTAATTCAAGATTATATTGAAATTGATTTGCCTGCACAGGCGGGAGCCTTATTAATGATTGAAATTGATGGTCATGCTAGTAGTTTAGATCAAGCCGTTGTCCAATTATCTAAGGCAGCAAGCAATGAGGGTTTAATACAAATTAAAAGTGCTGAAACAGCGGCTGAAAAAGCCTTAATTTGGAAAGCTCGCAAGGCACTTTCTCCCGCCTTGCGTAAAGTTGCGCCTAAAAAATTAAATGAAGACGTGGTGGTTCCTGTGTCTAATATTCCAAATTTAATTAATGGATTAGCGGTTATTTCTAAGCAACATCAAATACAAATCGTCAACTTTGGACATGCGGGAAATGGTAATATTCATGTTAATTTATTATTTGATCCTGATGATCCGATGCAACTTAAAAATAGCCAAACTTGTTTAGATGCGGTATTTAAATTAGTGTTAAGTTTAAAAGGCAGTTTATCAGGTGAACATGGGGTAGGGCGGGTTAAGCGCGAAGCGGTTCGGGCGGAATTAGATTTGACCGCCTTACAATTAATGCATCAAATTAAACAACAATTTGATCCCAAGCAATTATTAAATCCACATAAAACCTTTCCGAGTTTAAAATAATGGCAAAAACTGTTTTTTTATTAGTTAATTTAGGCACGCCTGATGCACCTACAACCGAAGCGGTCCGCCGTTATTTACGAGAATTTTTATCTGATCGGCGAGTGATTGAAACCAGCCCTTGGCTTTGGCAACCATTATTAAATTTATTTATTTTGCCAAGCCGTCCCAAAAAATCAGCCAAAGCTTATAAAAAAGTTTGGTTACCTGAAGGTTCGCCTTTAATGGTTTTATCAAAACAACAACAAGCTGCTTTACAACAGCGTTTAGATAATTCAGAAATTAAAGTTGAATTAGCCATGCGTTATGGCAACCCCTCGATTGAATCTATTTTATTAAAAAATAAACAAGCTGAAAAAATTATTGTTTTACCTTTATATCCACAATATTCTGCCACCACCACGGCGAGTATTTTTGATAAAATCAGCCAAATATTAAGGCAATGGCGGGTCATTCCTGAATTACATTTTATTCAACAATATGCCACTCATCCTTTATATATTAAAGCTTTGGGGGAACAAATTAAATCCTTTTGGCAACAACAAGGGCGCCCTGAAAAATTATTATTATCTTTTCATGGCATTCCTAAAAAATATTGTGAAGCGGGGGATCCTTATCCGCAACAAGCTCAAGAAACGGCGGATTTATTAAGACAATATTTAAATGTAGATAAAGATTTAATTGCCGTTAGCTTTCAATCTAGAATGGGTAAATTAGAATGGTTGAAACCTTATACGGATGAGACATTGCAACAATGGGCGCAACAAGGTATTAAAAACATCCAAGTTATTTGTCCAGGTTTTGCCGTAGATTGTTTAGAAACATTAGAAGAAATTGCAATGGAAAATCGAGATTTATTTTTAACTTCAGGCGGGGAGAAATTTAATTATATTCCTGCATTAAATTCCAATAAAGATCATATTGATTTATTACTTTCATTATTTAATAACAAAATGAAGTAATTTATTTTTTCCTTTGAGCCTTAATGGATTTCACATAATCCTTTTTACGCTGCATAATAATTTCTAAATGTTTTGAAAAGACTTTTTCTAATAATTGAAAAACTTTTTTCTGTGCAACTTCTAAATTAGTTTTAGGTTTAGGGCGAATTAAGGTTAAACGCGCATCAAAATAAGCAACATCGGCTTGTAAAACCGTGATATTGTATTTTGTGTTAGTACCTGTTAATTTTGTCTTATTATTCATGCCACAACATTATAAACTATATTGAAGCCCAAGCAAATGCTACGTGATAATTTTTTTATAAATAATTGATTTTTATAAGTTTAAATATTATTATGAATAAAATTAACAATGATGGAAGATTGCCGCAACGAAAATAAATTGAAAGATATAAAATACTGTGGTAAAGGAAAAACTCTCATCAACCTAACTAATAAAATAATTTATGCTTAAAACCCAACAAAAACGATTTTTTTGGCGTAGTGCTTTTTTTCTCCTTTTTCTTCTCGCCCCCATTTTAGATATTTTTCGTTTTGATTTAACTCAAAATCAATTTATTATTTTATGGCATCCTTGGACTTTAGGCATGCAAGCTTTTCAAACAGGAGAAATAGGCGCTTTAGAAATTGCTTGGAATATGTTGCTACGGTTCTTTTTACCTTTGGCTTTAGTGGTTGGGGGGGGATTTTTTATTAGCTGGAAATGGGGGCGTTTATATTGCGGATGGTTATGTCCCCATTTTTCAGTGGTTGAAATTATTAATGCTTTAATGCGTCGTTCAATGGGTAAATTATCATTATGGGATCGAAAAAAATTACCCGAAAAACAATGTGATGGCACTCATATTAAGCCTAATAAAAAATGGGGGTTGGTAACCGCTTTAATGGTTTTTTTATTTTCTTTGACTTGGGCAGTGGTGTTATTAACTTATCTATTACCTCCAAAGGAAATTTATTTGAATTTAATTTATGCGGATTTAACTCGTAACCAATTTATTTTTATTAGTGTGGCAACTTTGCTATTAATGCTTGAATTTACTTTAGCAAGGCATTTATTTTGTCGTTTTGGATGCGCGATTGGATTATTTCAAAGTTTGGTTTGGATGGCAAATAAAAGAGCTTTAGTGGTCGGGTTTAATCGCCAACGTGCCAAAGAATGTGGTGATTGTGATAGTTCTTGTGATCATGCCTGTCCCATGCATTTAAAACCGCGCAGTTTAAAGCGTCATATGTTTACCTGTACTCAATGTATGCAATGTGTTGATGCTTGTGAAAAAGTACAAAAACAAAAACAACAAATTTCATTATTGAGCATGCTTAATAATGATTGTGCCTTAGATGTTTCTGCTCGTAGTTTTGGTCATAAACCTGACATTTCAAAAAATTGTTATGCCCCAAAAAATTTAAAATAATTGACTGGCTCCAATAAAACCCGCAGTAATAAAAACCAAAACATCCAATATTGCCCAATATTTTAAAACCGCTCGATCTTGCTTTCTAAAAATAAAAATCAAGAAAACTGCAGCACTAAATAACATAATAAATTCCGCACTAAATAAAAATACAATATCTCTAAGTTTAGTCTCTATTTGAGCATAATTTGTACTAAACCATGATACAAAAGCAAAAACAAAACCGCTCATAAAAATAGGTAAAGCAACCAATATTTTCCAAATTAAAGGGGATTCTTGATTCATTGTTTTTTCCTGAAAAATTAAATTTAAAATAAAGCACACTTTTGTTGATATGTGTCAAGGCGTCTTTTATTATGCTCGTTAGAATACAATTTTCCGTATTTTAAACTTTTAATTTGAGGAGCGCTATGACATGAGTGAACGTTTCACTAAAAGCATGGCAAGAAATATTTATTATGGGGGATCAGTTTTTTTCTTCCT
>Ga0256847_1000863_pt1 | contig 17156 bp, 15 predicted proteins | sample TeddybearmetaG_FD_189099 | JGI IMG/M metagenome (GOLD analysis project Ga0256847, IMG submission 189099) | Hydrothermal vent microbial communities from East Pacific Rise, Pacific Ocean - Teddybear | ecosystem: Environmental > Aquatic > Marine > Hydrothermal vents | place: Pacific Ocean: East... | reverse complement strand
AACGTTTGGCTAAATCTGGATATTTAGCAACGCTATTGTGTTGTTTCCCATCAAAAATTATATGCTCATATACCTCGTCACTAAGTACAATACAATCTGTATTTTCAACTAACTGCTCAAGTTGTTGCATATCGGTTTCAGAAAAAATGGTGCCACTAGGGTTGTGAGGCGTGTTTATTAAAATCATTTTTGTTTTATCCGACACCTTTTGCGCAACTTCATTCCAATCGACTTTATAATCGGGTGCTTTTAATTGAATGGGCACCGAAACGCCGCCGCATAACTTTATTGCAGGCTCATAACAATCGTAGGCTGGTTTAAAAATTAGTACCTCATCGCCTGTTTCTATAACAGCAGTTATCGCTGTATATATTGCTTGTGTCGCTCCTGCTGTAACAGTTATTTCTGTTTCAGGATTATAATTTGAATTGTATAAAGTCGCAAATTTTTGAGCAATAACTTCGCGTAGTGCTAAAATTCCTGGCATGGGCGCATATTGATTGTGCCCATCTTTCATGGCTTTACAAACCAACTCTATTAGCGCTGGATCGCTATTAAAATTCGGAAATCCCTGCGATAAATTTATGGCATTATAGTCGTTCGCCATTTTACTCATTACCGAGAATATTGAAGGTGCTAGGTTTGGAAGTTTAGAAATCATAATTCGTTAATTTTCTAGTAATGAAATAAACTTATTTGTAAAATTATAAATATCACCAGGCCATCGTGCCGACACATAATTTCGGTCTTGCACACAAAATCCTTTTTTTAAATTTTCTTGCGAATCTTTAAAAATTGGCTTCGGACCTTTTATAAAATTACTAGAACTCGATAAAGCAGCGGTAACCTCATCTTCGGTAGTAATTTCGGGATAGGTTAAATAATAATCATTTAACCAAAGTCGCGTTAAATTATAAGCTAACTTTTCTTGAGTTTTTAATAAGGCTGTGGTTTTATAATTATATAAAACCGATTTACTTGTCTCTTTATTTTTACTTCTTGCTGCCAAAACAACACCGTGACAAATGGCACCAACTGGTTTCTTGGCTTCAAAAAAATTGGCGACAAGCTCCTGTAAAATGGTTGATTCTAAATATTCTTTGGCTCCTTTATCATGTCCGCCAGGTAATAATATGGCATCGAAATCTTTTTCTAAAACAGCTTCATATTTTAACGGATTGCAAAATGCTTCACTTTTTTCCATTTCGGAATACGCATCGATTGCATCTTGTCGAGCTTTTAAAATTGGCTTCCAAATGCCTAACTTTTTTCCTGTTAGCATTATATAATCGGCTGAAGCTTTTTTACCGTCGGGTGTTATAAAAACAACTTGATGGTTTTTTTCTGTTAATAGTTTCCACGGGATGGCAGCTTCAGACGGGTCGAATCCGTAGCTTGGAAAAGGCATTATAATTTTTTTTTGACCCATATCAAGATCCCGGAAAATTAGCTTTTCTTTTTTCTAAAAATGCTGTTGTTCCTTCTTTAAAGTCGTCGGTACCAAAACAGTTTCCGAATTGATTAATTTCTGATTCAAAACCATTAATGCCATCTGTATAATTATCGTTTATAGCTTTAATTGCTGCGCCAATTGCAACGCTCGAGTTACGCTTAATCTTGCTAGCAATCTTCTCACAAAAGGCTATTAATTCTTCCTGACTCGTAACATGATTTACCAAACCATAACTCAATGCTGTTTGGGCATCAATCATTCCGGCTGTCATTATTAACTCCATGGCACGTCCTTTACCAACTAATTGTGGTAAACGCTGTGTGCCACCATATCCAGGAATAACGCCTAAAGAAACTTCCGGTAACCCCATTTTTGCATTATCGCTCGCCACTCTAAAATGTGCCGCCATTGCTAATTCGAGTCCGCCACCAAGTGCAAAACCATTTACGGCTGCAATTACTGGAGTCGATAAGTTGGCAACTAAATCGAATAATAATGCTTGGCCTTGAGCCGCTAATTGTTTCCCTTCAGAAGTAGAAAAATTGGCAAATTCGCTAATATCGGCTCCAGCAACAAAGGCTTTTTCTCCGCTACCAGTAATAATAATAACCTTCGTTTCTGGGTCGTCGTTGGCTTCGGAAAAAGCTTCGTGTAATTCCTGAATTGTTTCACGATTTAAAGCATTTAATTTTGAAGGTCTGTTAATCGTTATCGTTGTAATCTCTTCAGAAAAATCGACTAAAATATTTGTGTACTCCATAGTGTTTTTAATGATTATTATTTTTTGGAAAACTGACTTTAAAGGTTGTTTTTACACCTTCTTCAGAAGTAAAAGTAATGCTTCCATTATAGGCCTCAACAATGTTTTTAACCATTGCTAATCCTAAACCCATTCCGCTTGTTTTAGTGGTAAATTTTGGTTCAAATACCTTGGTCTTGTTTTCTTCGATAACACCCGAGCCGTTATCGGTTACGGTAATTGCTACGTTTGAGTTTTCAGAATAAACCCTGACATCAATTTTTGGGGTTTCAGTATTAGAAAGCGCTTGAATACTGTTTTTTATTAAGTTCGTTATTACGCGAATAAGTTGCGTTCGATCGAACTTAGCTATTATTTCTTTTTCTTCGGAAGAAAATACAATATAATGCTCATTAAAAATATCGAGAGCAAGCTTCGTTATTTTTACAACATTTAGCGTTTCGTCTTGTTGTGCAGGCATATCGGCATAGGCAGAAAAAGCAGAAGCTATCGAGCTCATGGTGTCGATTTGCTGAATAAGTGTATTACTATATTCGTTTAATTTTTTGTCTATATCTGGATCATTTGGATCAAACTTTCGCTGAAAACTTTGCACCGTAAGACGCATTGGTGTCAAGGGGTTTTTAATTTCATGCGCTACTTGTTTTGCCATTTCTCGCCAGGCTGCCTCACGCTCGTTTGCTGCTAACTGCGCGGCACTACTTTCAAGTTCATCGATCATACTATTATATGCGTTTACAAGCGCAGATATTTCGTGAGAAGTATCACTAATTTCGATTTTCTTGTTGCGTTTATCAAGTCGTGTTTCTGTAATTTTTTCGCTAATTGCATTTAATGAACGTGTAATGTATTTTGATAAAAAATAAGCCAAACCAATAGCAATTAGCATCATTAAAAAATACACCTGTGCTAATCGAGTTAAAAACTCTTTTAGCTCGCGTGTTATAAAATCGTCATCGGCAATATATGGCAAGTTTAAAATTGCTAAGGGTTTAAAAGAGGTGTCGGTAATATATGTATATGATGATTGATAGGTTTGATCTTCTTCTTTAAGCTGTTCAATATATTTTTTGTCTATGGCTTTTTGTAAACCAAGCAGGGAGACATCAGACATTTTAACTCGAGTTGAATCTTGAAAAAAGGAAGCTTTAGATGAAATTAAAAGGTTTCCCTCAAGATCATAAATGTAAATTTCCAATTTATGAATATCTGCAATTTCATAAATTTTATCTTTAAAAATTAAAGGTATTTTATTAGTCTCTTCAGGAAAAGTTGTAGTTTTAAGAACATAGTTAATATTCTCCCTAATAGCAGTTTCTTTACGATCTAATCGCTCTCGATGATAGTCGGTTGCTTCCTCTCGATATTGATAAATAGAAATAGCAGCAATTAAAATAGAGGCTACTAACACCAATAATATCATCGATAAAAATATGCGGGATCTTAGGCTAAGTTTCACTTAAAAAATAATTTTAAAATTGTTTATTCTTTATCGTCTTCAATAAACAAATAATTAAGATTCATATTGTTAAAAGCTACATTAAATTCCTTTATTTCTGCTGAAACTAATATCTCAAATTTTACCAATTCGGCATTTATTTGTTGTGTTAATTCATTTTTAACATCAATGTCTTGTTTCGTTGGTGGGAAATCATCCATACTAACTAAACTGTTTAAATGCCCTAATTTATTGGTTAATCTAATAGGGAAATTCAACGGATCTTGTCCGCTTCTATTCTTAGTTTGATACAATGCTTTTTCAATTTCAGAAAAACTTTCGCTCAATTCTTTTGCTTTTTCAACAAGATCTTTTACAGCATCATTATCTTTATACTGCTTCTGAAACGCTTTTAGTTGGGTATTAATTTTTCGTATTTTTTTAATCGATTTATGCGCCTTATCTATCGTATTATTTACGTCAGTTATAAAATCGAATTGCTTTTGCATTCCTGCTAAATCAGTTTCAGAATTTGGGTCGGCTAAAATTTTAAACGATTGCGTATAGTTTTCGTTATCAACTGTTAATACAACTTTATAATTACCTGGAACAGTTTTTGGTGCTCGTAAACTTGCCCACCATAATATCATCCCTTTAAACTTTTCAGCATCAGTTCCACGCATATTCCAAGTAAACAAGTTGGCGCCTTCTTCAACCTTAAGTTTATTTTTATCATCACTTGTGCTAAATGATTTTATCGTGTCATTTGCCGCAGTTAAATAACTTAATTTTATTTTTTTATCCTTTATATCTTTAATGTAAAAATACGTCATTACACCAGCAGGATGATTTGTTCCGGTCGTTAAAGAATTCGAATTAGACCTCCCGCCCATTCGGTAAGTATTTTTTGGTTTAAAGAGAATGTTTTCTTTATTTTCTTCTTCGGAAAGTTGGTGCAAAACAGTTAAATCATCAATAATCCAGAGGCTTCTTCCTTGCGTTGCAACAATTAAATTATTGTTTTTTACAGCTAGATCTGTAATAGGAACAATTGGTAAATTTAATTGAAGCGGCTGCCAATTAGTTCCGTCATTAAATGAAATATACAAGCCTGTTTCGGTACCTGCATATAGTATTCCCTTTTTTGAAGGATCTTCACGAAGTACTCTAGTAAAATGTTCGGCAGGAATTCCGTTTGTAATTTTTTTCCAAGTCTTTCCGTAGTCATTTGTTTTATATAAATACGGAGCAAAATCGCCAGTTTTATATTTCGTACCAGCAACATAACAGGTTCCTTCATCAAAAACAGAAGGTTCAATACTGTTAATCATCATCCATTCGGGCATTCCTGTTGGCGTTACGTTTTCCCATGTTGTTCCACCGTTTCTAGAAATATGTATTAAACCGTCATCACTTCCTGTCCATAAAATCCCTTCGGTAACAGGCGATTCGGCAGCAGCAAAAATGGTACAGTAATATTCAACCGAAGTATTGTCTTGTGTAATGGGGCCTCCAGATGATTTAAGTTTATCTGGGTCATTTCTAGTTAAGTCGGGGCTAAGAAGCTCCCAACTTTCACCTTCATTTGTTGTAACATGTACATGATTTGAAAAAGCGTATAGTTTATTCGGATTGTGCTTCGAAAAGAAAATAGGGAAATTCCACTGAAAACGATATTTCATATCCTCAGCTCCATGACCCATTGGGTTATCTGGCCAAACACTTACACTTCGAACGGTTCCTTTTTTATGGTTATAACGTGTTAGAAATCCATCGTAACTACCTCCGTAAACAATATCATTATTTTTTGGGTCAATAGCAATGTGCGCACTTTCGCCTCCAGCAGTTGGTTCCCAATCATCTTCATCGATATTCCAGCCTTCATTTCTATGCGAAATTCTTATAGTAGAATTATCCTGTTGTGCGGCATAAATTCGATACGGGAATGAATTATCGGTCGTTACACGATAAAATTGTGATGTTGGTTGATTATGATAAGTGCTCCAGGTTTCACCTCCATCGTAGGTAACTTGTGCGCCACCATCATCTCCCATAATCATTCGCGCCGCATTCTCGGGGGCAATCCATAAATCGTGATGATCGCCGTGTGGCGCATTATAGGTGCTAAATGATTTTCCGCCATCTGTGCTTTTATGATATCGAACATTTAGTACATAAATTATATCTTCATCTTTTGGATCGGCATAAATACGTGTATAATACCAAGCGCGTTGTCTTAATTTTCGTTCGCTATTAATAAGTTCCCAGGTGTCTCCCCCATCATCACTACGATACACGCCACCTTTATCTTTACTTTCAACAATTGCCCAAACTCGGTCGCTATTCACAGGCGATACAGTTACGCCAATAATTCCTAAAGTATCAGTTGCAAAACCTTTATTTTTTGATATTTCTTTCCATGACTCGCCACTATTTGTACTTTTCCAAAGTTTCGAACCTTCACCTCCCGAGCTTAAACTGTAAGGTGTTCGTCTAATATCCCACGTAGAAGCGTATAAAATTCTTGGATTTGAAGGATCCATAATAAGGTCTACTGCACCAGCATCATTACTTTCAAAAAGTATTTTATTCCAGTTTTTCCCTCCGTCGGTGCTTTTATAAACCCCGCGATCTGCAGTTGGTTTATAGATGTTTCCTAAAACTGCTGCGTAAACGGTATTATAATCTTTTGGATGTATTGCGAGTCTTGAAATATGCCTGCTTTTTTCGAGACCGGATTGGGTCCATGTTTTTCCTGCATCTTCGGTTTTCCATACACCATAACCCGAAGATACATTTCCTCGTACGGTCTTTTCGCCACCACCAACATAAATAACATTTGGGTCGTCTTCACTAACCGAGATTGAACCGATAGAACCTCCAAAAAAGCCATCCGAAATATTTTCCCATGTTCGTCCGCCATCTTGTGTTTTCCATACGCCACCACCAGTTGCACCAAAATAAAAAAGATTCGGTTTGTTTGAAACGCCGGTTACTGCTGCACTTCTTCCGCCGCGAAACGGACCAAGAAGACGATATTCTAGCGACGAATAAAGCTCCTCATTATAGGTTTGTGCTGAAATATTTACGGATGAAATTCCGAAGAAAAAAAGAAGAACAATCAATACTAAGTTTGAGGGATTGCGATACATATTACTTGTATTAAAATTTTAATAAAGGTATGTATTTTAAGCCTTGAAAAATAATCTGATATGTTAATCTACTTTTTATTCTTCAAAATCGATATGTTCTATTACTTTAATGTCTTTAAAATCATACGGAATACTGCTTAAGATATGCTCGATAGCTTCAATTCTTGCTTCCGTTTTTCTATTGGCTTTTATCACTTTCCAAGGAGCAATTTCGGTATTTGTTTTCTTAAACATATTCTTTTTATATTCCGTATAATCATCCCAAAGTTCTAGGGCTCTTTGATCGACTGCACTATATTTCCATTTCTTAATTGGGGTTGATTTTATGTCTTCAAAACGTTTTGCCTGCTCACTTTTTGAAATGGAGAAGTAAAATTTAATAAGCCGAACTCCAGACTCGGTAATCATTCGTTCGAAATCGTTTACCTGATTCATAAATATGTCGTATTCTTCTTGAGTGCAAAACCCATTTACGGGTTCAACAATCGCACGATTATACCAGCTTCTATCGAAAAATACGATTTTCCCTTTTTGCGGCAATTGATTAATATAGCGTTGAAAATACCATTGCCCAGTTTCTTCTTCTGTAGGTTTTGGTAAGGCAACTACACGAAATTCTCTTGGATTTAAATGCTCGGTTGCTCTACGAATGGCACCCCCTTTTCCAGCAGCATCTCTACCTTCAAAAATAATTACAATTTTTTCGTCATTTTCGCCTACCCATTTTTGTAATTTAATGAGTTCTTCTTGTAACTCTTTTAATCGGGTTTCGTACTTTAAAAATCTTAATGTCTTCGAAATTGTCGTGTTTTTGTGAAGTAAAAACTGTTTTATTCCTTTCTTTTTATTTAAAAGGATTAAGTCTTCTTCTAATATATCATTCTTCATTTGTGTCAATTTGTTTTAGCGTTCTATGATAACGTTGTACAATATTTGGGTCGGCTAATAATGTTGTACCCGAATCTCCTTTTTCGTCGTAATTAAATCTAGAAAGTACATACCGAATACTTTCTAAACGTGCTTGTTTTTTATCGTTTGTTTTAATGATAATCCAAGGGCTAAAAGTAGTGTGTGAATGCCCAAACATTTGATCTTTATAATATGAATAGTCATCCCAACGTATTTGCCCTTCTTTATCGACAGGACTAAATTTCCAACGTTTTAATGGGTTTTCAAGTCTCGAATTAAAGCGAGTTAATTGCTCTTCTTTTGTAATCGAAAACCAAAATTTTATTAAAATAACACCATCTTCATACAGCATGTGTTCGAACTCTGGTACTTGAATTAAAAATTTCTCGTATTGTCTTTTATTACAAAAACCCATAACAGGTTCCACAACTGCACGGTTGTACCAACTTCTATCAAAAAAAACCAATTCTCCGGGATTTGGAAGCTGTTTTATATACCTTCTAAAATACCATTGCCCTTGCTCAACTTCTGTCGGTTTTGTAAGCGCAACTACTCGCATAGAACGCGGATTAAGGTGTTCGGTCATTCTACGAATTGAGCCTCCTTTTCCGGCTGCGTCTCTTCCTTCAAATAAAACACATACACGCTTTTTGTGTTTGGTTACCCATTTTTGAAGATTTACTAATTCGGCTTGTAACTTTAGTAATTGCTCTTCATATTGCAAGCTGTAAAGAATGTCATTTAATTTATCTTCATCTAATTTAGACCTTAAGATAGTTAACATTTCTTTTCTATCATTTGTATTTTCTTCCAGCAAATGGAAATCTTTATCTATTAGCATAAATTCTAGTTGTAATCTATAAAGGTCTAAAAATTATTTATATATTCAAATGATAAAAATCAAGTTTTAAAACTGCGATGGTAAAAAACATCTTAAAAGGTATAAAAGCCTACGGCGGGACTCTTAAAATCATTAACAAATTGAAGCTGTGGAAATACTTTTTAATTCCAATGGCAATTAGTTTAGTAACTGCAACTGCTATAGGATTTACGGCTTGGGGTCTTTCAGATAATGTAGGTGCCTTTATTTCGAAAGTTTGGGTGTGGGATTGGGGTCTAGAAACCTTCACTAGTATTAGTAATTTTATTGGAGGATTAACCATTCTTGTTATAGGCTTTATTTTATATAAGCATATTGTGTTGGCATTAAGTGCTCCTTTTATGGGTTTGGTTTCAGAAAAAATTGAAGCCTATATGCTAAGAAAAGACGAAGATTTTAAAGCCGAACGTTTTAAGTGGTCTTTACTTTGGCGAGGGATTCGTATTAATGTTCGAAATTTATTTTTAGAATTACTAATAAGTGTTCCTATTATAATATTTGGTTTTATTCCTGTTATTGGTATAATTTCTCCAATTTTACTGTTTATTGTTCAGGCATATTATGTTGGCTTCGGAAACATGGATTACACACTAGAGCGTCATCTAACTTATAAAGAAAGTGTTCGGTTTGTTGGAAATCACAAAGGAATTGCGATTGGAAATGGGCTCATTTTTATGCTCATGTTTTTAATTCCAATAATTGGAATTATTTTAGTGCTTCCACTTTCGGTAACAGCAGCGAGTACCGAAACTATTAATATTGTAAAAGAGTATGAAAAAAGTTAGAGGTATGTGGAAATTATTTAAACGTGTGTTTTTAATTATTAATTTAAAAACAGTTCTAATAACTTCTTTGTCGATAATTTCGACACTTGTATGTATACATTATGGCATAAAAGCAAATTTTCCTTTAACCTTAATTAGTACGGCAATTGTGTTTCCGATAGTATTTTCTATTGGAGGTGCGTACAAAAGAAGAGAGGTTGCTTTAGATGAATACGGTTCGATAAAAGCACATGGGCGAGCCTTGTATTTTGCAGTTGTACATTGGCTTGAAAATCCGCCAGAACATCTTAAAACCAAATTAAAAGAAAACCTTCAAGATTTATTACTTTCTTGTAAAGAAACCTTTACTAATCCACTAGAGGATTTAGAAACTAATGAAAAGGAGGTCTACAATAATTTTTATGCAATATCTGGGTTTATTAAAGACTTACGATCTCACGGTTTGCCTTCAGGGGAAGCCTCTAGATCAAATCAATTTTTAAGTAAAATGATGGTTTCTTTCGAGCGTATTAAGCATATCTATCAGTATCGAACGCCACGAACTTTACGAACATACAGCGATATATTTATTGTAATATTACCAATACTTTACGGTCCACATTTTGCCGAAAATGCAACCAATTTTAACTACGGGTTGCAATTTGCAGTACCGGTTTTATTTAGTGTTATTTTAGTAGCGCTAGATAATATTCAATCGCATCTAGAAAATCCCTTCGATCAACAAGGAGAAGATGATGTGTACATTAATGTCGAAAAATTTATTAGAAACTTAAACTAAATAAAATGCCTAAATCGATTCTATTTATACTCCTTACAATTATAGGAGTTTCAGCAATAAATGCTCAACAAGTAACACCAAAAGAGGCTTTTTTAGAGAAATGGGAAAACTCAAAAAACTATTTAATCAAAATCGCTGAAGCCATGCCCGAAGATGCATACGGTTTTAAACCAACCGAAAGACAACGAAGTTTTAAAGAGCAATTAATTCATATTAAACAAAATATGGCTTGGTTAAGCACTACCTATTTTTTAGAAGAAATTACTGAAGTTGATGAATCTGAACTCAATCCTGAAACCAAAGCGCAAATTATTGAAATGCTTAAAAAATCTTTCGATTCGGTTTCAAAAATAATAAAAAACATTTCTGATGAAAGTCTGTCTGAAACTGTCGATTTTTTTGCTGGTCCAAAAAGTAAACTCCAAATACTTAATTTGTTGCAAGACCATGTTACCCATCATCGCGGACAAATAATAGTATATTTAAACTTAAAAGATGTTGTTCCTCCAAATTATTCTGGCTGGTAATTTTATGTTGCTTTCGGCTAGTTGTTTTTGATAATTTGCTACCTTGTAAAAAAAATATAAAGTGAGTTTATTACTTGTTTACGCAATACTATCTATCTTTTTTTCATTTTTATGTTCGATTCTTGAAGCAGTATTATTAAGTGTATCCCAATCATTTATTAAATTAAAAAAAGACGAGGGGCGTGCCTATGCAAATACGCTCGACGCTCTAAAAAAAGATGTCGATAAACCGCTAATTGCAATCCTTACTTTAAATACAATTGCACATACTGTTGGTGCTATTTTAGTTGGTGTTCAAGCTGAAAATTTAGACTACGAAATCAATATTTTAGGCATGAATAGCGTTGGTGTTATTTCAGGAATTATGACCTTTTTAATTTTAACGATTTCTGAAATTATTCCAAAAACTATTGGTGCAACTCATTGGAAACGCCTTGCAAATTTTACAGCAAAAGCCCTCACAATATTAATTTTTCCACTAAAATGGACGGGCATTTTATGGCTTTTACAACTTACTACAAAACTTATAGGAAAGTCTGCTCATGTTAGTACCATAAGCCGTGAAGAATTTATTGCTATAACCGATACTGCAAACGAGGAAGGTGTTTTTGAAGCACACGAAACAACACTTATAAAAAATCTACTTGCCTTTAAATCGATACGCGCAAAAGATGTAATGACACCATTTTCGGTTGCTGTTGTCGAAAATGAAAATGTCACTATTTCGGCATTTCATAACAGCCATAAAAAATTAAAGTTTTCTAGAATCCCAATATATCACGATAAACCAAATAATATTACTGGTTTTATTTTAAAAGATGTAGTGCTTGAAGCAATCATCGAAAACAAAGGTGAGTCAGCGCTTAGCAGTATAAAAAGAGATTTGTTAACTACAGATAGCAATACTCCTATCCCAGATTTATTCGATGTTTTTATTAAAAAACGTGAACATATTGCCATTGTTGTTGATGAATTCGGAAACACTGTCGGATTGGTTACTATGGAAGATATTATTGAAACTTTGCTCGGTTTAGAAATTATGGATGAAAGTGATAATATTGAAGACATGCAATTATTAGCACGAAAAAATTGGGAGGCTAGAGCAAAACGAATTGGACTTATAAAGAAAAATAAAAGTGAATAATCCAGAAACGGCATATATAAATTCTCCTGTTGGTATTCTTGAAATTAAGGGTACAATCGAAGGCGTTTCTTCTGTTCATTTTATTGAAACTGAAAAAGCTATTACTGAAAATATTCCCGAATCGCTTCAAAAAACAGTTTTACAATTAACTGAATATTTTGAAGGAAATCGAACACAATTCAATCTAACACTTAATCCTGAAGGCACTCCTTTTCAGAAAAAAGTATGGCAACAACTAGAAGAAATTCCTTTTGCAAAAACTGTTTCATATCAAAAAATTGCAAATCGTTTAGGTGACCCAAAAGTAATTCGAGCAGCAGCATCGGCAAATGGTAAAAACCCGATTGCTATTATAATTCCGTGTCATCGTGTTATTGGTAGCGACGGTTCACTCACAGGATACGCTAGTGGATTACATCGAAAAAAATGGCTGCTAGATCATGAATGTCCAGTGAAACAACAATCATTGTTTTAATCAATTCAAAATAAAAAATTGTACCTTTCGTTCACTTCCCGAAATAAATTTTCTAAAATATGCTTTCAAAAATTAATTTAGAACATATCCTGTTTCTAGACATTGAAACCGTTCCGCAACATGAAAATTACGATGAGGTCGACCCTATTGTAAACGAACTTTGGGAACAAAAAACTACCTATCAACGAAAAAATGAATATACAGCCGAGGAGTTTTATGATCGCGCCGGTATTTGGGCCGAGTTTGGTAAAATTATTTGTATTTCGGTTGGTTATTTTGTGTTTAAAAACGACAAGCGCAACTTTCGAGTAACATCTTTTCAAGGCGAAGAAGTTTCACTTTTAAACGAATTTAAAGATTTACTGGAAATGCATTTTAATTATCCAAAACATGTTTTATGTGCACACAATGGAAAAGAATTCGACTTCCCATATATCGCGAGACGAATGGTAATTAATCGAATTTCGCTTCCTAATAAGTTAGATCTCTTCGGAAAAAAACCTTGGGAAGTACCGCATCTCGATACCATGGAATTATGGAAATTTGGCGACTATAAACATTTTTCTTCAGTAAAATTACTCACGACCATACTCGAAATTCCATCACCAAAAGATGATATAGACGGAAGCAAAGTTCGAAATGTATATTACAACGAAAACGACATTGATCGAATTGTTCGGTATTGCGAAAAAGATACCATTGCAGTTGCACAAATTTTACTTCGTTTTCGAAATGAAGACCTACTTACCGATGATGAAATACTTTTGGTGTAAAACAACATTGAGGTAATTTTTTGAGATTCTTAGCTACACTCTGAATGATAGTTTTTTAATACTTAGCAGCTTTCCCATTTGAAGCACTTTTTAAAATAAATGATCTTAAATCGTCGTTAGCCGATTTTAAATCTTCTTTACGCAAATACATCATGTGTCCGCTTCTATACCCTTTAAAACTAAGGCGATCTTTCATTTTTCCACTTGGATCAATTTGCCACATGGTGTACTTCGAATTAAAATAGGTTGTTGCACCATCGTAATAACCTGCTTGAAACAATACATTTAGATACGGGTTTTCGGCCATTGCTTTTCGCAAGCCTTCTCGTGTATTGTTATTTGTGCGATCCCATGGATGAACAGGGCCAAACATATTGTACTTGATATCGGTTTTAAATTTAAGGTGTTCACGCAAATAATAATTAATTGCAGGTGTAAACGAATGCAGCCACGAAGTTAATTCGGCACTGTAATCTGGGCTATCCCCAGCATCTGTTTTATCGATTCCCAAATATCGAGAATCTAATCTTCCTATTGTAAAGCCACTTTTATTTCGAAGCAATTCCTTCCAAAAAAACTGAGTAGGTACAGCTAGATTATTTTGTAAAATCGATTTTTCTGAAAGCCCAGAATAATAAGCCATCTTTTTAGCAACTTGCATCTTTTCTTCGGAAGAAATAAATCCTCCTTTTGCCAAGGCTGGAATTAATGAACTTAATGTGTACTGCTCGACTTCGTCTAAAACTGCTAATAAATCTTTTTGCTGAAGCGCATCTGGCAATACTTTATGATGCCATGCTGCCGCAGCGAAATAAGGTAAATTAATACCCGATGAAATTGGTACATCCGAATTAAATACTTTATAATCGGCGGGAGATACCATAATAACACCATTAAGATACATCCATTGTTTTTCCTGTAATTCGAGTGCTAAACCCGAAACGCGCGTTCCACCATAACTTTCACCAATAATATATTTTGGAGAACTCCAACGATTATTTCTTGAAACAAACGTATTAATCCATTCGGCTAAATATTTGATATCGGCATTAATACCAAAAAATAATTTCTTGTCTGGCATTTTATCATCTTTACCTTTTATCATTCTTGAATAACCTGTATTCACCGGATTAATAAAAACTATATCGGCAACGTCTAATACAGAATACGGATTTTCATGTACGCCATAAGGTTGTATTGGATAGCCTTCATTATCGATGTTTAGAATCATTGGTCCTGTATAAGCAACATGCATCCAAACCGATGCAGATCCTGGTCCGCCATTAAACGAAATTAATAAAGGACGATTTGCCGATTTATTTACATTCGTGCGCTTGTAATATGTATAATACAACGTTGCAATGGGTTCGCCATCTTCATTCCAAACAGGCTGTGTTCCTGTTGTAGCAGTGTAGTTTATTGCCACACCATTTATAGTTGTTGAATGGCTTGTAATTACAGTTGTATCGATTGGAATTATTCTATTTTGGGCTTGACTTATTTGTACTGAGAACCAAATAAATAAAATTGCTAAAGTAAATTTTCTCATCTCTTTCATTTTAATAATGTTTGAAGATACAAAAACTCTTAAACTCGAAATTAAATTTAACTAACAGAATTTTATTGTAAATTTATCAAATGCAAACTAAAAGAATATTAAAAACAATCGAAATGCCATGGGTCTTCATTCCTGGTTTGTAAGTAGCTATTTTCTGCGAATTTATTTCATTCTTTTTTTAATCAATTTAAATCTTAAAAATGAGTACAATTATTGTATTAGGTGCTGGTATGGTAGGGAGTGCCATAGCCATTGACCTCGCCAAAAACCATCAAGTTACCGTAACCGATTTTAATGAAAATGCGCTTAATAAAGCCAAGCAAAAATGTAACAAACTACAAACACAACAACTTGATGTTACAAATATTGAAACCCTTCAAAGAACAATAAAGCAATTCGATTTGGTTGTTTGTGCCGTCCCAGGATTTTTAGGTTTTAAAACTTTAAAAGCCATTATTGAAGCCGAAATGAATGTTGTCGATATTTCTTTTTTTTCTGAAAACTCTTTAGAACTAAACGCTTTAGCAAAAGAAAAAAACGTTACTGCAATTGTAGATTGTGGGGTGGCTCCTGGAATGGATAATATTATTTTAGGGTATTATAATGAAAAACTGAAACTAACCGATTTTGAGTGCTTGGTTGGCGGACTCCCAAAAATAAAAAAATGGCCGTTCTGTTATAAAGCTCCTTTTTCGCCTATCGATGTAATTGAAGAATATACAAGACCTGCAAGATATGTAGAACATGGCGAAGTAGTAGTTCGCGAACCTTTAACCGATTGCGAATATATCGATTTTGATGGTATAGGAACGTTAGAGTCTTTTAACTCCGACGGACTTAGATCCATCATTTTTACCATGCCACATATTAAAAATATGAAAGAAAAAACCTTACGATATCCTGGGCATGTTGAATATATTAAAGTGCTTAAAGAAAGTGGTTTTTTTAACACTGAAAAAGTTGAAGTAAACGGGAGTCTAGTTTCTCCCTTAGACTTTACAAGTGCTATTTTATTTAATGAATGGAAACTTGGTGAAACCGAAGAAGAATTAACTGTTATGCGAGTAAGCTTAAAAGGAGAAAATACAAATGGCAAAATTGAAGAAGTAGTTTATAATTTACATGACACGTATTGCACCAAAACAGAAACAGCATCTATGTCTAGAACAACAGGATATACAGCTGCTGCTGCTGCCAATTTATTTTTAGATGGCTTATTTAAAGAAAAAGGAGTATTCCCACCAGAACTAGTTGGTAAACACGAAGTTTGTTTTAATTACTTTATCGCCTATTTAAAAGAAAGAAATATCCATTACGTAAAAAGTTAGTAAGCTAAAATGAAAAAATTATATATATACCTTGTTGCTTCTTTAATTTACTCTTGCGTAGATAAGCAACCTGTTAAAGACACCTATAACAGCGAGGTAAGTCAGAAAGCAACTACTTCTTTAATTATTCTTGGAACTATTCAAGATGCAGGTTCTCCGCATATTGGGTGCAAAAAAGAGTGTTGTAAAAACTTATTTAATAACCCCGATAAGGATAGACAAGTTATTGCTTTGGGATTAATTGATAATGAGTATGGCAAAAAGTATTTATTTGAAGCAACCCCTGACATTTCAAGGCAAATGAAAGCTTTAAAAGAAAAAAGCTTTCAAAGCACCAATGAAATTGCCGACGGTATTTTTTTAACGCACGCACATATAGGGCATTATACAGGGTTAATTTATTTAGGTAAAGAAGCTACAGATGCAAAAAGCGTGAATGTATTTGCTATGCCAAGAATGAAGAAATATTTAGAAACAAACGGACCTTGGAGTCAACTTGTTTCTCGCAAAAATATTGTTTTAACTGAGATTGAAAACGAACAATCTATGTCCCTTACATCAAATATAAAAGTTACGCCTATTTTAGTCCCACATCGAGATGAATATTCTGAAACTGTTGGTTATAAAATTGAGGGTCCTAATAAAAGTGCGCTATTTATACCAGATATTGATAAATGGAGTAAATGGGATAAAAATATATTAGATGAAATTAAGAAAGTAGATTATGCTTTTTTAGATGCTACATTTTATAGTGGAAAAGAGTTAAATAATCGTGATATTTCCCAAATTCCGCATCCATTTATCATTGAAAGTCTTGAGGAATTTAAAGATCTTGATTCAAGAGAAAGAAAAAAAATAATATTTATTCATTTTAACCACACAAACCCTGTACTTGACTTAAATAGTAAAGAAGCTAAAAATGTTTTAAATCAAGGTTTCAGAATTGGAAAAATTAACGATGTGTTTGAATTGTAACAAATGCCAACAATGACTTTTTATTTAGAATTTTGAGCATTTAAAAGCCCTTTCAAAGTTTAAAACTTTAACAGGGTTGAACATTTAATCCTGTATCTTTGAAATATGGCAAAAGAAAAATTACTCGAAGTTAAAAATCTTTGCATTGTTTTTGGAAAAAAGAAAAAGCAAACTGAGGTTGTTCATGATATTTCTTTTTCAATTTTACCTAACGAAATTGT
>Ga0256847_1000862_pt1 | contig 17164 bp, 15 predicted proteins | sample TeddybearmetaG_FD_189099 | JGI IMG/M metagenome (GOLD analysis project Ga0256847, IMG submission 189099) | Hydrothermal vent microbial communities from East Pacific Rise, Pacific Ocean - Teddybear | ecosystem: Environmental > Aquatic > Marine > Hydrothermal vents | place: Pacific Ocean: East... | reverse complement strand
TCTAGATCAAGAAATGGGGTTCTCATTTCAACTGATTGTCTCATTCCCATTTTATCAGCACGTAATAAAAGAGGTTGAATATATTCATTAAGATCATTTAATAAATAGGCTTGTGTATGACGTTCGACTTTATTTTTTATAAAAGCATATTTTTCTAAACTTTTTTCAAAGTTTTCAGCCATCACTTGTTTTTGTGTGCAATAAAAATCATTTTGATATGTTTTTTGTGAAATATGATCATTTAACAAGAATAATGCTTTATTTAAAATATTTTTTACCATAGTGGGCAATATTATAGACATTTTTTGCCCAATATAATACTTTCTTTGATATCCATAACCTCCAAATAGCTCGTCGGCACCTTCTCCGCCCAATAATACTTTAATATTATGCTCCTTTGCAAAGCGTGATACTTCACTAATTCCATAGGAGTTTGGATGTACCAGTGGAAATTCATAGGCACTAATAATCTCATCAATATTTTTATTTAAATCTTCTTTTTTAATTTTTAAAACTAAAAGTTCTTCAGATAAATGAGAAGCTAATAATTCAGCATATTCACGTTCACTATAATCCTCTACATCAACATGCAACATTTTCAAATGTCCAAGTTTATAGGCAATCGCACTAATTATTGAAGAATCAACGCCGCCTGAATTAATAGAAGCGACTTCAACATCTGCAATTAACCGTCTTTTAATACTTTGAGTCAAAAGGTTATCAAACTTATTTAGAATCTCAGCTTCAGAAAGAGTATTATACTTTAAGTATAATTTTTCATCGATTAAGTCATTAAAATTAAAATATTCATGCTTTTGAATATCAAATTCTTGTAAATTTATAACAAGATAATGACCATTTTCCAACATTGAAATATTTTTGTATGGAGAAAGTTCTTTAGATGCTCGATAATACATTGTATTAAGAAAAACATCTTCATTTATAGAAAAGATGCTTTTTTTCAAAGCTTTGAATGCTTTTATTTCAGATGCAAAAAAGAGTCCTTCATTATCTTGAAAGTAATATAATGGTTTTTTTCCCACATGATCTCTTACAAGATAAACTTTTTTAGTCTTTTTATCATAAATTGAAAAAGCAAACATACCCCGTATTTTTTTCAATGTTTCATCTAGCCCCAGTTTAAGATATAAAAGCAATAATACTTCTGTATCTGAATGAGTTATAAATTTTTCATCACTTAAAAATTCCTTTTTCAATTCTTTGAAATTATAAATTTCACCATTAAAAACAAGAACCACATTATCTCTTATCATAGGTTGATTTGCTGATACACTTGTATCAATAATTGACAATCTATTATGTCCTAAAGAGACTTTAGCCTTAGCATCATAATAACAATCAGTCGCATCAGGTCCACGATGATGAATCATTAACATCATCTTTCTAAGAACATCTTCTTTATAGAATGTTTTTTTATTGATATATCCCGCTATCCCACACATTATAAATTTTCCTGAACAGTTTTTATTACTTTATTATATCTTTTTTGACTCAGTATACCTTTTAAAAAAGCACCAACAAAATAATAATTTAAACGTAATAAAAACCACTTAATGGTTCTTTTTTTATATTTAGATAAAGATAAATCATGCATTTTATTCTTGCGAAATTCTTGATATTTTTCTGGAGATTGTTTTAAAGCATTTGAATACTCCTCAATTGCTTGTTTTATTTCTGAACCCCCGATTTTAATTTTTTCGCCGTCATCAAATAATGGAATTATCTCAGATTTAATAATCTGATTATCTTCTATTTCTAAAGCCATTATAAAAGATTCTTTATTTTCTTTTTTTTGTACTACAGTTAAGTTTTTAATCGCTGTTGAAACCACATCATCGGTACAGAAGTTTCCCAAACTATAAGCAATTTTTGACGATTTATAATCTTCGATACCTTGCACAACATGGGTATGATGCCCATGAATGATAAGGGGGACCTGATCAGCAAAATATCTAGCTGTAAGCATGTGATCAAAACGAGGATAATGGATATTTTCATCACCCCAGTGAGTACTCAGTATATTAAAATAGCCATTTTCTTTATTTTTTTGAAGTATTTTTACAACATTTTTTGGATCTAAAGGATTAACACCATTAGCCCTGCTTCTACAGATACTTGGATTTGTCGAAAAACAACAATAACCTCCTATGGCAATTTTATTGGTACTATTTTCAATCAGTACTTGCTTTCCCTCAGTACCATAAAATTCAATGCTATTATTTTTCAATAATTCAATTGTATCTTTATAACCCGCTCGACCATAATCAAAAATATGGTTATTTGCTAAACCAAGAATATTAATATGTAAATAGTTTAATAACTCAACACTTAAAGTTGATGATTTCAGATGAAGTGCCTTACAAGTCAAGGTAAAATTGCGATCTGTTAATGGTGTTTCAAGATTTGCAATAACATAATCAAAATTTTCTAAATATTGGGCAACTTCTTGAAGATATATTTTGGCATTTTTATTTTTTTCAAAGTCAAACTTCCCATTAAGACAAATATCACCTAATAAAGCTATTTTTGTTCCCATTAATTATTTTCCTCTAAGAGAATATTAAATTGTCGTACCACACTTTTAAATTTACCATTTTTACCTAGAGGTATATGATCGGTTTTAATCAGTTTGATTTGAATATTACTTCCTAAGCGATCATGTAAGTTTTTCAAAAGCTTATCACCCGTACTGTCTTCATAATCTTTATCTGGAATAATCAATACTTTAACATAGTTGATGTCTGTTTGAATAATCATTGACTGTATAATCCCTGATAAACCTTTATAGACAGGATCAAGCCTTCCTATATATCCTCTCTCTTGGGTATAAAGCATATCATCTTCACGACCTATCACACTGTGGATTATGGGATAATTTGAACCACATGAACATTTTTTTTCTTCTTTATAAGAACGAACAAAATCACCAATTTTATATCGAATAAGAGGGGTTTTTAAATTGCGAAAACTAGTCACAACCATTTCAGATATTATGGTTCCATCATTATTGTCTTTTTGATTGAAAAATTCAAAAACACCTGTATCGGTCCATAAATGATAATGACCTACTTTACATTCTACAATCCAAGGCGCCCCTTCAGAAGAAGCATATTGATTATATACTTTACATTTAAACGCATCTTCGATTGTTTTTCTATGGTGTTCAAGCAATGTTTCTGCGGTTGTTGAAATAGCCATCAATTTAAAGTTTAGTTTGATATTATTAGCCTGTATATATTGCGCCATAATATAAAATGAGGAGGGATATCCATCCATAAAAACAGGTTTAAAATCGTTTAATTTTTTAAGATATGATTTTATATTGACCTCTAATAAATGATAAGTTGACATAAATAATTGATTATTGATCATATTATACGCCCAAAATGGGGGTTCTGAAGTTTCAGGGCTCACTATAATTCTCCCTGAAAATCGGACAGACCTAAATTTATTGGGAAGACCTAACCAATCATAATATCTTCGCCATTCAGCAAAAGTAGATTGCCTTGATTCGCTATCAAACTCGATTGTCATTGGAGTGCCTGTAGTACCACTAGTTTTAGTTGTACAATATTTCTTCCTAATTGGATTCACTGAAACTATTTCAGTTATTTGCTCGCGTAGTATTTCTTTTGTAAGAAATGGCAGTGTTTGTAGTAACTCCAATACATTTTCATTTTCGATGCTATTTTCTGTTATTCCTAGAGCCAAAAAATTTTTTCGATAATAAGGTGAATATATTAAATTTTCTGTCAATAATTTTTTTAATTTTTTCTCTTGCAAATCCTTTAGTGCTGATTCATCAAAATTTAAGATTCCTTTTAATTCTTTATAATGTAGATCATAATACTTGCCATGATTTTTTATATATTCTTTAATTCCATATATTGACATTATTATATTTTTTATCCAAAATGGAGAATTTCTATAAATATTTTCTAGTATATTCAATTTTTAAAAGTCCAAAAATTTTCTTTTTTACCATAACGTGTTAAAAATATTTTACTATCTTTTGATAAATAGCTTTTTATTTCTTGATATAACCCATTTGACCAAACTACTTTGTCAGCGACGACATTTCGACCAAAAAAAGGTTTAAATAGTTCCCAAATTTTTCTTGGAAAAATATTTTTTATTTTCTGAAAAACAGGGAAATTCATTAAAAATACGGTAAATTTATTATGTTGAAATCCTTTGTTACCTTTATTTTTTATTGATAAATCTTTGACTAAAAAACCATCATCTACATTTAAAAAATGAAAGCATTTTTGTAGAACATGATTAGGATCTTCTTTTAGATCTTCAAAAAATAATATAAGTATTTTTTCATCTGAAAAATACTTACGATACGCATCTATCTGAACTAAGTAATTAGATGGCTCAATGTATTTACTCCAATTTTTCTTTATCGCATCAGAAAATGATAATGTTTCATAACCCCGAATATTGGTATATCGCCAATCTGACTCTATTCTTTTTATTGGATCTCGTACGATATATATAAGTTGTGCATCAGCTACATCTTTAGAAATTCTAGCAATAACATCTGGAAATAGACTTTTTTTAGCATAGTTGACCGTCCCTTCACCACAAACTTTAATGCCCTCTTGGCTGGAGAAACAAGACTGATACCACTTCCAACCTCGATGGTAATATTCAGAAAAAAAACCTGTTTCTTTAGGGTTGCTGATCAAAATTTCAGGATGTTGTTCAAGATAAGAACATAAGCTTGTTGTTCCACTTCGTCCTGCTCCAATAATAAAAAAATGTTGCATTATATAAGACCTTTTTTTAATAAGATATTTTCTAATTCTTCTAATGTTGCTGGAATTAGAAATCTATCTTTTTGTTTATAACTATTTTTTATTTTAGTAATAAATTTTATAAATTTTGGATCATAGTCATTTTTTTTATCTAATCCTAAACATTTATAAAGAAGAATTACTTGAGGTTCTTTGTTAAACATATAAAAAGGACTTAAACAGGCTGTAGAAAAAACTGAAATTAAAGTGTTATTCTCAATATTAAAATTCGCGTAGATATATTCCATAGGTACCGATATACTAGAAATCACTTGACAATTTGAGTATTTATATGATTTTGATCTAGGATGCATTTTTATAAATAATGGCTCTTTGAGTTTTTTAGACAACCATAAAATAAGATCCCGCTGATTACTCCAGTTATCTTTTTGTGGAAAAGGTTGTTCAAAAAAAATGACATTTTTTGGAAATTTTTTTAAATCAAACTTAAAGATATCATAAATAAATTGATCTAATTTTTGATTTCCTTGAATACTCGGCATACTCAAGACAGATGTACCATTCTTAGAAGATTGTTCACAAAGTTTAGGATTATAAACATATAAACTTTTCATTTCTTCCAAATAGGATTTAAACCCTAAAAAAGTTAGTAAGTATTGACTAACTTTACTCTGCTCGGTTAATAACATTGTATAAGAACCTAATCCATCTTCAAAAAAATTTAATTCAATTAAAGGATTTCTTTTTTTATAAGTCATAAAAAACATCCATGAAGATCTATCCATTGTGGAAACCCAAAATTCATTATATTTTTCAGGATCATCAATAAATTTTTTTGATATTTTTTTATGATTTATATAATTTATGGTATCTATAATATATCGAATATATTTTATCTTCCGAATCCAATGACGATGATTGAATTTTATTGTATCTAAATAATATACATTAGTGAATAATTTTGTTGTTATAATTCTTTGAAATAATTCATCAAACACTTTGCTTTGATTATAAAGATAGAGGGTTGCTTTACTATCATCACCTACAGTTAATCTAAGATTTATTATGTTAATTAATTGTAAAGGAGTTGAACAAATAAATAATTTTGTCACCATTTTTTCTCGTAGCATCTTTTTAGACTAAACCATGGCATTCTAACAGCTTTATAACTTGTATACCAGACTAAAATAAAAGTTAGAAAAAAAGATATTGCTGAAGCATAAGCGGCTCCTATTGCACCATAAGATTGGATTAATGTATAACTTAATAACACATGAAAGAGACTTGTTGATATAGTCACCATGGATAATAGATGATTTTTTTTTGCATAAAAAATATAATTGACGACCATAAGATACATTCCTTGAAAAGCATAAGCCAATGAAATCCAATATATATATTGAGAAGCGCCTTGGAACTTATCCCCTAAGAAAATAGGAATAAACCAAACAAAGAAAGTACTCAAAATTAATGAAAAAATAATAATACTAATAAAATAAATATAGGTAAACTTAACAATACTTACCTGAACTTCGGGTGTTATATTCTTGAGTTTTTCATATAAATAAGGGCTATAAGCATTATTAAATGCATTTGCAAAAATTCCTACAATCATACCAAACTGAAAACCAACATTATATAAACCCGTTTGAGACACTCCAACAATTGATGTTATCAACAATATATCCACCCCTGAACGCGTCCATAATGCAACTTGATGAGGGATCAGTGGAATACCAAATTTGAATAAATCTTTTACGTATGTTGTTGAATAATTAAATACGACATAACCTCTTTTAGCAATAAACCATATACTTAAACACCCAAAAACAATAAAGGCAGAGGTTGAACCCATAACCCGCCCTTCCCATCCATAATGTAATATAATAATAAAAAAAAGAGATAATAAAATATTAAAGAGTGCTTGAGATATTTCATATAATGCAAATGGTTTAGATTGTTGCTGTGAACGCCATAAAGTAAGATTTATTCCTGTAATTATTTGCATACAGGCTATCGGTATTGCTATATACAACCAGATAACGGGGATCTTTAATTTTTCAAGAAGATAGGGTTCAAATAATAATATCAATAAGGTAACTAGAAAAACACTAATAAGTAAAATATTGAAAACATTTCCAATATACTTTGCTAATTCTTCCTGTTTTAAGTGAAAAAAAGTAATTCCGACTGAACCAGACATGCTTAATCCAACAAAAATAGATAATAACCCAATAAAGGTATTATAGGTTGCAATAAAACCATAATCTTCAGGTGTTAAAAATCGGGTTAATACTGGAAGCAGTAAAAATGGAATACCACTATTGACCAATTTCAATAAGGTATAAATAAACGTATTTTTGAATAAAATATTATTCTTTAGCTTGTCTAAAATCACACAATTACTTTATATTTATTCAAACATTTTCATTTTTATGGCTGTTCCTTTTGAAAGACTATCAACTGCTTTTTTTCCAATAATATTAGTTAGGTATTTTGGGTGTAATCCATAGCCAGGTCTTACCGAACGAACATTATCTTTGGTTATCACTTCACCCGCTTTAATATCTTGTGCTACATAGAGGCTACGCGAAAATTGCCGACTTTTTTTCTTTTTTTCAGTTAACTTATAATCTACTTTTCCAAGTAATTTTTCTGTATCTCTAATGGCTTTGATCATTTCTAAAAATTCTTTTTTATCTAAAGAAAAATCGGCATCAGCCCCTCCAATAGATTTATCTAAAATAAAATGCTTTTCAATAACCTTAGCTCCTAATGTTGTTGCAACAACAGGTGCAATTGTACCTAAAGTATGATCAGAAAAACCACTTATAACACCAAAAGTTTCTGCTAGATTAGGAATTGTTATTAAGTTTGCATCTTCTAATTTAGCGGGATAAGCAGAGGTACATTTTAAAAGAATAATATCATTATTACCTTCCGCTCTACAAATATTTACAACATCCTGTATTTCATCAATTGTTGCAATTCCTGTAGAGATAATAATAGGTCTTCTTTTTGATGCCGTATATCTTACAAGCTCATAATCTGTGATTTCAAATGAAGCAATTTTATAAGCAGATGGATTAAATTGTTCTAAAAAATCAACCGCTGTTTTGTCAAAAGGGGATGAAAATATATCTATTCCTATCTTTCGTGCATATTCAAAAAGTTCTTTGTGCCATTCCCAAGGCGTATATGCTTTTTGGTAAAGATCATATAGTGTTTTTCCATCCCAAAGAGTCCCTCCTTTAATAACAAAATCTTCTTTATCACAATTTAGAGTAAGTGTATCAGCGGTATAAGTCTGAAGCTTAATTACATTTGCACCAATTTCTTTTGCTGCTTTAATGGTATCAAAAGCATTTTGTAAATTGCCATTATGGTTGGCACTCAATTCTGCAATGATCAAAACACCGTCTTTATTAATATCAAAATTACCTATTTTCATTTTCTTCTGTCTTTAAAATATATTTATTTTTTTGTAATACTTTATACATTAATTCAGCTTGCTGCCAGTCTTCTGGTGTGTCAATATCCTGAACCAGATGTCTTGGTAAAATAACAGGAATACTGTCTTTACCAAACATGATTTCATTAGATATTTTATCTAATTTAGTCCAATAAAACTGTCCCGCATCTTGATAAGCTTCATCAAGATCCTGCGAGCGAGCTTTATAAAATTGGGGCGTAAACATTTCACATCTTCCTTTATTATTAATCTTAAAGGTTCTTTGAATAGGAAATGGCATAGAGGTTGCTGAAAATACATGAATTGCGGTGGATTTTTTCAATATATTATATCCCTCGATAAGATATTTTGATTGTAAAAAAGGAGCTGTTGCATAAACCGTACATTCAAATTCAAAGGTTTCTCCTTTTGCTTTTAGCCATTCAATAGCGTGTTTAACAACATCTTCTATTGTAGTGAAGTCATCAGATAAATTTTGGGGTCTTATAAATGGAATTTCAGCACCCAATTTTTTTGCAATATTTGCAATAACATCATCATCTGTTGAAACAATAACCTTATCAAAGAGCTTTGATTCCAATGTTTTTTCTATAGAATATGCAATAAGAGGTTTTCCACAAAACTCTTTAATATTCTTTCTTAAAATTCGTTTGCTACCACCACGAGCAGGAATAATTGCGATACTTTTAGCCATTTTTTATTACTTATTTATAATTTCAAAAAGCGAATCAATGACATAAGTTTGTTCTTTATCCGACATCTTTGGATACATTGGTAAAGAAAAACTTGTTTTATAATAGTTATCCATTACGGGAGTATGTTCATTTCCATATCCTAATGCTTTGTAATATGGCTGTTTATTAATGGGCATATAGTGTAATTGAATTCCAATATTTTTTTCTCTTAATGTATTAAAAAGTGTTTCTTTTGATATCTTAAGTTTATTAAAGTCAATTTGAACAACATAGAGATGATATGAGGATTTGCCATTGTATGTATAAAGTGATTTAACAAGGGTATTATTAAATACTTCATCATATTTTTTCGCTATTTCAATTCGCCTTGTAATAAAATTATCTAACTTTTTAAGTTGAGAAATTCCAAGAGCACACTGAATATCAGTCATTCTATAATTAAACCCTAAATCTATCATTTTATATTCCCAAGGCTTCATCTTAGGTATTTTAATCATGCCATGATTTCTCAAGATTAAAAGTTTTTTATAAATTTCTTGAGAATTAGTGGTAATTGCTCCACCTTCTCCTGTTGTTACATGTTTTACAGGATGAAATGAGAATATGGAAATATCACTATTAATACAACTTCCTGCTTTTATACCATTATATACTGCACCAATAGCATGAGCATTATCTTCTAAAATCAAAATATTATACTTATTTTTTAAATATTTTAATTTATCTTGATTTATTATATTGCCACTAAAAGCGACAGAATATATGGCTTTAATTGTCGGATCTTCTTTTAATGCTTTTTCACAAAGATCTAAGTCTATATTTCCATCAAGAGCAATATCAACAAATACAGGATTAGCTCCAATATAAAGAATTGAATTAGACGTGGCCAAAAAAGAATTTGGAGTTGTTAGTACTTTATCATTTTTACTTAATAGGACTAAAGAAGCTAAATGTAATGCGGCAGTTCCATTTGAAACCGCAACACAATATTTTACCTGACAGTATTTAGCTAATGATTTTTCAAAAGCTTCAATTTTAGGTCCTGTGGTTAAATAATCGGATGTTAGTACTTGTTCAACAGCATCAATATCATCCTTATCTATCCACTGCTTTCCATAAGGTATGAAATTCATTCACAAGGCTCTTCATTCATTTTATGAAACTGTTCATGTGTAAGCCATTCCGCGTTATTTCCAGAATTATATTCAAAACCTGGTTTTACTAAAGCTCCTTTTTCTCCTAATTGGTTCGTTTCAAAATTTGTTTGATGACTAAATTGAATACTGGGACAAATCACATAATGATCATTAAATTCAAGCGTCAAATGACTATCATCTGCAGGACACATAATTTCATTAAGTTTTTCACCAGGACGAATACCAATAATTTTTTGTTCTAAATTTGGTGCCAATGCTTTAGCTAATTCAACCATATTCATTGATGGTATTTTAGGTACAAAAATTTCACCGCCTTGCATCCGTTGAAAATCTTTAAGAACAAAATCAACCCCTTCCCTTAATGTAATCATAAAGCGCGTCATGTCAATATGAGTAATAGGTAATTCTGTTGCACCTTCAGCAATCAGTTTATTAAAAAAGGGGACAACGGATCCACGAGAACCGACCACATTACCATAACGTACAACAGAAAAACGGGTTTCTCTATTACCCACCATATTATTAGCGGCAACAAATAATTTATCTGATGCTAACTTAGTTGCACCATATAAATTAATGGGATTAGCGGCTTTATCAGTTGATAAGGCAATAATTTTTTTAACATTATTTTTAATGGATGCCTTAATAACATTTTCAGCACCATAAATATTTGTTTTAATACATTCCATAGGATTGTATTCTGCTGCTGGAACTTGTTTCATGGCGGCTGCATGAATAACATAATCAACCCCCTGCATTGCTTCATTTAAACGTTCAGCATCACGCACATCACCAATAAAATAACGCATACAAGGAGCGTTATAAATTTGTTGCATATCAAATTGTTTTAATTCATCTCTAGAATAGATGATAATTTTTTTTGGTTTATATTTATCAAGAATCATTTGAATATATTTTTTTCCAAAAGATCCAGTACCACCTGTTATGAGAATTGAACTATTATCAAACATACTTTATATCCTATTTGTTATTTACTTTAAATTTTATAAAATAAAAATTAGGTATCAAAAAATTTTAGGCTGGGATAATAACATAAATGATAAAATTTATGCAATTTTAAGAATAACCATAATCATGATAATAACCATTATAATAATCTCCTGAATAATATTTAGCGGCCTTGGTTAAATCCAGTTGATTTAATACAACCCCCGTAATGGGACGATTAATTTTATTAAGTTTATCAATACCACTTAAAACTAAAGGGGCGATAGTTGAATCTGCTTTAACAACAAAAACAATTTCATTCGCATGAATCGCAATCAGTTGAGCATCACTCACTGCTTGAATAGGAGCAGAATCAATAATAATTCGATCATATTTTTGGCTTAAAGCCTTTATCATCGCCCCAAAACGTTTAGAACCTAGTAACTCTTGAGGATTAGGAGGAATAACGCCCGATGGTAAAATATCAATATCCCAATCAGCAAAAGTATGAACGCTTTCATTAAAGTTACTTGTACCTGCAACTAGAGTTGATAACCCTTTTTCACCTTTTATATGACAAGCTTTAGCAATAGATGGACGGCGTAGATCGCCATCAATCAAGAGCACCTTTTCTGATTGACCTAATGCCATGGCTAAATTTATGGCAACGGTTGTTTTTCCTTCATTAGGAATAGAGGAGGTAATTAACACCACTTTTTCTTTATTATCTAAACCAGATAACATAATTCCTGTTCTAATCGTTCTAATTGCTTCAGAAAAATTTGATTTATTTTCCTCAAGAAAAACCAAAAGCGCTTCTTTTTTTCTTAATTTATCTCTTTTCTTCTTTGTTTTGAAAAGTGGTAATGCTCCTAATAATGGAATTCCTAATTTTATTTCTATATCAGCCACATTGCGAATTGTTTTATTTAACATATCTTGTAAAAACACAATCAAAACACCAAATACTAAAGCTAAAATAACAGCAAGAATAACTATTACTTTTTTCTTTGGTTTTATTGGCGTTGTTGGAATAATCGCTTTATCAATAATTCGAGCATTGGCTGTTTGCATTCCACTGGTTTCATTTGTTTCTTTGAAACGCGAGAAAAAAGTTTCATATAATCGCCGATTACTTTCAACTTCGGCTTGTAATGCTTTAAGTTTAAAACTTTTTTTATTAATATTACGAATATCTCCCTTAGTTCGATTTAATTCTCGTCTTAACGTAGTTTCATTTGATTTAATGGCATTAAATTTTCGTTCTACTCTTTTTGCTGCATTTGATAATAAACGAAAATATTTTGCATAAACTTTATTATAATTAGCTTGTGCCGATATCATTTTAGGGTGTTTTTTACCATAAACTTTGCTTAACTCCGTTAATTTTTCTTCTGCAATATCAACTAAACCTTTAGTACGCCCAACAGAAGCGCTATCTAATAACCCAGGAATGCTTTCATAATCTCGGACTGTGGGGTTATTGATTGATTTAATTTGTCGATAAGTTGCTTCAATTGTTAAACGATCTCGTTTTGTATCCATTAATTTATCTGAAATATCTGCTAATTCTTTTTCAGATACGGTATGTACGCCTTTTACGTCTAAAAGCCCTGCTTTATTGCGATAAGAAAATAATTTATTTTCTGAATTATCTAATGTTTCTTTTAGACCTGAAAGCCGTTCAGTTAACCAGCCCACGGCTTTTTGAGTCACTTCAAGATTGGCTTCAAAACCTAATGAAATATAAGATTCTGCAACTTCAACGGTAATCTCTGCTGCTAGTTTAGGAGAATTTGATTCAAAGGAAATTTCAATTAATTGGCTTCCTCTTTTTTGAATAATAGAAAGATTTTTAACCACTTTTCCAACCACAGATTGCATAATTTGAGTCTCATTCATCGTGACTTTTTGTTGTTGAAAACTTTCGGGTAAAATAGATTTCAAACTAAAACGAGCGGGTTTTTGTTGTCTCGGATCAAAATAGCGATTGGTGGTTAAATTTAATTTATCAACAACTCGTTGGGCGAGTTTACGAGACTGCATAATGCCAATTTGAGAATTGAAATATTCTTTATTGGCAGAATCTAATCCATAAATTTCTTCAATCGAAACGGTCTTAATTTGTTGTGTTTCTAAAATAATAATGGTTGTGGCTTTATAAATTGATTTTAATGAGGAAACAATGATAATAGCTAATAATCCAGCGGTAATAGCTAATCCTATAATCTGCCATTTATGACGATAAACGGTGTACCAAAGCTCTAATAAATTAATTTCACCTTCATTATTATTTTTAGTTAGTAATTCAGGTGATTGCATTTGTGGGGGTAAAGTAGGGGCTAAATCATCATTCATTGTTTAATTTGTTTTTAATTATTTATAAAGAAGGAGGGAATTTTTTAAGTAATTTTTTTAACATTAACTTAATTTCTGGATGATTCCCCCCATATTTTTTTGCCATTTTAACGGCATTTTGAAATTGTTTTTTTTGTCCTTGTTGATTTGCCAACACTAATGCAAAATTGACCCATAAGAAAGGATTATTGGGTTCCTGCTTTAAACCCATAATATAATATTTTTTTGCTTTTAATAAAGCATAATGTCTTAACGCTATATTACCCGCTAATAAATCAGTTCTTGGGTTAGAAGAATCTATTTGTTGTATTAACGTTTGATAATCATTAATCTTTTTTGATTGGTTTAGCTTAAATACAAGATGATGATTTATTAAATCATTTCTTGCTCTTATAAATGAATTAATACAAGCGCTTAATAATATAATAATTAAGATAAGACAAAGAAAAAACTTAGTTAAAGTGATTTGAGACAATTTTCCATGCATTATCCTGTACCAATAAATTTGCTTGTTCCTGTCCAACCCATTTAATTAAATTGGGCAGACATTGTTTCATGTCTGGCGGACGATATTGTAAATTATGAGCATCAGTTGCAATATAGTTAACCCAATTTTTTTTAATTAAATATTTTGAAAAATCAAGACATTGTTTGCCAAATTTCCCCGCAATAGAGGCGGCTGTTAATTGTAATAAACAGCCTTTTCGTAAAAGGGGGATGACTTTATCGTAATCTGCCATCATCTCTTTATTTCGTTCTGGATGAACAATAATCGGGCGTATATGATGTTGTGTTAACCAATCAATCAAATTTTCACTGCCAGGTAAAATATGACTATGAGGCATTTCTAATAATAATAATTTATTATCTTTATATTGCCCTAAAAAAGGAATTTTTTGAGCAGTAATCATTTCTAACATTTGATAACTAATACGAACTTCGGCAGAAAAAGCTATTTTTAAGTTAATATTATGTTTCATTAACGCTTTTTTAAACTCAATAAAAGATTGTTTAATATTATCTAAATCATTTTCATAACGTCCTTCATGAATATGAGGTGTTAGGACAGAATGTGTAATACCATTATCGACTGCAAATTGCGCTAAAACCAAGGATTCTTCTAAATTTTTAGCTCCATCATCAATATTAGGTAAGATATGACTATGAATATCAATCATTGAGTATTAAAAAAAACTTTCTTCAATTGTAATAACATCTCCAGGATTAATTTTTTCATGTCCTTTAACCTTTATTTTAATTTTAGGTGATTTTGGATGCGATAAAAAAATTTTATTTTTTGATGCCCGCTCAGTAAAACCGCCACCTAAAGAAATGGCACGACTGACAGTTAAACCTGGTTGATAAGGATATCCTCCTGGCGAGTTTATTTCTCCTTGAATATAAAAAGGACGGTATTCAACCACATAAACATGAACATTTGGATTAACTAAATAATCGCCTTTTAAACCTCGAGTAATCATTTTCTCTAATTGTGTGCTGGTGATGCCTAATACTTGAATTTCACCAATAAAAGGAAAAACAATCCCACCTTCCTCTCCAATGGCGACATCCTTTAAACTTAAGCTATCTTCCCCATATACAATGACATTGATTTTATCTCCTGCCCCTAATTTATATTGATTATCAGCAAAAACGCCACTGCTAAATAAAAAATAAAATAATATAAGAGAGTAAGAAAATCTTTTCATTATTAATAACCAATTTTGACAGAGAACATTAAGATATTATTATCAAAATCACCTGCCTTTATATTTGAATCCCGACTTGAATATTTGTATTTAGTGGAAAAAGCAAGCCATTTTTTAAGTTTATAGTTAAGCCCAACACTATAAGACATCATATCTTCATCCCGATTACTTCCTTCATAACTATCATTGCTAAAACTGGTTTCTAAAGCAGTTGTAAACGATTGATTCCAGTTATGATTCCAAGCTATTTTATAAGCCCTATGATTAATGAAATCTCCTGAACCATTTGTTTCTGTAGGGGAACCTGTGGTTGTTAAATCAAGGGTTGAATAGCTTAATGGCGACCAACGAACGCCAACTTCCCAAGAAGTTAAAGTTGAATCACCCCGTCCTTTAGCATCAAATTTCTTTTGAGTACGCCCAATTTGTGCCCGTCCTGTTGTTTTTTGTGTTGCTTTCCATGTAACCCCGACTTGGAATTTAGTTTCATCGCTGTCCAATGAAAATCCATTAACGACCGTTTTATCATATTCAATGTTTTTACGAGAAACTTCAAATAATAAGTGTGTTTTAGGCATCACTCGATAATAAAAAATGGCTTCTAATGTTTTTGCCTCATAATTTAGAAATTGAGTGGTAATACGATGATTTTTATATTCTTTATTAAGATAATCTAAATTAATTTCAATTTTTCCAATAGAATTATTGGAGCCATAAACATATTTAGAACCTAATGTCCAATCAACATACTTATTGGGGCTTGCCAATGCGGAAAGATCAGCTCCTTGGCTTTGTCCTGTCCCTCTTGTTTCGATAATATAATCATAACTTGTTAGTAATTCTAGTTTACTACGATGACTAAATTCTTTATGCAATAAGGCATCAAACATTTTATTAATGTAATCATCATTGTGGCTACTATGATATAAGCCTATTTCAAGCTCACTATTGAGCTTTATTTTGTCAACCCCCTTCTTGAGTAACCATGATAACTTAGGAACGATGGTGGTTTTTAAACTACTTTCTGGATTAGCCGAACCAATATCATCTTGTAAAAAAATATTATCATTATATGCTTCGATTATCGTTATTGAGGGAGATAAGGGGCTATTTATATCTTGAGCTAAGTTATCTGATACTGAAATACTTAAAATAAGTAATAAATAAAATCTATGTTTAGAGCGCATCTAATAAACCTATTGTTTGAAAAAAAAATATCATTATTTTAATTAGCTTGGACTAACAGGGGTTCCTCCTCCACCTGTCCCAGTTCCACCATCATCATCATCATCATCATCATCATCATCATCATCATCATCATCATCATCATCGTCATCATCTGAATGACGAGAAGCCGTAGTAATAGCTGATGTAATTGAAGTCCCATTTTTAATTGCCTCTAGTGCCGCTTCTGCAATATTAGACGCCATTTCCCTTGCTTTTGAAGCTTTAATTCCATTCTTTTTTAAAATATCTTCCAAACTTGCTTTAATTGCATCTTCAACACTTTTTCCATTATTAACAGCTGTAATCGCGGCTTGTTTAGCGGTCATAGCATCAACTTTACTTAACCCCGCCCCTATCGCTGCTGCATAAGTTGCTTCACCTGCATTTTTAGCATCAATACTGAGTTCAGCATAAACATTAACAGTAAATAATAATAAGAATAAAACAAACAAATTACGAATATATAACATATGATTTCTCCACAAATATAATTTCTTGAAGTGGATGGTAATTTAAAAATCACTCTTTTTCAATGATTCACTATAATTTAGTTATGCAAACTATTTTATTCGTTATTATTTAGAACTAAGAAACTCATCCAAAACGGCAAAGAAACTTGTGTAGTATATAATCATTAATTATATTACTTTATATTATATTTAAGTACTTTTTAGTACAAACTAAATTAATAAAAGAAAGAAATTATTTCAAAATGATGAGAAGAACCCAAACCATTGTTGTTATTAAGAAAAAAAATGTTTATTTTAAACAATGTCTTCAATTGTCTACGATATCAAAACAACTTTATAATGTG
>Ga0256847_1000861_pt1 | contig 17183 bp, 14 predicted proteins | sample TeddybearmetaG_FD_189099 | JGI IMG/M metagenome (GOLD analysis project Ga0256847, IMG submission 189099) | Hydrothermal vent microbial communities from East Pacific Rise, Pacific Ocean - Teddybear | ecosystem: Environmental > Aquatic > Marine > Hydrothermal vents | place: Pacific Ocean: East... | reverse complement strand
ATAGTCTGGTATAACTCGCCTGATGAAGTAGCGCGTTTGAAAACCTTATCTAATGAAGCTTTGATCACAGAATTAACGGCAACTTTTCCAGATTGTCTCGGCAAAGTAAAGCAAGTTTTAGGCTTGGCTAGTTTTCCTTTAAAACGCCAACATGCTCAGCAATATGTCAAACCAGGCGTGGTTTTAGTGGGTGATGCTGCTCATATGATTAATCCTCTGGCCGGACAAGGAGTCAATATTGGTTTACTGGATGCAGCTGCACTGGGGGAGGTGTTGGTTGAGGCTAAGGTAAAAGGTGAAAATATTGGTGACATAAGTGTCTTAAAGCGATATGAGAAAATGCGCAGAAATGAAAATTTACGAATGATGACTGTGATGGATGTTTTTTACAGAGTTTTTAGTAATGATGTACTGCCAATAAAATTTTTAAGAAATTTAGGTTTGGGTTTGGCAGAACGAGTTTTACCTGCAAAAAACAAGGTAATGCGGATGGCAATGGGATTGGAAGGGAATTTGCCCAAGTTGGCACGTGGTGAGCCGTTAAAGTGAATTGTATTTTTAAGTTTTAGTTGAAAAATTAATAATTTAGGCTAATGTTTTAATAAACAGGTTTTAGTTGTGTAGGCTTTCAATTATGGAAAAAAGATTTTATCCTCGTGTAGCCAGTCATTTTTCTGCAGTTGTGGAAAATGGAGAAGGTGCTCATATAAAAGTGCTTGCAGTGGATGCTTCAAGTGAGGGCTTGTGTGTTCAATGTAACACCTTTGACAGGAATCTTATTACCCCTGGAGGGAGTTTTGTGCGTGATGGCAAGCCGGTTGAGCTTTTTGTCTGGCTGGAGTTGCCTTTTGCAGAAGGAAGGGCAGAAAAAATAGGCGCTCGATGTCATGTGGCTTTTTCCAGGCGCATATCCAATGACCAGTGCAAGATTGGTATGCGGTATATGGAGATTGATAAAAAAGAGCATGATAAGCTAATTAGATATATAGAGACTGCAATGGCCTCAAATGATAAGTTTTCGAATGGATTGAAGAACCATTAGCTTGATGGCTCTGTGTGGTCACAAACCTGGCTTGACTATTTACGTAAAACCTTGCGATGCAATCAAACTGAAATTCAGTCGGTGGATGAATGCAATGTCGTTCTATCAGGTTAACTTTTCAGTGTATGATTAAAGCGTGCTGAAGAAAACCCTAAACTTCCTTGTAATGTAAATCTCTTTCTCGATAATATTTAATTTTTCATGTCTTCTAAAATTGTATATAAACTTTTTCTGATGTTTTCCAGCCTGTCTTCATCTGTAATGGGGTGTGATTGATTGTCGGTAACGTAAAACATGTCCTCTACTCGGCTGCCAATGGTAGTGATTTTTGCATCATGCAGTTGAATTTCCAAATCAGTGAATGCCTGGCCAATTGCTGCAAGGAGTCCGGCGTGATCAGTAGTGATTAGTTCAATAATGGTGTATCTACTGAGAGGGTCTTTGTGAAAATGTATTCTATTCGCAATTGGAAAGTGTTTTGCTTGTCTTGATTGTCGAAGTATATTCCGTTGTTCTTTGACCTTGAGGTTATGCAGGTTGTTTTGTAACGTTCGGCAAATATGTAATTCCCGGTCTAAGTCTTTTATCGGTTCGCCTGATTTTTCCAGCACTTGAAAGCTGTTAAGTACATATTGTTCGGTAGGTGTTAAGGTAACGGTAGCAATACGTGCATCAAGTATTGTGAGCCCAAGGTTATCGAGGGTATCTGAGCTTATGGAAAAAATCTTATTTTCATTTTTGGTGTAAATAAATATTTCTACACTGCCGCGTTGATTTTGTGGGCGTAATATGACTAGCGGAAGTTCATCTATTGTTGTGGAAGCAATGGCTATGGTATGCCAGGCAACTTCATCAGCTGAATAGCGTAAGAAATAATCATCGCTGATTTGACCCCAGGTTTTCTGTATGGTGGATTCAGAAATACCCAGCCCAATCAGTTCCTCCTTAGCCTCCTGTTTGTTTTCATATAAACGTTCAGACCTGGCAATAGGGTTTTGTAAGCCTCTATGTAACGCGCTGTGGGTAAAGGTGTATAGATCTAATAATAATTGATTTTTCCATGAATTCCATAAACTTGGATTGGTGGCCCTAATGTCTGCAACAGTAAATAAATAAAGATGATTTAAGTATTCAATACTGCCGACCTGTAGCGCAAATTTATGAATAACATCAGGGTCACTAATATCTTTTCTTTGAGCAGTCATAGACATGACTAAATGATTGCGAACCAGCCAGCAAATTAATTTGCTGTCATGTTTGGATAAACAATGTTGAATGCAAAATTGATGGACAATTTCCTCTCCCAAGACTGAGTGGTCACCACCCATGCCTTTTGCAATGTCGTGGAATAAGGCGGCAATATATAAAATTTCCGGTTTAGCTATGCGTAAAAACACACTGTTACAGAATGGGAGCTCATCGTTGTGTTTTTCTAAGGAAAGTCTTCGTAGGTTTCTAAGGACAAAAAGGCTGTGAGCATCCACTGTGTAAATATGAAATAAGTCATATTGCATACGAGATACAATATTTGCAAAACAGGGTAAGTAGGCAGCAAGAATGCCATAACGATTCATGCGCCGTAATTGATGGGTAATGCCTCGTGATGACTTAAGGATGCTTAGAAATAGTTTGTTGGCTTTTTTGTTATTGCGAAACTCATCATTAATGAGGTGAAGGTTTTTGCGTATGAGTCGTATGGTGGTTGCTCTTACACCTTTTAAAGAATGATTTTGTTGTAATAAGGGAAAAATCTCCAGTAGTGCCAATGGATGCTTGCTAAATAAATCACTTTCTTTGGCTTCTATATAACCATTAATTGAAACAAAATTTTTGTTTGCAGGGTGTAGTTCATTGGTTTCGGCTTTAGATATAAATTGTTCGTTAAAAAGCTGTAATAGTATTTCATTTATGCGCTCAAGTTTTATTACAGTATTAAAGTAATATTGCATAAACTGCTCTACATCAGGGTTGTTCTGCTCATCAATGAAACCAAATTGATTGGCCAGATCACGCTGATAGTCAAACAGTAGTCTGTCTTCACTGCGCTTGGTTAATGTGTGTAAGGCAAAGCGTATACGCCATAAAATGTTGCGGCATGCTATCAGTTCATTGTATTCGTCTGCAGAAAATAAGTTATATTTGATCAGTTCTTTGAGAGTGGGGGTGTTGAAATGCCATTTATATACCCAGGCGATATTTTGCATGTCTCTTAATCCTCCTGGGCCTTCCTTTACATTAGGTTCAAGATTGTATGCGGTATCATGGAATTTGGCATAACGCAGTTCCTGCTCTTTCATTTTGGCGGCAAAGAATTGCTTTGATGGCCATATTTTTGATTTTGATAGCTGGGTTTGTAAGTCTGCAAATAATAGTTTATTACCCGATATTAGCCTGATTTCGAGCAAGCTGGTCATTACCGTTTGGTCATCAAGCGCTGCCTGGGTGCATTCGGGAATGGTACGAACAGATTGACCTGGTTTTAGACCTATATCCCAAAGAAAATTACAGAAAGCAGATAGCCCATCCTGGAAATGATTGGTTTCAGGTGTTTTTAGCAAGATAAGGATGTCTATGTCTGAACTTGGGAAAAGTTCGTTGCGGCCATAGCCTCCTGTGGCGCATAAAGTTATGAGAGGTGCGTGTTGTTTAAGGAAGTAATGCCAGCTATGGCTCAAAATATCGTCGATAAACCTGGATTTTTCTAATAGTAGCAGGAGGACGTTTTTTTGTGGGTCGAATTTTTGGCTTAATTCATCTTCTTTTTGCTGGATGATCTGCTTAAGCGCAGCAATATTGTTTTTGTTATGAAAGATTTCACTATTAATTGACGTAGGTTGCTTGCTCACATCTCTTCCTGGCGCAGTGTTAATACTTCATGTCCATCATCTGTGACCAGAATGGTGTGTTCCCATTGCGCTGACAGGCTGCGATCTTTGGTGACAGCTGTCCAGCCATCTTTTAGAACTTTCATTTGGCGTTTACCAATATTTAGCATGGGTTCTATAGTGAAAATCATACCTGCTTCTATGGTTTCACCTTCGCCAGCTTTTCCAAAGTGCATGACGTGTGGGTCTTCGTGAAATTTTTTGCCAATTCCGTGACCGCAAAATTCACGCACTACTGAATAGCGGTTGGATTCTGCTAATTTTTGAATGACATGACCTATGTCACCAAAAGTAGCACCCGGTTTAACTTGTTCTATCCCAAGAAATAATGATTCTTGAGTAATATCGATCAAACGCTTTGCATAGGGACTGATTTGTCCTACGCCGAACATTTTACTGGTATCCCCATGATATTCGTCTTTAATGACAGTGATGTCAATGTTTACGATATCTCCCTTTTTTAATCTTTTCTCATTGGGGATGCCGTGGCAAATCGTGTGATTTACCGATGTGCATATTGACTTGGGAAATCCGCGATAATTAAGAGGGGCAGGGATGGCTTGTTGCTCATTGACTATAAAGTCATGACAAAGTTGGTCAAGTTCGTTAGTTGTAACTCCTGGGACAACAAAGGGTTCAATCATTTCTAAAACGTCAGCGGCAAGTTTACCTGCAATTCGCATTTTAGATATTTCTGATTCGTTTTTTATGGTGATACTCATAGAATAGTATGTGAAACTTGCGTTGTGTAGCAAATTATTCTATCAGGGTGGGTAAACAATAGAAATGAATTTATATGATTGAAATACCCTTTAAAAAGTCTGGATATAATACAGCAAAGAACAGAATTAAAGTCTATAACCTGGATTTTAAATGACAGTTAAGAATAGGAGTTTAACAGAGTTTTTATTGTTGTAAATAGACATTTGTGGTATAAAGGCAAGTTCATTTTTACATTAATACTCACATCTGTCGACACGGCTGGTAGGGTGCTGGTTAATTATTTAATTAATTGGTTGTCAGTCGGGATAGGTGGAGGCACAACCCATGGTCGGTAACCCGACCAAAGACTTAAGGAGAAAATAATGGCAGCAGTGTCAATGCGTCAAATGTTAGAAGCGGGTGTTCATTTTGGACACCAAACACGTTATTGGAACCCAAAGATGGCTCCCTATCTTTTCGGTGCGCGTAACAAAATATATATTATCGATCTGGAACAAACACTTCCGTTGTTTAATGATGCGATGAATTACCTAGGTCAGATGACAGCTAATAAAGGTAATATTTTGTTTGTGGGTACTAAAAAATCAGCACGTAAAACAGTAGCTGAAGAAGCGAAACGTTGTGGTATGCCATATGTTAACCACCGCTGGTTAGGTGGTATGTTAACTAACTTTAAAACGATTAAAAAATCAATTAATCGTCTAAAAGAACTGGAAGCAATGAAAACTGATGGTTCTATGCATCAAAAATTCAGTAAGAAAGAAGCCTTGGGCATGGAGCGCGAACTGGAAAAACTTGAGCGTAGCCTAGGTGGCATTAAAGATATGCGCGGTGTGCCTGATGTTCTTTTTGTATTGGATGTAGGCTATGAAAAGAATGCTGTTAGTGAAGCAAAAAAATTAGGAATTCCTGTTGTTGGCATTGTTGATTCAAATAATTCACCTGCTGATATTGATTACGTGATTCCTGGTAATGATGATTCAATTCGCGCAGTTAAATTATATTGTCAAAGTGCTTCAGCAGCTGTTTTAGAAGCAAAGACTGCTGGCTTGCAAGCATCAGCAAAATCAGATGATTTTGTTGAAGAGGTTGTAACTGAAAAAAGCTAAGCCAATTTTATATCATTGATATTGGCTGGTTATTTACAGCCATTTAAACGCCTCCTTTAATATTTTTTAATTGGGGGCGTTTTTTTAGTTAAGAATTTGAGGATTAAGAAATTATGAGTATTACCGCTGCAATGGTTAAGGAACTTCGCGAAAGAACAGGTTCCGGGATGATGGAATGCAAAAAAAACTTGGTTGAAGCTAATGGTGACATGGATTTGGCCATTGAGAATATGCGTAAATCGGGACTTGCTAAAGCAGATAAAAAGTCCGGTCGTATTGCTGCCGAAGGCATGATTGGTATTAAAGCCAGTGATGATGGTAAAACTGTAGTAATGGTCGAAATTAACAGTGAAACTGATTTTGTTGTCAAAGGTGATGAGTTTAAAGGTTTTGTTGAAGATGTAACCGATGCTTTATTAACCAGTAAGATTGAAAATAATGAACAGTTATCGGAGATGAAATTAGCAAATGGTGAATCTGTTGAAACCAGACGACGTGCTTTAATAGCAAAAGTGGGTGAAAACATTTCGGTTAGACGTTTTGAAAAATATGTTGATGTTGATGGTGGTATAGCTTGTTATCTTCATGGTGGTAGAATTGCTGTTATTGTAGAATTAGCCAAAAATGACAGTGAGTTAGGTAAAGATATTGCAATGCATATTGCAGCAATTAATCCTGCTTATGTATCAGCAGATCAAGTAGATGAAGATATTATCCAGAAAGAAAAAGATATCTTTACTGCTCAGGCTCTAGATAGTGGTAAAAAACCAGAGATCGTAGAAAAAATGATTGCAGGCAGAATAAAAAAATTCTTGTCTGAAATCACACTTGAGGGACAGGCGTTTATTAAAGATGATAAAATGACTGTTGCGCAACTGGCAAAATCAAAAGATAATTCTACAGTTCGTTTTACTCGATTTGAGGTGGGTGAAGGGATTGAGAAAGAAGAGTTGGACTTTGCTGAAGAAGTGATGGCGCAGGCAAGAGCATAACTCATCTGTATAGCCCGGGTAATACCGGGTTTTTTTTGAGCTACAGGGATGTAGCGAATGCAGTTATTGCATAACGCCATGGATGGAGTGTAGTAGGGCAACGCAGGAGCAGTTGCCGAGGAGCAAAAAACTGTGAGCTACAGGGATGTAGCGAATGCAGTTATTGCATAACGCCAAGGATGGTGTGTAATAGGATCAATTGCCGAGGAGCAAAAAACTATGAGCTATAGGGAATATAAAGAATACACACTTTGCAAGTTTTGTTCTTTTTAGCAAAGGGTTTAAAAACTTACTTTTTATTCATTTTCTTTTTTTACAGGATTTTCGATTATGACGCAATTGATTTGCAAGCGAATTTTACTTAAGTTGAGCGGTGAAGCTTTAATGAGTGAAAAAGGTGGCAGCATTGATTCTGAAATTGTTAAGCGCCTTGCAAGTGAAGTGAAAGATTTGTGTGATGTAGGGATTGAAGTCGGATTGGTTATAGGAGGCGGCAATATTTTGCGTGGAGCAGAAAAAGCTTCAGAAGGTTTAGACCGGGTGACAAGTGATCAAATGGGTATGTTGGCAACGGTTATAAATGCTTTAGCTATGCAAGATTCTCTTGAACATATGGGCCAGCAAGTTAGAGTCATGACGGCGTTAAAAATAAATCAGGTGTGTGAAGATTATATTCGACGAAAAGCTGTAAGGCATTTGGAAAAAGGTCGGGTCGTTATCTTTGCAGCTGGAACAGGTAATCCTTTTTTTACTACAGATTCTGCTGCAAGTCTCAGGGCGATTGAAATTAATGCAGAATTGATGATAAAAGCAACTAAAGTAAAAGGTGTTTTTTCTGCTGATCCAGAAAAAAATAAGGATGCCAGGTTCTATTCTCGATTGACTTATGATGAAGCTTTGGATCAACGTTTAATGGTCATGGATACAACTGCATTGGTATTATGTAGAGATAATAACTTACCTATGCGAGTGATGAATATTTTTGAACCTGGTGCTGTGATGCGCTTAATGCAAGGCGAAGATATTGGTTCTCTAATTGAAAGAGATTGAATACTTTTGAAAAGGAAATAATAAATGATTAGTGATATACAACAGAATGCTTCTATCAGAATGGGGAAGAGTGTAGAAGCCCTGCAGAAAGCATTTACCAAAATCAGAACCGGACGTGCTCATCCCAGTTTGCTGGATCAGATCACAGTTTCATATTATGGTGCTGAGACCCCTTTGTCACAAGTTGCCAATGTTTCAGTTGAAGATGCTCGTACCTTAAAAGTATCTCCTTGGGAAAAGGACATGACTAAAGCTATTGAGAAAGCCATTATGGCATCTGATTTGGGATTAAACCCTACAACTCAGGGGTTAACAATACGTATTCCATTACCGCCATTGACTGAGGAACGTCGTCGAGATCTGGTGAAAGTGGTAAAGAGTGAAGCAGAACAGGGTCGAGTAGCTGTCAGAAATATTCGCCGAGATGCTAATTCGGAAATAAAAGAGGCTTTAAAAGAAAAAATGATCTCTGAAGATGATGCAAGAGCAGGTGAAGAAAAAATTCAGAAAATTACAGATAAGTTTATAAAAGAAATAGAAAAGCATCTTGAGGTTAAAGAGGCTGATTTACTTTCAATGTAACTTTTACTTTAGCTACTCGTGATGAAGGATATCAATTCAAGTAATAGCAACCCTCGGCATATTGCCATTATCATGGATGGAAATGGTCGTTGGGCAGAGAAGAAGTTTATGCCCAGAATCATGGGTCATAGAGCAGGCGTTAAAACAGTCAGAAAAGTCGTGGAGTACTGTGTAAAAGAAAAAATAGAAGTCTTATCATTATTTGCCTTCAGCAGTGAAAATTGGCGTAGACCTAAAAAAGAGGTCAATATGCTTATGGAGTTGTTTATGGGAACACTTCAGACTCAAGTTGATAAACTCGATAAAAACAATATTAAACTTCGTATTATCGGTGATAAGTCAGCTTTTTCAGAGAAATTACAGCAGAAAATTGACCAGGCTGAAAAGCAAACTGAAAATAATGATGGGTTGACCCTTGTTATAGCCGCAAATTATGGAGGTCGATGGGACATTACACAGGCTTTTCAAAAAATAATAGAAAAAATTGCTGTGGGTGAATTAGCGGTTCACGATATTACTGAGTCTGTAATCAGCCAACATATAACTACTTTTGAACTTCCTGAGCCTGATCTATTCATAAGATCGGGAGGAGAGCAACGGATTAGTAATTTTTTGTTATGGCAGCTGGCATATACAGAGTTTTATTTTACAGATACTCTATGGCCTGAGTTTAATCAGGCATTATTAGCGACAGCTATAAACAGTTTTAAAAACCGGCAAAGACGTTTTGGTCATACCGGCGAGCAAATCATCAATTCTTCACAATCAAAACCTAAATAATAATTAAAAGAAAAATGTTATTTCAACGTATATTAACGGCTTGTATATTAGCCGCAGTGGTCATTTCGGCCGTATTTTTATTACCAACCCTATATTTCTATTTATTTATAGCGATCATCGTTCTTATTGCTGGCTGGGAATGGACCGGTTTATCTGAGACAGATGGTATCGCTGATAAGTTACTATTTCAGATTGGATTGATTTTACCCATGTTGTTTGTCACTTTCTGGACTCACATTCTAGAAATAACGGCTGAGATTTTTGAGTACCCTGAAATTAAAAATTTTTCTGGTGCTCTGGAATGGCTAGTAATAGGCCCGGTTTTATATTGGATAATGATGATGTTTTTGATCAGAAATGTGTCTGATGAACTGTTGAAAATAAATTTAAAAAATAGCTATCAATTATTTATAGGCTGGTTTGTATTAATCTCTGCATGGATGTTTTTAACTAAATTGAGAGCTTATTATGGCCCTGAAGCTGTAATGTATTTTTTGCTACTAATTTGGGTTGCAGATATAGCAGCCTATTTTTCGGGTAAAAAATTTGGTAAAGATAAGCTGGCACCTTCGATTAGTCCAGGAAAAACAGTTCAAGGTATGTATGGAGCCATACTATCTGCTGTGATTTGTGCTGTTATTTTGATTTTGTATTATGGCTACCCGTTATTGATGTCAACGGATTTTATTTTATTGTCAATTTTAACAGTACTCGTTTCAATCTATGGAGATTTATTCTTTAGCCTGGTAAAACGCCGGAAAGGTGTTAAAGATAGCGGTTTTATACTTCCTGGTCATGGCGGTCTGTTGGATCGTATTGACAGTGTTATTGCAGCTGCACCTTTTTATTATGCGGGAGTCATTTTGATTGGGCGGAGTGTTTTTTCATGAAAGGACTTTGTATACTTGGTGCGACTGGATCTATCGGAGTAAGTACCCTTGATGTTGTTACCAGGCATACTGACCGATATAAAGTCATTGCCTTAACTGCGAATACTAATATTGATACTTTATACGAACAATGTGTTGCGCATCATCCTGAATTTGCAGTGGTAGTCAATGCAGAAAAAGCAGCGTTATTTAAAGATAAAATAAAAAACTCACCGATATTTGATATTAATGTGATGACGGGAGTTGATGCTCTGGAATTTGTATCAACGCTTGATAATGTGGATTCTGTAATGGCTGCCATTGTGGGTGCAGCTGGCTTATTACCGAGCCTGGCAGCGGCAAAGGCTGGGAAAACTGTATTATTGGCCAATAAAGAAGCTTTAGTCATGTCGGGTGATATCTTTATGCAGGCAGTCCGCGAATCAGGTGCAAAATTATTACCTATTGATAGCGAACATAATGCGATATTTCAATGTATGCCTGCTGGTTATGTTGCTGGGGATTCAGCTAAACAAGCAAGACGTATTTTGTTAACGGCTTCGGGTGGCCCTTTTAGGGAAACACCGGTTGAACAATTGCATGATGTGACAGTTGAGCAGGCAGTTGCACATCCCAAATGGGATATGGGGCGGAAAATTTCGGTTGATTCTGCAACCATGATGAATAAAGGACTTGAGTTAATTGAAGCTTGTTTATTATTCAATATGTCTGCTGATGATATTCAGGTTGTAATTCACAAACAAAGTATTATTCATTCTATGGTGGACTATGTTGATGGTTCAGTTTTGGCTCAAATGGGAAACCCTGATATGAGAGTGCCTATTGCCCATGCAATGGCATGGCCTGATCGATTTGAATCAGGGGTAGAGCCACTTAATATTTTTGATGTACGGCAAATGGATTTTGAAGAACCTAATCTGGAGCGTTTCCCTTGTTTAAGACTGGCTTATGATGCGATCAAAGCAGGAGGTATTATGCCGACAGTGTTAAATGCAGCGAATGAAGTCGCTGTTGATGAATTTTTGAATGAACGGATAAAGTTTACGGATATATCCGTGATAATTGAGAAATGTATGAGTGAATTTTCTGCTGATGAAGCGGATAATTTAGAACACATTTTAGAAATTGACAAATTGGCAAGACAGAAATCATATGAAATTGTTGAGGAAAGATTGCTTTAATGGAAACTTTGTCCACGATTTTTTATTTTGTTGTTGCTATTGGTATATTGGTCTCTATTCATGAGTTTGGCCATTTTTGGGTAGCCAGAAAATCGGGTGTTAAAGTTATTCGGTTTTCAGTTGGCTTTGGAAAAGTTATCTGGTCATATCAAAAAACACCTGATTCTACTGAGTATGTGCTGTCAGCAATACCATTAGGTGGATATGTCAAAATGGTTGATGAAAGAGAAGGTGAAGTTAAAAAGGAAGATTTACCTTACGCTTTTAATCGACAATCCTTAATAGCTCGCTTGGCTATTGTTGCTGCAGGGCCTGTATTTAATCTGCTATTGGCTATTATTCTGTTTTGGGCCGCTTTTGTCATTGGCGAAACGGGGATGAGACCTATTGTTGGTAGCATTGAAGCAGGAACATTGGCGGCAGAAGCTGGTTTTGCTGAAGGTGAAGAAATAGTCTCTATCAAAGATGAGAATGTACCGACCTGGTCCGAAGCAATGAATTTATTGTTTTCAATAGCAATGCAAGGTGAGCAGGAAATTAAAGTTACAGTCAAAAATATTGATGAGATAGAGCAACCCCATTTTCTTGTAATTTCTGAAAAAGATGTTCAGGAACCTGAATTGCTTTATCAGAGAGTTGGGTTAAGGCCATGGTCACCTTCGCTAGAACCTATTATTGGAAAGGTGATTGATAATGGCGCAGCAAAACTGGCGGGTTTACAGAAAGGCGATAAAATTATTACTGCAGATGGTGAATTAATTAAGGATTGGATGCAATGGGTAGAATATGTTAGAAATCGTCCTGAAGTATCGATACAACTCATTGTTGAAAGAGAGGGCGTTCATCTACCCATTACCATCGTACCCGAAAGAATAGAATATGAAGGAAAAGATTTTGGCCGGATTGGTGCAGGGGTTGATGTCCCTGAAGAGTTACTTGATTCATTACGTGTTGAATATTCATTAACACCACTAGATGCTTTGATTCGCGCGATTGAAAAAACCTGGTTTTATTCATCAAGTACTCTACAGATGATGGGGAAGATGCTGATTGGCAAGGCGTCCCCTAAAAATTTAAGCGGACCCATCAGTATTGCACAATATGCTGGTCAATCTGCCGAAATGGGTTTAGTACATTTTCTGAAGTTTCTGGCTTTAGTGAGTGTAAGTTTAGGTGTATTAAATCTGTTACCTATACCCATTTTAGACGGAGGGCATTTAATGTTTCTTGCTATAGAAGCCATTAAAGGAAGTCCTGTTTCTGAAAAGATACAAATAGTCTTTCAACAACTGGGGCTGTTGATGCTAATGTCTTTGATGTTATTTGCTATTTATCTGGATATTGGGCGCTTGCTTCAATAACTTAAATGACTATTAACCTATTATAGGTTATTCTCGATCTTGAGGTTTTTACAAACGCTGTCATTCCGACCCATCGGGAGGAATCTTGAGTCCTAGTACAACTGGAGTTACAAGATTTCTCTCGATGGATCGAAATGACAACCCATTTAAAGTTTGACCTGTGCTTTGTTAAGCCAAGATAACTTATTCAATTTGATACTGAACAAAAATTGTTTATTACAGTCCATTGAGGACTTTTAACTGTTATTAACTGAAAAATGAAACGACTACAAAAAAATATTGCTTTATCTCTTTTGGGTTTTACATTCATGGCTGGGACTATTGTACATGCAGATGAAGATGATATTAGAAAAGCATTAAGCAAATCAATGCCTTCTATAAAAATCGATTCAATTAAATTATCAGAAGCCAAGGGCTTATATGAGGTGACTGTAGGTGCAAACATTCTATATGTTTCTGATGATGGCAAGTATTTGTTACAGGGGCATTTAATAGACTTGGCAGCCAGAAAGGATTTAACCGATGAAAAATTAGCAGGTGCTCGAGTATCAGCGCTTAATCAGTTGGGTGAAGACCAGATGATCGTTTTTAAACCGGAACAGAAGAAATATAAAATATCAGTATTTACCGATATAGATTGTGGTTACTGCCGTAAATTACATTCTGAAATAGACCAATATTTGGCTGAAGGTATTACAGTTCAATATTTATTTTATCCAAGAGCAGGTAAAGGGTCCGATTCTTATAACAAGGCAGTTTCAGTTTGGTGTGCTGATGATCGTAATGCTGCATTAACACAAGCTAAGAAGGGTAAAACACCAGACAATAAGTCTTGTGATAACCCTGTGGATGAAACGATGAAATTGGGAAATGAGTTTGGCGTTAAAGGAACACCCATGATAGTGACCGAAAAAGGGACTATTTTTCCAGGTTACGTTCCAGCAAAACAATTAGCGAAAGCATTAGCTAGCGAATAACTGTTTACTATTCCACTACGAGGGAATGACGGTTATTTTGTAGAGCGGACTTAAGTCCGCTTTACAGAACCAGATAATTTAAATTAACTAAATTTGTGGGATGAATTGCTTTGATTCATTTCTCCTCAGATATATTCTTTAAGTCTATACAGCATATCTAATGCTTGTCTGGGACTCAAGTCATCAGGATTTAACTCTTCTATAAGGCATACTGCGGGGTGACATTCTTTTGTTGAAAACAGATCTAATTGATTAGTTCCTGACTCTTGTTGTTGTTCAATATAGGCGCTGTTTTCCAATTGCTGTAATTTGTCTTTTGCATTATCAATCACTGAATTAGGAACACCCGCTAGTGAAGCGACCTGCAAACCATAACTCTGACTGGCTGGTCCTTCTTTTACAGCATGTAAAAAAACTATTTTATTTCCATGTTCCATGGCATCAAGATGCACATTGTGGATGTTTTTATGTTCTTCAGGTAACGAAGTGAGTTCAAAATAATGTGTTGCAAACAATGTAAATGCTTTGGTTTGTCTAGCCAAATGAACCGCACAAGCCCAAGCTAAAGAAAGGCCGTCAAAGGTACTGGTTCCACGTCCGATTTCATCCATCAATATTAGGCTGTTAGCCGTGGCATTATGCAATATGTTAGCGGTTTCAGACATTTCCACCATAAAGGTAGAGCGACCACTGGCTAAATCGTCAGAAGCACCAATGCGAGTAAAAATTTTATCTATAGGACCGCAGGTGGCTGTTTTGGCCGGTACAAAACAACCAACATGCAGCATAAGTACTATAAGTGCTGTTTGCCGCATATAGGTCGATTTACCCCCCATATTTGGCCCCGTGATAATTAACATTTTACGTTGATTATTAAAACACACATCATTGGCTACAAAAGGAATATCTGATACCTGTTCAACCACTAAATGTCTACCTCCCTCAATTTCTAAGCCGGGTTTCTCAATTAAAATAGGTTGACATAGATTAAGAGTGTCTGCACGTTCAGCAAAATTAACTAATACATCAAGCTCAGCCAATGCTGATGCGCAGTGTTGCAATACGGTTAAGGACTCAGTAATACGAATAAGCAAATCATCATAAAGGGCTTTTTCAAAAGCCAAAGATTTTTCCCTAGCACTGAGAACCTTGTCTTCAAATGATTTAAGTTCAGATGTAATGTAGCGTTCAACACTTTTTAAGGTTTGTTTGCGTGTATAATGTTCTGGAACTTTATCCGTATGTAGACGTGAAACTTCAATATAATATCCATGGACGCGATTATAATTGACCTTCAGGTTAGTGATGCCAGTAGATTCCTTTTCGCGGTTTTCCATGTCAATCAAAAACTGATCAGCATTTTGACTTAAGTCGCGTAATTCATCCAGTTCTTGATTGTAACCGGATGCAATTACACCACCATCCCGAATTAATACCGGTGGGTTTTCAATGACTGCCTGCTGAAGTAAAGCTAGCAGTTCAGGTTGTTCAGCAATTTGTCGCTTAAGTGTTTTAATATGCGGATTATCGGTATTTTCTAATTGCTTATGAAGTTGCGGTAAAATGCCCAACGTATTACGTAACACTATTAAATCACGTGGTCTAGCAGATTTTAAAGCAATACGAGAGCTGATTCGTTCTATATCGCCTACCTGTCGTAAGCTAGTCTGGAGTTCATGAAAGAGCTGGTCATGCAGAAAACTGTTAATGCAGGCGTATCGACCTTTCAAAATAATGTGAGAGCGCAACGGACGATTCAACCAGCGACGTAAACATCGACTTCCCATAGCCGTTGATGTTTTATCCAATACGCCAAATAAGGTATATTGCAGTTGTCCACTGGGATGGGTATCCAGTTCAAGATTCCTGCGGCTGGAAGCGTCCAGAGCAATACTGTCATCGCTGTGTTCAATAGAAATGCCCTGGATATGGGGCAGGGCACTTTGCTGAGTATCTTTTACATATTGTAATAAGCAACCTGCAGCTGCAATTGCAGTCGTTAAATGTTCGCAGCCAAAGCCACTCAGGTCATGTATATTAAATTGTTTTAATATCAGTTGAGACGCGCTTTCCAGTTCAAAATGCCAGGGTGGTCTTTTACATAAGCCACTACGTTCTTTAAGTTGTACTGGCAGAGCATAATCTTCACTAAATAATAACTCAGCAGGATTCAGGCGTTCAATTTCACTAAGCAATTGTTCTTCGGATTTAACTTCCTGTAAAACAAATAGACCACTACTCAAATCCAGACATGCAATTCCATATATTTGTGATGAGGTACTAATAGATACTAGAAAATTATCCTTACGGTCTTCCAATAATGCCTCATCTGTGACTGTACCCGGTGTAACAGTACGTACAACTTTACGTTCCACAGGCCCTTTACTGGTGGCAGGGTCTCCAATTTGCTCACAGAAAACAACCGATTCACCACGCTTTATCAGTCTGGCAACATAACCTTCTGCGGCATGATAGGGAAGACCCGCCATTGGAATTGGCTGGCCAGCTGATTGTCCACGGCTGGTTAAGGTGATATCTAGTAGTTCAGAAGCTTTTTTCGCATCATCAAAAAATAATTCATAAAAATCCCCCATTCGATAAAACACCAAAGTATCGGGGTGTTGTGATTTGATGCGTAGATATTGCTGCATCATTGGGGTGTGTTGGTTTGCAGTTTTTTGTAGGGTAGGCATGGTATTATTCTACCAAATAAATGGTTTTTAAAATTATGGATAACGAAATAATTGAACTTGCCAGGCAATTAGGTAAAGTATTAAAAGAACAGGGTATGAAAATTGCGACAGCTGAATCGTGTACAGGTGGAGGCATAGCGCAAGCGATAACTGAAATACCAGGCAGCTCGGCTTGGTTTGACAGAGGATTTGTAACTTATAGTAATGCTGCTAAACTTCAGATGTTACAAGTGAAACAGTCGACTCTGGATGAATTTGGTGCTGTCAGTGAGCAAGTGGCCATAGAAATGGTTGAAGGCGCTTTAATGAATAGTAATGCTGATTTGGCTGTTTCTGTTACTGGTATTGCTGGGCCTGATGGTGGTTCGAAGCAGAAGCCGGTGGGTACAGTTTATATTGCGTGGAAAAAAAGAGGAGAAAAAACACAGTTTAGAAAGTGGGGATTTGCTGGGAATAGAGTATCTGTTCGAAAGAAAACAATACAGAAAGCATTAATACAATGCTTAAATTAAGGTTATTTTAGGGAAATTAATCTATTTATGTTCTAAAAAGTTCTTTATTTATAATATTAATACTTCCATAAATTCTGACATCTTAGATTCATGATTAAGTATTACTAGAGCAAAGTTTATACTGTAAATACTTTGATATTAAGTAAAGTGTATTCAGTTTGCTCAACCATGCTATTGAAAACGCAGCGGTGCCATGCCCTGAAATAGGCGGTGATTAACCACAACATATGGTAGTCGGTTGAGTAAACTGGATACCCACTGAATTATATTATTATGAAAAAGGTTTTGGTAACAGGAGGTGCTGGATTTATAGGTTCACATTTATGTGAGCGTTTAATCAATAAAAAATATGATGTTATTTGTGCGGATAACTTTTATACAGGTGATAAGTCGAATGTCAGACATT
>Ga0256847_1000860_pt1 | contig 17188 bp, 10 predicted proteins | sample TeddybearmetaG_FD_189099 | JGI IMG/M metagenome (GOLD analysis project Ga0256847, IMG submission 189099) | Hydrothermal vent microbial communities from East Pacific Rise, Pacific Ocean - Teddybear | ecosystem: Environmental > Aquatic > Marine > Hydrothermal vents | place: Pacific Ocean: East... | reverse complement strand
TGGTTTTAAGGCACTCTACGAAAATTTATCTGGAGACAACAATGTAGCCAGTGGTATTCAAGCATTAGATGGCAACGTTTCCGGTTCAAATAATACTGCAATTGGGTCTTATTCAGATGTTAGTGCTAATAATTTGGATAATGCTACCGTTATCGGAGCTAATGCTGTTGTAGATGCCAGCAATAAAGTACAAATAGGAGATGGTAATGTAAATGCTGTACAATTGGGTACAGGTTCTAATGTTACACTTGAAACCGGATCAATAAAACTAACAGGTGGTGCACCGGCAGCAGGTAAAGTTCTAACTTCAGATGCATCTGGTTTAGCCAGTTGGTCAACTATCAGTGGTTCAGGTGATTGGTTAAACAATGGGTCAGACATTTATAATTCCAATTCCGGAAATGTTGGTATAGGAACCAGTAGTCCTACAGCCAAACTTGAGGTTTCAGATGACATACTTGTAAATGGATTGACTTTGGGTAGAGGTGCAGGAAATATCAGTACGAATACGGCATCAGGTTATCAAGCACTCTACTCCAATACAACGGGAAACAACAATGTAGCCAGTGGGTATCAAGCACTTAACTCCAATACAACCGGATTTAACAATGTAGCCAGTGGTGCTTTTGCACTCATCGTCAATACAACGGGATCTCAGAATGTAGCCAGTGGATATAGAGCACTCTTCTCCAATACAACGGGAAACAGCAATGTAGCCATTGGGCAACAGGCACTCTCCCTCAATACTACGGGATATTTCAATGTAGCCTGTGGTTTTCAGGCGCTCCCAGTCAATACAACGGGGTTTCAGAATACAAGCACTGGTTATCAAGCTCTCAAAAATAATACAACGGGAAACAACAATGTAGCCAGTGGTTATAAGGCACTCAACTTCAATTCAACAGGAATTGAAAATGTAGCCAGTGGTTATTCGGCACTCTTTTCCAATTCTACTGGAAATTACAATGTAGCTAGTGGTTCTGAGGCACTCTACTTCAATACAACGGGATCTCAGAATGTAGCCAGTGGATATAAAGCACTCTTCACCAATTCACAGGGAGATAGAAATACAGCCAGTGGTTTTAAAGCACTCTTCTCCAATTCAAATGGAAACTGGAATGTAGCCAGTGGTTCTTTTGCCCTCGCCTTCAATACAACGGGAGATGCAAATGTAGCCAGTGGTCATCATTCACTCTACGTCAATTCAACGGGAAATTACAATGTAGCCAGTGGTCATCAGGCACTCTACTCCAATACAGTGGGACATGGCAATGTAGCCAGTGGTGATCATGCATTGCATTTCAACCTTTCTGGTTCAAATAATACTGCAATTGGATCTTATTCAAATGTTAGTGCTAATAATTTGGATAATGCTACCGTTATCGGAGCTAATGCTGTTGTAGATGCCAGTAATAAAGTACAAATAGGAGATGGTAATGTAAATGCTGTACAATTGGGTACAGGTTCTAATGTTACACTTGAAACAGGATCAATAAAACTAACTGGTGGTGCACCGGCAGCAGGTAAAGTTTTAACTTCAGATGCATCAGGTTTAGCCAGTTGGTCAACTATCAGTGGTACAGATGATTGGTCAAACAATGGGTCAGACATTTATAATTCCAATTCCGGAAATGTAGGTATAGGAACCAGTAGTCCTACAGCCAAACTTGAGGTTTCAGATGACATACTTGTAAATGGATTGACTTTGGGTAGAGGTGCAGGAAATATCAGTACGAATACAGCATCAGGTTATCAAGCACTCTATTCCAATACAACAGGAAACTTGAACACAGCGAGCGGTTATCAAGCACTCTACTCCAATACTTCTGGAAGGTGGAACACAGCCATTGGAGTTGAGGCACTCCATTCCAATACCACAGGATCTCAGAATGTAGCCAGTGGTTTTTGGGCACTCCACTCCAATACAACGGGAAACAGCAATGTAGCCAGTGGTGCTTACGCACTCCGTGGCAATACAATAGGAGAATTCAATGTAGCCACTGGTTTTCAGGCGCTCTTATTCAATTTAACAGGAAACAACAATGTAGCCAGTGGTTATCAAGCACTCAGCAGCAATACATCGGGCAATGGCAATGTTGCCAGTGGTTATCATGCACTCTACTGGAATACAACGGGAAACAACAATGTAGCCAGTGGTTATCAGGCACTATTCCGCAATACATCGGGAGATTGCAATGTTGCCAATGGTTATCAGGCTCTTTACAAGAATACAACAGGAAAATTCAATACAGCCAATGGGTATCAGGCACTCTACAGCAATCAATCGGGAGATAACAATGTAGCCTCTGGCAGAGGGGCACTCTTAAACAATTCATCGGGAAATAACAATGTAGCCAGCGGTAATTCTGCACTCTTACTCAATACAACAGGAACGGGGAATATAGCCAGTGGTATTTCGGCACTCCGCTCGAATACAATAGGAAATTACAATATAGCCAGTGGTTATTTTGCATTGGATTTCAATACAACGGGAAATTACAATGTAGCCAGTGGTCATCAGGCACTCAACTCCAATACAGTGGGACATGGCAATGTAGCCAGTGGTGATCATGCGTTGCATTTCAACGTTTCCGGTTCAAATAATACTGCAATTGGATCTTATTGAGATGTTAGTGCTAATAATTTGGATAATGCTACCGTTATCGGAGCTAATGCAATAGTAGATGCAAGTAATAAAGTTAGAATAGGTGATGGCTCTGTATCCAGTAATGGAGGCCAAGTAGCTTGGACTGCATACAGCGATGCACGTATAAAAGATAATGTGAATGAAAATGTACCCGGTTTAGCTTTTATTAAGGAACTAAGACCTGTGACTTATCACTACAATGTAAATAGGCAAAATAAATTATTAGGAATATCTAATGATAAAGATAGGGATAGTAAGTATGATATTGAAAAAATTCAATTCAGTGGTTTTCTTGCGCAAGATGTAGATGCAGCTGCAAATAAAATTGGCTATACTTTTAGTGGAGTAGACAAAAGTGGTAAGATATTAGGTTTGCGATATGCTGAGTTTGTTGTGCCATTGGTTAAGGCTGTTCAGGAACAACAGGAAGAAATTGAAAAATTACAAAACACAAATGAAATTAATGAAGATGTAAAAGCACTTCAGGAAACAGTTGTCAAGCAAGAAGCATTAATCAATGATTTAATGACTGCTATGCAAAATCAAAAAGCAGAAACAGATGCACTCATTTTACAAATGGCCCAATTTGATATTGATTTACAAAAATGTTGTTTGCATCATCAAGAATCTGAACCAGCAGGAAGTACAACTTTAAATGATAAAGCACATTTGGCACAAAACTTTCCTAATCCTTTTAATCAGCGTACCATTATAAAGTACTACTTACCGCAAAGTGCTGACCAAGTGCAAATACGCATTAGTGATATACGTGGTAAATTAATTAAAGTAGTAGAAGTGCATGAGAAAGGCTATGGGCAAATTGAATTTGAGGCAAACTTACTTGCACCGGGCACTTACGTGTATGAACTGCATGTTGGTAATGAGAGAATAGATAGCAAGCGGATGATTATTCAGAAGTAAAGTAGTCATGCTGAACTTGGTTCAGCATCTCCCTATTCCAAAAGGAGACACTGAAACACTGAATCAAGTTCAGCGCACGCAAGATCAGGGTGACAAATAGAGTAGAAAGAGATCCTGAATAATCTATCCCACAAAAGGTGGTGGAATGGAAGATAATAGGCTTGTTTTTTTGTGTTGATGGTTAATATACCAATGACACTATTCTAAAAGTTATACCAAATAATGTATCTTTCATTGGAAGAACTAGAAAAGATGGTAAGTTTCATTATTCAGCAATAAATCAATCTGAAACTGGGCGAAAAAAAGTATACGGTGAGCAATTACCTACTCCTGATGAAATTAGAAAATCTGACAATTTCAAATGGCTCAAAATTAATGATTGGGCAGCTGGAAAAATCATGAATTTTATATCAAGGTTGTGAAAGGTTTTATTTGGAGAAAGACAGGAGGAGAACGAAAATATAGACTCATTTTAATACGCCCCTTAGCTTATAAGCTATCTAAAAAATCAAAGCTCCTTTATTGTGCTCCTGCATACCTTCTTTGTACTGCCTTGGGATGAGCCTCCAAGACATGCTACAATTCTATCTTTGGCGTAGGGAAATTGAGGTAAATATTGCAGCTAATTTTATTGCTATTAAAAAAAATTGGAACGGATAATATGCAGCTTACCGTATAGATTGTCTATTTGCAAAACATGTTTCATTTCAGTTGGACAACTTGGATTTTTTGATCAATTCTTAACTTCAAACAATTTTCCATTCTCTACCATTATGCTAGCATCTTCGAGCAAAATCAATGATGCTATACTTGCATTTACATTTACGATAGGTTGGAAAGGTGTACCCGAAGGTATGATCACATCGTCTGATATGTCAGGAACAACTCCTCCTCCCCAATTTGCAGGATTATTCCAAGCAGTGCTAAACAATCCAATCCAACCTTTTGCCTTCTCATTGGTAATAGAAAATTGACCGAACTCTGTGATATTAGAATTTGTGCTAAAAGTGATACTACCTTGTGGTTGATCATAGACATCACCACTGTCTTCTTCATTCCAAGTATTAGATTCAGAATTTTCAGCACGTTTACATAATTTAAAATCGTTGGCGACCGCACTCGGTGAATTAATACCGATATCAGAAAATTCGATACTGGACAAGTCTGTAATTATAGCATTGTCACCATAATTATTTATGACCCAATAGCTTGGAGAATTAGGACTAGATGAAGGGGTAACATTAGGATTTAGATCTATTCGAGTTACTACTATTTCTCCATCTGGATATGTGCCATTCGCAAAGTCTATACTCACATCTGTGTCTCCAAAAGATACAAGCCCTTCAGAATCTACGTTTTTCCTATTGCTATATCCGCTGCCTAGTGGAGCATAAGATTTTGTCCTTTCTGCACCTGCCAATTCTCCATGATTGAATTTTGCCCTATCAAAAACGTCATCTCCTTCTTCATTAAATTGGTAGTATCCTATAAGTGAAGGATCAGTCACCTTATCTAAAGTCAGATGCCTCAATTCACGAACTTCATCCTGAGATAAAGCTTTATTCCATATGGATAATTCTTCAATTGCCCCATCAAAATGATCATTGACTGCCCCACTTCTATGTCTTGCTCCGATTAATACATCTCTGCTAATACTTCCTATAGTTCCGGTAGAACTTAACTGACCATCTAATTTTCCATTCAGGTATAATTTCATATCAGCACCATCGTAGGTAGCAGCTACATGTTGCCATTCATTGGTAGCAACATCAGTGCTGCCAGCCAAGGTATACGGAGATACTTCTCTTAATATGATCAATTTCCCATTCTCAATTCCAAATTGATATTGTCCCGTTACGAATCTATCGTACTTGGAAAATAAATATCCATCCGAACTTACACTCTCAGGTTTGATCCATGCCATAAATGAAAATGGATCATTCTCAGTAAAATTAAAATCATCAGGCCGACCGAGATTCACATACCCGGGACTCACCGTATTTACATTTTGATCTGGAATCTTCTCTCTCTCACAATCAGAAGGAAAGACTGTAATAATATCTTCTATTGTTTGGGTCTGCGAACCGTAGCTGTTGGTAATAGTAAGCGTGACATCATGGCTACCTTCTCCGAATACAACTTTAGGATTTTCTTCGGTAGATGAAGATGGCGATCCACCGTCGAATGTCCATGCCCAACTTATGCCATCATGCTGTACATAGGACAAATCTTTGAAGTAAAATGTATCTCTTGAGCAATCTGCACTTTTCTTATTTACACTAATCCTTGCAGTCGGCGGAGCATTTTCATAAAAATCTCTTTCCCAAGCTCCCCTATAAGAACCGAATCTGATCTTTCCACCTGTATAATATGGATACATATAATTGGCTCTGGTCAATAGTGGCAATCCTTCATTATAAAGGATCCAATCACTCATACTATTATTTCGATAATAGACAGAATTTGTCGTCCCTACATATACTCCCCCATTTGTCCCTTGATGATGAACAATGTCCAACATACTTTCTCCTGACAAATTGTTACCTGTGATATTCACCCAGTTTGAACCTCCATCAGTTGAAGAAAAGACTTTAAAATTGCCTGCATCTCCCAAAAGGAGTAACCAAACATTATCTGGATTGTCGAGATCAATATCAAAAACTTTATCTCTCCAATTATTATTATTAACTGTTGCATCTGATGGCGTCACTTCAAACCATGAACTTCCTCCATCGACGGTTTTCCATAATTTTACATAGCCATCATCATAATTTTGAGTCAAATAAATAATGTTGGGATCTGATACTGGAATCTTCACCTCATAAATGAGACCATCTCCAAAATCATTAATTACTTCCCATGTCTTCCCATTATCTTCAGTTTTGTATAGAACAGAATCGCGAGGAGAATAAAATTCTTCATAATAATTTGGATGCCATGCATAGTTTCCAAATCGTCCTGGTCTGTTTTGATTCAGATTTTTTGAGTTATCAAAAGCTTGATAATTCCAATAGGCATCTCTGTTTATGACCTTAAACATTCCTCCTTCATTGAACATGGTATTTCCATATCCTTCATGCACATAACCTTTGGCAAGATCAGCAGCAGCTCCAGCGAACCATCCACCTTTTCCATTTTTCCCTTTCAGATAAGTATCATTATAGTGGACTAAGGTACCATTGTGATAGGTTCCTCCCAACATTGCATCTTCTTTGTAAGAGCCTCCAAATCCCCAAAATTCAGTTCCCTGAATACCATGCATTCTTGGTTCGAAATTATCTCCTTCATTGGCAGAATAGAATAATCCTCCATCTGAAGCCGTCCAAAGACTTACACTACTGCCATTAGTAAAGAACTTCACATCATGCACATCAGCATGCGTATATCGTTGTTTTGTATTTGCTCCTACCCAGGTGACCCAATGTCCATTTGTCTCCCAATTTTGACCTCCATCTTCCGATCTAATCACACTAATACCTGCTGCAAAAATCTTATTAGAGTCAGTTGGTGATACGGCAAGAGATAGATCGTAATAATATTGTCCTCCATTCGCAGTCAATTCGTATGAATACCCTACTACATTTGGATTATCAACAGTCGCTACCCCACCAGGACCAGAACCACAACAAACAAAGTCAAATGATTCTCCAGAGTTTGTAGATTTATAGAAGCCATATAGTCCGCTGGCTCCATCAGCCGAACCCGTAGCTAAAACATAAATACTATTTGGAGCAGCAGGAGAAACGGCGATTTCTACCCTCTTGTTTTCTTCTCCTTCTGCAAATTCGGTTTCTAGGCAAACCATTTGATTGCCTGAGGTCCATGCTGAAGTGCCTGTAATAGATCCATCATTATTCCCTTTTGAGTCATATAAAGTAGATCCTGATCCATCATCTGATTTCCAATAATGGAGCAAGTCACTGTAAGAAGGATGCGTGTTATCAACTTCTGAACATACCAGATCATTAATTTCTGCTGAAGTAAGAGTATCCGACCAAATTCGAACTTCTGAAATAGAACCAGGGAAATTAAAGCCATAAGTATTGGTTCCGTCTTGAGCTATTACCAATCCATATCCAGCACTTACATCTGTTGTGATAACTGAAGTAGAAGAATTAATAAGGCTTCCATCTTGATAGACTTTCTTCGCTCCATTGGCACTATAAGTCACTGCAATATGATGCCACTCATTATCATTTATAGTACCTCCATTCAGGTCTATTCGATTTGATCCGTCACCGATATTGAACTTCCACCCAGATCCATTTGCTGCTATTACGAATCCTTTATTAAATCCATTATTCCAGTTCTTATTAGACATTATTGACGGATCTCCTGACCATCCAGCTGACATGACTCTCATCTCAACTGTAAATTCTGGATATGTACTGCTTCCTAAATCTGCAGCATTGAAAGAAGCATATGATGGTTCATCAAAATCAACAGCAGTAAATAGACTGGTTTCGCTAAATAATGTTATTCCAGGCCATCCATTTGGCTTAATAGAAAAAGTAATTCCTCCATCAATAGATTTATACAACTCTGTTCTATTTGAAATATGTTTTACTACATAAACTGTATTTGGATCAGTAGGATGAAATTCTATTTCTTGAAAGTGTCCTCCCTTTAATTTTGTCCAAGAGCTTCCAGCATCTTCAGTACGAAAAAGACCATCTGTAGTTGCTGCTATCAATATTTGATTATTGGTAGGGTGCATGCTCAAATCTCTGGTCCAACTAAAATATTGCTCATTTCCAGATTTGGTCCATGTAGTACCACCATCGATCGTCTTCCAAATGTAACCATTGGCATGAGCGTAGACAATAGTAGGATTAGTATGGTCAATCTCTAAAGAATAGACGCTTCTTATGGGGTAGTCACTAGAGACTATTTCCCATGAAACACCCTCATCTATTGATTTCCAAATCCCTGCGTTTGCAGTGCCTGCAAAAACAATATTCTGGTCTGAAACTGATTGTTCGACAGCCCAAACATGGGATGAGCCTGGCGACTGTACAGAGAGATCCATTGTGGCTTGATGGTCATATTCCCATGGGCCTAATTCCTCCCATGTAGATGTATTATTTCTGGATGATGATTTGTGCTTTTTTACTCTACTTAGATATTGATTTAGTTTTTCTTCTTGTTCTTTTCTAGTTGGAATAACAACATTTCCTACTTTATCTGCGTATTGCCATTTGTCTCTTTTCCATCTTTTGTAGTATTGTGTAAAGGTATTCTTTTCAAATGGATGAGACTTGTAATATTCATTATAAGCATTCTCAATCTTCTTTAAATTGGGAGTGTCGCTGTACATGAGTTTTACCCAAGTTGGGAGGTTGGGATCAGAGGTGTTGTACTTTATCTCGTAAATATCAGATTGACTAAAAATGGATGATATATCTATTAATAAGATTATAAAAAAAAGAAGAAGAAACCTCATTTATCTTTAATATTTTTTTAGTAATAAAGTATGTATCACAATACCAATCATATGTTGATTTTTAAGGAATAGTTTTTCAAATTAGCTAGCCTTATCAGGCAGATTTTCCTTTTTTCATTGCCAAAAAAGGAAAGCAAAAAGTCTAGGCGGCTCTAATGCAGCACGCATCGCCGCTCCCTCTACCCACAATAGCCGCCATTCCTTAGCTTCCTAAACGGTGACCTATCATTATCGATTTCTGAAAAGAGGAATTTACAATACGCACAAATTTAGGAAAGATGAAATAACTCCAGATTATTTCAATATCGTCTTTCCAAGATTATCAAACCGCCCACCGCTATGAAGCAAGATACTTTGCAAATTTATTTCTGATAAGTTCAGTTTGTTATTATTGATAAGGATGCCGTTTACTTCAAATCCTAGTCCTATAGATTTCTTCAACTCACATCTGCCATTAATGATCATTGTTCCATCAATTTTGCCTGAAGAATTGCTATTTATATTTTGACCATTGATTATGAATATCGCATCAGTTGCGATTTCTAATTGATTATTATTGGCAACTTCAAGGCTCAAACATTCGAAATCACCATTCACAACCACACTACTACTAGCATTAATAATCACATGTTGACAAGGCAAAGGCACCATTTGCTGATCCCAATTTGTAGGATCACTCCACATATTATTACCTCCTGAACCCGTCCAATTAACAGTATTGCCAAAATCAGGAAGCCCATCACAATCATCATCAAGGCTATTGCACAATTCTAATGCTCCAGGATAAATATTCGCATCACTATCATTACAATCTTTATCGTCGCAAAATCCATCTCCATCAAAGTCAATTCCTGAAGATCCGTAACATTCTGGACACTCATCAATGTCCACTAAATAGAGATAGACCAAATCAAAATAACTGTCATTATCTGTTCCTGCATTACGAGTTCCTTTCAATATTACCAAACAACTATCGACACCAGATGGCACTTTGAATATTTTTGTTTTTTCGATCCAGGTGGGTGTCGCATTTGAGATGGTCGGACTAGTGCTTACAAGAAAGTCTTTATCATATAATTCCACATATATCTCAGGAATATCAGAGCCAGAATAATTTCTCATGTATGCTCCAAAACTTATAGACAAACTATCATTATCTATTTCACTTTGGTACGCCGTTAAGTCAATACTTTGTGTGGCTATTCCTACTGGAGATTCATTCTGACATATGCCACCAACGCCAAAATCAAAGTTGCCTTCAAAGGGAGTAACTGAGCCACATTCGCCTGATTCTAATGCTTCTATGTCCCCTACCCAATTCTGAATGCCGTTTTCAGCTCCTCCGTTTAAGACCAAATTCGATGATAAAGTATCAATATCGCCGTCTATAAAAAATGTAGAATGATCCGACCATTCACTCCATTCCAAATTTTGATTCCGATATCTCACCCTCCAATACAAAGTATCTGTCGAAACAATGTTTTCAAATTGTTCGTCTGTCAAGTCATCATTTGCCTGGGTATTTATTTCATTATAAAAATTCTCATTCTGTGCCCATTTCTCTGCTATTATTCCATCGGTAAAAGGCTGTTCATCTGATATTTGCCAATGAGTCCCTTGATGAATGTCATCGATCCCATAAAATTCAGACGCTTTGAGCTGGATGCAGTTAGGCAATAACGTGTCACCTTTAGGAAAAATATTTACAGGGGTATTGGGAGGAATATCATTGTTAAAAATTGTTAACTCATCTCTCAACACATTATTCTCAATTGCATCCTGATCCCCTCGTCCATATCTTTTTATAGTGAACATGGGATCATCGCCAGCCTCAACATCAATCAATACAAAACCATATTCATCTTGACTCTTGACAAATTCAGGATAATCTGCATTGGGAAATTCTCCCCAATTGTCGATGGCTCCCCCAGCAGTAGCTACATTCATCCAAAGGTGCTTGTGATCTCTAGATTGGCCACGGCTATAGGCATGTGTATGTCCGAAAAAGTGAATAGATGCCTTGCCACATAATTCTGTAAATGCTTCTAAGGAGTCGATCACCTGACCCGTAAAATTACTTTCTCCTGGTGTCCATAATTCCGATTTATAAGGATGATGCAATTCAGCAAAGACAAAGTCTATATATTGATCATTACAGGCAGAATCTAATACTCCACTCAGCCAGTTCAATTGTGTATTCTTATCTGCCGTACCACTATTAGAATTCAATCCAATAATTCTGACATTTGAAATATCCTTGTACCAGCATTCTTCTAAGATCGCTCCATTTTGAGGCAATGAAAAGTACTTCTTGAAATTTGGCAATCCACCACCGCTGTACTCATGATTTCCTGGCACAGGATATAGTGGCACATTTGGCGTTATGCTATCCGCTTTAGAAAAGAAATGATTTTGCCATTGAGAATATGTACCACCAGTAACCACAAGGTCCCCTGGAATCAAAATAGCTTCCAAATCATAAAGGGAATCTCCTATTTCAGAATATACGATTGGGATTATCCCTTCTTCAACTATTTCTCTGAATTTATCAGGCTTGCTTCCATCGCGTTGCATATCGCTTATGGCGATGAATTGGGTATTTTGTTCCGAAGCTGGCAATTCCAATGTTTGGAAAGTATACATTTTGCTTGATGTGCCATTTGCCATCGTCACTTTATAGTAATATTTAAAACCTGAAACTAATGACTGAACGACAGCAGCATGGATTTTGGATGAACCTGAACCGACTATTGAAGTGCTCGGACTCTCATTGGTCAAAGCAAATGGGCTAGTTCCCCAAAATACACTACCTAGCCCGGCTGCATCTGCTTCCCACATAACTGTCACCTTATCTTGGCCAAGGTCTTGAAGGTATGGTTGGATAACAATATTTTGGCTGATAAGGTTTGTGGAGATAATCAATAGCAAGCTAAGGAAATAAAACCTTTTAAAGACTCTATTAATTTGAGTATGAAATGGATTCATTTTATTCGAGTTGACTTTAAATTATTAAAGGTAAATATAGTTACAAAATATCTTTCTGTGGGTGATTGTAGATATTGGTGAATCCAACACTTTTTTGAGTGGTTAGGGAAATTGAAAGATATAGAATATTATATTTAGGTGTTGAGATAGATAAAACTGAGGACGAAATAAATTTACTTGTTATGTGTATCCGTTTAATATCTGTACATTCTTGGATAAAATTGCATCAAGGTGTGTTGAATTATTCTTGATAATCAATTGTTTAGAGGTATATGGGTTGTTGACTAAGGATAAATAAACACAATATGAGTATGGATAGTGTTTAACAAATGTACGCTTCCACGAAACAACGAAATAAAAACAATCGAAATCCAAAAGACATGAAGCAAATAATAATTTCAATAGCTATAATGTTAGTCTGCATTGAATTAATTGCCCAAACAACCATAACACGGCGTTCAATAACGATTAAATCAAAAGTAGAAAAACCAAAGGAAATTAAACTTGACCAAAAAAATATTAAGCTAGGTTTTGTTTTTTTATTTGCACCAAAATTAAAAAATCATGTTTTAAGAGCCTCTCTTTCTTTTAAGCCCGACAAGAAGACTTTTGAGATGCTGGATGGGGTTAAATTCCGGTATCTCACTATTAATTATAATGTTCAACCAGAAGCAAAAGGGGAAAAAGATAATATTTATAGTAGTAGTCTTAATATTAGCAAAGAGGCCATTGTTGACACAAGGAAAATGTATGCCACAGAAGATTTATTTAGTTTTTCAGACTACGATTGGGAATGGGAAGATGTCCCTTTTGGTACAACCTCAAAAAAAATTAGAATTAATATTACCAAAGTGGCAATAAATGGAAAAGAATGCAATGAAATACACGATTTTTATAATGGATTAAATCTAGAATTCAAGTTTAAAGATTCGAAATCAAGATTTGAGGACTTAAGCGGGGAGTTGCTTAATAGAGGAATTTACCCCAACAAAGAAGCGTTTGAAATTTTATTTGAATCAAACCCCAAAGTATTTTATGAAAATCCAAACAATCTAAGTTCTGAAGATTTATCAAGTTTAATTTTTCCGCAGGTAGAAGGAATTGGAGAAGCGAATCAATCATTCAAGAAATACAATTTCAAAGAGAATGAAATTCAAAAACTAAAAAAAGAACTGGATGTCATAATTGAATCAGTTAAGTTAAAAAAAGTCTTTAACAAAGATTCTAAGCAGAAAAAGAAACAATTAGAAGAAATTTCTATTTTTCTTAGCCAAGTATTGAGTTCAACGTTATCAATTAGCGAAAATGAAGGTAATTTGATGATAGCAGAAACACGATTTATAATAAGAAAAATATCTGAATCCAACCAGTTGAAGACTAAGATTATTAATGGAGAATTAGAAAATTTCAATTCAGCAATCGAAGATGTTACATTTTTGATAAAATTGCTAAAACTTACAACAGCATCAACTGGTGCCTTAGAAAACAAACAGGAATCTAAAAAAATTGCAAGGCTTGTAAGTTATAAATATGTTTCTCCAAATATGTACAATAAAGATGTTTCAGTTAGAGTCATTGTAAACACCTCTGACAACAAACCGTTTAAAGACCATCTTGCAAATGGTTATTCAATCAAATGCACTCCATGGGCTAGGAGAAACGAAGATGTGGAGACACTTAAATCTGAAAATATTTATTACGAATTTAACGACTTAAGTACCCCAACAGAATACCCAAATCTTCCTGTTGCTAGCTATAGTTTTTGGATAGAAGATGAATCCCAAAATAAAATCTCCTTAAGCTATGAGGAAAAGAATAAATATCATGAAGAAGTCAATATAAGACCAACAAATTACAAAATTACTAATTGGCTACTTCGGCTTCTTTCTAAAGATGAACCATTAGTTCTCTCTTTAGGAATAATAAATTAATTATCCATTAAAAATTATTAGAATTTGAAGTTCAACCCACATTTCAAATCAATTTTCACAAAAGCTCTCTTTTTTGTAATTGTCACATTTGTTGCGTTAGCGACATTATTCCCAACATTTGAAAATAGGGATTATGAGTTTGCCATAATTGGTAAGATAGCCATTTACAGCTTTGTAGTTCTTACTATTACCGAATTAATAAAACTATTATATAAGCAAATTCAGACAAAATGGCTTTACGTTATTGTAGTAATATTCTACGCTGTTATTTCAGTTGTTTCTCTATTCTTATTTGCAAACTATTCGAAAAATTATGTCCAAGAATACACTACAAATGCAAAGTTGTACCCTCCTCGCACGCAACAAGATAGCAAGTCATTTTCACAATTTAGAATCGTGACCTCAGAAGTGAAAACTGAATTAAAAGATTCTATTTCGGAGCATTATGCAGATAACCCTCTTTTGTTAATTCAGAAAATGGGAGGGATAATTAATAATAACAGAAGAAAGGTTTATGAAGAAAATTCTTTAAAGAAAAACGAGAAAACTCTTAGAGAACATTTTTTTCGGTCAATCCTTTTCTTTCTAATTTTTTTTACAACTATTGTTGAACTAATTGCATATTTCAAGCAAAAAAAAGAATTCCGCACAAATACTTCAAAGTCAGGTATTGAAATTCATAAGAACATTGAAAATCCACCAAAAGTTGAAACACTAAGTAAAATTCATCCGAATAAAAATTTAAGTCAATCTAGCGAATTAGTCTCAAAAGGAAGGGCAAGGGAGGTTTTTCCAATACTTTCTGAAATCTGTCCAGAGATTCCCCATTTTCAAGACCAATTAAAAATGATTCAAAGCCAACTAAACCAGGCAGAACATGAAAATTCGCATAACCTAATAGATAACCAAAGCTTTACAATTAAAAAAAATAGAATTGACAAAGCAATACTCGATTTTATTAACGAATTAAAAATAGAATTGAAAAAATAAAAATAAAAAAAGAAGGCTATAAGCGAATAATGTGTATGTACACAGCACGTTCGCTATGTGAAAAAGATTTGAATCTATTTAAAGGTTGGATAGGAGAAAAAAACCACTTTCTATTTGTGGTTATCGCAACGCAAAAAATCGTATCATAAATTTCATAATATCATCTTTCTTTCGAATAATGGAACAACTCAAATTGACCACCTTATTATTTCCATTTATGGAATGTTCATTGTGGAAACAAAAAATAGAAAGGGTTGGATTTTTGGATCTGAGAAACAGCCAAGCTGGACACAGTCAATTTATGGTAGGAAATATTCATTTCAGAACCCACTCAGACAAACCTTTAGACAAAAAAAGATTTTATCTGATTTTCTGAACCTAGCTGAATCTAACATACACACTGTAATATATTTTGTTGGAGATTGTAAATTCAAAACTCCATTACCTGATAACGTTATTAAATCCGGTGTAGGTAGATACATAAAACGGTTTCGAAATTAGATTCTCTCAACCGAAGATGTCAATCGAATACTTAAAGCAAAGGAGAAGCATTCATCTGATTTCTCTTTCTCCAACAGAGATCATATAAAGTCTTTGCGACAACGACATTCTTCATTAAGTAAAATGAAGATTCCTATAAAAATAGAAAATTTAGTGGAAGAAAGAAATAGAATAAATGTAACAATTTCAACTAATACTCAACTAGCAATTTTAGAAAATCAGATCAAGAATGAAACTGACAATTTTATTATCGTTGCTAACTTTTTCTCCTTAATTTCCGAATCACCAAAAGTAAAGAATCAACTTTCAAACATTCTTTTTTTAATAGTTTCACATTTATGGCTTAAAAAAAAGTATTCCAACCCATTAAGCCAGAATGCAAATCTTAATCTAGTGGTTCAAATCATAAATACTTGACAGCTTAAATGGCCACTTTTTCCTTGATTCTTCGTCTTTCGTCAGTCAGGTAGCTACGGCTATCTTCCTTTCTCAATCCTTGTCTAAAGAAAAAATAGACTCATTTTAACTATCAATAACTTATGGCTTGAGCCACTAGGAATGTTAATGACAGGTATTGAAATAATGCCATCTTTTCCATTCCCACCACCAAAAGCATCAACAAGTTATTTAGTTGAAAAAAAGTATTTGCTTAATCCAAGTAACTTTTTTGAGAGTAGTATACCTTGAAATTTGCATTGTGATAATAACTGAACCGCGTGCCCTCATAGGTCCAAAGTCCATTGTTCGCAACAGTGTACTCCTGCATAGCTGCACTGAGCGTAACCATGCCATCTCCGTAAGGCATAAATGTGATTTCTTTTCCAGACGCAATTACCAGCTTTTCGAAATACATGCCCTGACCAATCAATAAGGTATCTCCAGGCGAGCTTTTCTGAATACCTTTTGCAATGGTTTTGAATGGGCCATCACTACCGACACAAGTGATGCCTGTACCATTATTTAAGTCTGATGCACATGTATTTTCCACTGCGATGTAGTAGATGTTGGCAGTGGCCAGATTGAATGCGGAAGAAATGGTGACAACAAGAAGTATAGCAATGTATTTCATAATCAGAAGGATAGGGTGCTACTAATTATATATGGCAGTTCTTTTTCTTCTTATTCCATTATCGGAATAGATAATTTGACTTTCTCCCAGGCAATTATAATTGAATTTATAGTTAGTGAATAGTTTAATTGTTCCTGGTTAGTATTCACCCATTCAGGTTTAATGTTCAAACGATGTGCATCTTGTTTTTGATCGTAGCTATATGCCCCCCAATCCTCATTTTTTTTATTGAATATAACTACCCAGTCACCTTCTTCTTTCGGAATGATAAAAAACCCATATTTACCTGCAGGTAATACGTGGCCACCAATGCTTACATCTTTGTCAAAAGACATTGTCGTATTCTTATTTGCACCAGCCCTCCAAACGACATCATAAGATTCCAGTCCTCCCCAGATTACTCGATCTTTTACAGATGGTGCACCATAATCTATTTTAATATTGGTTCCGAAAATTTCTCCTTCTGTTTGCAGCCTGGGACTTTTTTGAGCCTCTAAAGAATAAGAAATAAAACTAATAAGGCCTAATAGCAATAAAATATTTTTCATAATTCGAAATTATTATTTAATTAGTTATTGATTAGGAATGATACATTAATAAAGTTCGCTTTTATACGCAGGTATTTTATTTTTCAACAAGGCAAAAAACCTGCCTGCCGGCAGGCAGGCGTAGACAATGCAGGGCATTGGCGAGGCTTTTTA
>Ga0256847_1000859_pt1 | contig 17203 bp, 18 predicted proteins | sample TeddybearmetaG_FD_189099 | JGI IMG/M metagenome (GOLD analysis project Ga0256847, IMG submission 189099) | Hydrothermal vent microbial communities from East Pacific Rise, Pacific Ocean - Teddybear | ecosystem: Environmental > Aquatic > Marine > Hydrothermal vents | place: Pacific Ocean: East... | reverse complement strand
AAATCATATTTAAAGTTTTTACTTCGGTCAACAAATCAGCATGGTTTACACTCGCCATTTGTTTACAATCTAGTTACAAAATGCTTTTACGATACAAATAAATACGAAGCGTATACTACGCTAAACAACTATCGAAAGTGCCTTTTTTCGAATACGAACACAGTTAATATAACAGATTTTGGTGCGGGATCTCGGGTTTTTAAAAGCAATGAACGTTCTATTTCAAAAATTGCTAAACATTCGGGAATTTCAAAAAAAAAACAACAATTACTATTTCGATTGGTTTCTTATTTTAATGTTGAAAAAAGTTTAGAGCTCGGTACTTCTCTAGGTTTAGCTACCTCAGCTTTAGCCTTAGGAAACCCTAATGGAACTGTAGATACTGTTGAAGGATGTGAAAACACAGCGGCAGTGGCTAAAACATTATTTACTAGGTTTCAATTAAATAATATAAACTTAGAACAAGCAACTTTTGATGCCTTTTTAAAAAGCTATACTGAAACCCCCACGTTAATTTATATTGATGGAAATCACAGTAAAAAAAATACAATAAACTACTTTAATTTTTTTGTCGAAAAGCTAAAAAATGATTCGTTTATAATCTTTGATGATATATATTGGTCGCAAGAAATGACACAAGCTTGGCATTACATAAAAGACCACCCAAAAGTTTCGGTAAGTATAGACACCTTTTACTGGGGGATTGTTTTTTTTAGAATAGAACAAGAAAAACAACATTTTACGATTAGGCTGTAACAAGTTAGCCAAAATCACGTCATATTTGAGATAAAATAAAGTATCTTGCATACATTAAAAATGACACAAATACATGAGTTCATTAATAAAAATTAGGAAATTAATACGTGATTTTCCATTAGGTCAGGAAATTGTAAAAGTATTAAAAGGCATCGACCTCGATATTGAAAAAGGCGAATATGTTGCCTTAATGGGACCATCTGGTTCGGGAAAATCTACCCTCATGAATCTTTTAGGCTGTTTAGATACACCTACCGACGGAAGCTACGAATTAAACGGAGAAGATGTTAGTAATATGAGCGATGACCAATTAGCCGAAATTCGTAATAAAGAAATTGGTTTTGTTTTTCAAACTTTTAATTTATTACCAAGAACAACGGCATTAGAAAATGTGGCACTTCCAATGGTTTATGCTGGGGCTTCAAAAGCTGAGCGCATAAAAAGAGCCGAAGAGGTTTTAACAGATGTTGGTCTTTCTGATCGAATGGATCATAAACCAAATCAGTTATCTGGAGGACAAAGGCAACGTGTTGCGGTGGGAAGAGCATTGGTAAACAGACCTTCCATAATTTTAGCCGATGAGCCTACAGGAAACTTAGACTCAAAGACATCAGACGAAATAATGAAATTGTTTAATCAAATTCATGCAAATGGAAACACCGTTATTGTTGTTACCCACGAAGAAGAAATTGCTTCTCATGCACATCGTATTATCCGCCTACGAGATGGTATGATTGAAAGTGATATACGAAAAAATTAAAAAATGTATAAGTGGCTTGCTATTGTAATTGTATTGTTTTTTGTTATTCTTTGGAATGGCAAAAGAAATATGAACAAAATGCATAATAGAAGAGGTCGAAATTTTAAAAAAAAATATTTCGAAAAGAAGAAAGAAAATGAAGAACAATAAAAAACCCTTAAACAATTAGTCTTTTGAAAATTTATACAAAAACAGGAGATTCTGGAACTACATCACTTTTTGGAGGCACACGTGTTCCTAAACACCATATAAGAATAGAAAGTTATGGAACTATCGACGAGCTTAACTCGTATATTGGGCTACTACGTGATCAAGATATTGACATAAATCATAAAAATATACTTCTCGAAATACAGAATCATTTATTTACTATTGGTTCAATATTAGCAACAGACCCACAAAAAGCTGTACTTAAAAGCGGTAAAGAAAGACTAAACATTTCTAAAGTAAATACACAAGACACACAAACTCTTGAAAATAAAATTGATGAAATGAATGAACAAATACCAGATTTAACACATTTTGTTTTACCTGGAGGGCATCAAACTGTGTCATTCTGTCACATAGCACGCTGTATTTGTAGACGCGCCGAGCGCTTAACATCATTATTAAATGAAGATGAACCTGTTGAATCTACCGTATTAATATACTTAAACCGCCTATCTGACTTTCTATTTGTGTTGGCACGGAAGTTGACTTATGAGCTGCAAGCAGAAGAAATAAAATGGGAGCCTAAAAAACTTTAATTTTTTATAATTTATAACTTACTGTAAATCAATTAGTTATAAATTATCTGTTACGTTCTTTAAAATATTGCAGAAATAATTACGATTTTCCTTGACTTTTACATCTAAAAAATTATTTTTGCAGAAAATTAAACATTAAGTACTATGTACTGGACATTAGAATTAGCATCTTATTTAAGTGATGCACCTTGGCCGGCAACAAAAGATGAGTTGATTGACTACGCAATTAGAACCGGAGCCCCACTAGAAGTAGTTGAAAATCTTCAAGCAATTGAAGATGAAGGGGATTTATACGATTCGATTGATGAAATCTGGCCTGATTATCCTACCGATGATGATTATCTTTGGAATGAGGATGAATATTAAACAATAAATAAAATAAAAAAAGTCTCAAAATGAGGCTTTTTTTTTGCTCAAAACATACTAATACCAAATAAGCATGATTGCCTTGGCGTTCTTGTTTTTTCATTTTAGCTTGTAAGAGTTTTATAAGAAAATAATTAAACTCTCTCGAGTTATAAAAAAATAGAATATGAGTTTTTTAGATAATGTATTAAAAGTATTTGTAGGAGATAAATCTAAAAAAGATATTGGTGAAATTCAGCCATTTGTCGATAAAATTAAGACATTTGAAGCTGCTATAAGTAAACTTTCTTTAGACGAACTTAGAGCAAAAACCGATTTCTTTCGCCAACAAATACAAGACGATCAAAAAGAATTAAAGCTTCAAATGAGAAACCTTCAAGAAGAAGCCGAAAAATCTGAAGATATTAGTCATAAAGAAAATATCTACTCCCAAATAGACGCGCTAAAAGACGACATCTACGAAATTGAAAAGAAAACACTAGATGAAATCCTTCCGGAAGCTTTTTCAGTAGTAAAGGAAACTGCCATACGGTTTAAAGAAAATAAAACACTAGAAGTTACAGCTTCAACATTTGATAGAGAACTTTCAGCAGAAAAAAACTATGTAAGTCTTGATGGCGATAAAGCAATTTGGAATAATTCATGGGACGCAGCTGGTAAAGAAGTTACTTGGGATATGGTACATTACGATGTACAACTTATTGGTGGTATCGCATTGCACCAAGGAAAAGCAACCGAAATGCAAACGGGTGAAGGTAAAACATTAGTGGCTACCCTTCCACTCTATTTAAATGCTCTTGCCGGAAATGGAACACACCTAGTTACAGTAAATGATTATCTAGCAAAACGTGATAGCTCATGGATGGCACCAATTTTTGAATTCCACGGAATGAGTGTCGATTGTATCGATCATCACAAACCGAATTCGGCAGAACGTAGAAAAGCCTATAATTCGGATATTACATACGGAACAAATAACGAGTTTGGTTTCGATTATCTTCGTGATAATATGGCACATGCTCCCGACGATCTAGTGCAACGACCACATCATTATGCAATTGTCGATGAGGTCGATTCGGTACTAATCGATGATGCACGTACACCGCTAATTATTTCTGGACCAATACCACAAGGTGATCGTCACGAATTTAATGAGTTAAAACCAAAAATTCAAGATATAGTAGATGTACAACGCAAATACCTTACTGGTGTTTTATCTGAAGCAAAAAAACTTATTGCAGAAGGAGATAAAAAAGAAGGTGGACTTCAATTACTTCGTGTTTTTAGAGGGCTTCCAAAAAATAAAGCCCTTATTAAATATCTTTCAGAAGAAGGAGTAAAACAATTACTTCAAAAAACAGAAAACTTTTACATGCAAGATAACAATCGGGAAATGCCGAAGGTTGATACCGAATTGTATTTTGTTATAGATGAAAAAAACAATCAAATAGAGCTTAGTGATAAAGGTGTCGATTTTCTTTCAGGAGAAGATGACCCCGATTTCTTTGTAATGCCAGAAATTGGATTAGAAATAGCTAAAATTGAAGACCAAGGACTTACTGCCGAAAAGGAAGCCGAGTTAAAAGAGGTTTTGTTTAAAGATTTTGGTATTAAAAGTGAACGTATTCATACCATGAATCAATTACTTAAAGCATACGCATTGTTCGAAAAAGACACACAATATGTTGTGATGGAGAACAAAGTAATGATTGTCGATGAGCAAACTGGTCGTATTATGGATGGTCGTCGTTATAGCGATGGTTTACACCAAGCAATTGAGGCCAAAGAAAATGTGAAAATTGAAGCAGCTACACAAACGTTCGCTACAGTAACGTTGCAGAATTACTTTAGAATGTACCGCAAACTTTCGGGTATGACTGGTACAGCCGTTACAGAAGCTGGTGAGCTATGGGAAATTTACAAACTTGATGTTATCGAGATACCTACAAACAGACCAATTGTAAGAGACGATAAAGAAGACAAAATTTATAAAACAAAACGCGAAAAATACAATGCAGTTATTGAAGAAGTAACTGAACTATCGAAAGCAGGCAGACCAACACTAATTGGTACAACTTCAGTAGAAATTTCAGAATTACTAAGTCGTATGTTAAGCATACGAAATGTAAGGCATAATGTATTAAATGCAAAATTACATAAACGTGAAGCCGATATAGTTGCTGAAGCTGGAGATGCAGGAGTAGTAACTATTGCAACGAATATGGCTGGTCGTGGTACCGACATTAAGTTAAGTGATGAAGTGAAAGCGGCTGGCGGACTTGCAATTATAGGTACAGAACGACATGATTCACGTCGTGTTGACAGGCAGTTACGTGGTCGTAGTGGTCGACAAGGAGACCCAGGAAGCTCACAGTTTTATGTTTCATTAGAAGATAATTTAATGCGTCTCTTCGGAAGCGAACGAATTGCAAAAATGATGGATAGAATGGGATTGAAGGAGGGAGAAGTAATTCAACACTCAATGATATCTAAATCTATTGAACGTGCTCAGAAAAAGGTTGAAGAAAACAACTTTGGTGTTAGAAAGCGATTATTAGAATATGATGATGTTATGAACGCACAACGTGAGGTGGTTTATAAAAGACGATACCACGCATTATTTGGTGAACGCCTTCGTGTTGATATTGCAAACATGATTTATGATACAGTCGAAATTTTAGTACAAACAAATAAAGTAGCTCGAGATTATAAAAACTTCGAATTCGAATTAATTCGTTATTTATCTATGAGCGCTCCAATCTCACAAGATGAATTTGAGAGAAAGAGTGAACAAGAAATTACCGATTTTGTATATGAGACTGCTTATAAACATTATCAAGATAAAATAGAGCGTAGTGCTTCAACGGCATTTCCAGTTATTAAAAATGTATATGAAAATCAAAGCGATAAATACAAACGAATTTTAGTTCCTTTTACCGATGGCGTAAAAACTTTAAACGTTGCTACAGACCTTGAAAAAGCTTATCAAACCGAAGGTAAACAGTTGATTCAGGATTTTGAAAAAAATATTACACTTGCTATAATTGATGATTCTTGGAAAACACATCTACGAAAAATGGATGAATTAAAACAATCGGTTCAATTGGCAGTACACGAGCAAAAAGACCCCTTATTAATTTATAAATTTGAGGCCTTCGAGCTCTTTAAAGTAATGATTGACTCGGTTAATAAAGAAGTACTTTCATTTTTATTTAAAGGAGAGCTTCCGCAAGAAAATCAACAACAAATACAAGAAGCCAGAACAGTACAATCGAAAGATAATCTTACAACACAAAAAGATGAGATTCCAAACATGGACGAACGTGCTGCACAATCGAGAGCTGCTGGAAATACTCAGCAACAACAACAAATTACAGAAACCATTGTTAGAGAACGACCTAAAATTGGACGGAATGAACGGGTAACAATAAAAAATGTAATGAGTGGTGAAAATAAAACCGTTAAATACAAACAAGCAATCCCTCTTCTTGATAAAGGAGAATGGGTGTTAATAGACGAATAAAATTATATGCTATCTTAAAAAGCCCCATACCTTGGTATGGGGCTTTTTAATTTATTTTTTTGTACATTTAGGAAAAAGAAAAATTAAACGTTATGAAAAAATTATTTTTATTAGTATTTAGTGCTGTCCTACTTTTATCTTGTAGTTCAGACGACGGAAGTGTAACTCAAGAAGAAGTTACTTTATTTGTAAACCATTTTAAAACAACATCATTTACATCTCTTGATACTGTTTTTTTAATTCAAGAAGATGAAGCCATTGGCTCAGATTATTATCGAGACGCCTTTACTATTAGTGGCTTTGATTTTGAGCCTGGGTTTACTTACAAAATTAATGTTACAAAAACTACAAGACAAAATCCTGGGGTTGATTTTGAAAATGTCACTTACCAATTCCTATCATTAATAGACAAAGAAACTGTTCCAGGTAATGAAACATTTACAGTGCCACTTGGACGAATTTTTAATGTTAGTGGTTATGTAACTTGGTTAGTTGGTAATTCAACTTTTGGCTTTTCAATTCTTAACCAAATAGAAATTGACTGCAGTGCTTTATGTTCAGATTTAGAAGCTGTTTTAATTAACTTTCAAGAAGCCAATGGTGTCTTTCAGCACGGTGATAATGGTGAGTATGTTTTAGTAGATCTTTATTAATAAAAAATTAATATGTTCGTTCCATATATTTTTTTAAGAACGGAATTTGTATTAAAAATAAAGCCAGAAACCCAATACCATACAAGGTAGTTTTTGAGAATGAGTCGAATAGATTTGTACTAGAAAACCATTCTTTAAAGTTTAGGTTTACTATATATTTTGACAAGTACGAAGTTTCAAACATTGGATTAAATATTAAATAAAGAAGTACTGAAACTAAAATAGCTAATAGAATAAATTTATTACTTTTTGAAATCAAAGGTATATAACTAACAGTTGTTGGTGGCGCTAATACTTTTTCAGCAACCATATTCATTACATTATTTGTAAAGTCTGAAGAGGGACTTTCAAGTCCAGCTTCTTGCACAATTTTTTTTGTGTACGAATCGATGTTTTTAGATTGCTTGTCCATTGTTATAAATTGTTTCTGGCTTAATATATTGTTCTAATAAGGTAAACAATTTTTTTCGGCCTCTGTATAATTTTATTTTCACATTATCTTGAGATAATTCCATTATAGTTGCTATTTCTTTTGTCGAAAGATCTTCAAAATAATAAAAAGTTATTGCTGCTGCCATACCTTCAGGTAGTTGCTGCACACAATTTTGAATTATTTCTCTTCGTTCTTTAGCTTCCAAATAATCCAAACCATTTTGAATCAAACCTAAGTTACCCTCGTTAACTAAATCAATCGTTTCCGAAGAAATCGTACGCTTGCTCTTTTTTATACTATCTAAAGCTTTTCGATACGCAATAGTATAAAGCCAGGTCGAAAACTTAGATTCGCCTTTAAAATTAGAAAGTGACTGAAAGGCTTTAATAAAAGTATCTTGAGAAATTTCTTCAGCTTCTTCCCTGTTTTTCACCATACGAATCACCACAGTATACACGAAATCTTTATAGCGCGCAATAATATTAGCAAAGGCATTTACATTACCTGCTAAAACCATTTCGATATCTAATTGGTCAGTGTTTGGTTTCATTTTAATAATAAGACGCTTTTTTTTTAAAATTGGTTACACTAAAATAAAGAAAATAATTATATATAAACTATATGCACTCTTCGATGCCCAAAAATTTGAGTGTATCGGAATGTAAAAATTTATTTAAAATTTGTAACCAATACTTAAAACCTGTCGTCATAGATTCAACAAACATAAATTGTTTATCAAAAAAACGAACAGGACTAAATTATTAATTAAAAAATCAAAATTATTATGGGAGCAGAAATTATTGTAATGCCAATTGTATTTGGTGTAATATTCGGAATCTTTTATTTATTTATTTCGGCAAGAAATAAAGAACGCTTAGCATTAATTGAAAAAGGAGCAGATGCTTCAATATTTTACGGAGGCAATAAAAGAGCGACTCCAATGTGGAAAGTAGTAGTAATTAATTTTGCCTTATTACTAGTAGGTATTGGTGTAGGAATTCTTGTTTCTGAAATATTTGTAAATATGGGTATGGATGAAGAAATAGCAAGACCAGGAACAATATTTTTAACAGCTGGATTGGGTCTTTTTACTGGATTCTATCTTACTAAAAAATTAAATCCAGACGCTTAAAAAAGAAGAGTTAGTGCTTCAAAACTATAATCATTTTGGATTATTCTATACGGGTAATTCAAAATGATTTTTTATTGGTGTTTAATGAAACTTTAAATTACTATAAGAAGCACTAATGTTTATAGATTTATTTGCATCCTTAGATTTATGATAGCCTCGAAACATCGATAGTCCATTGTTTTTATTTTCCTTTATTACTTTTAAAGATGTTGGTATATTAAATCGTGATCTTTTACCATTATAAGTAAAATTAAAAGCGGTATTGGGAATGCTTAAAACTGCATCGGTGTTTTCTAATACAATATCTATAAATTCAAAATCATCAGAAATAGTATTGATATATAGGTTTCCAAAAGATCCAGACAGGTATGCATTTTCTATTAAATTAATAATATTTACATCACTAGAATTTGCATTTAAGTTTATTTCTGCAACTGTATTTAATGTACAATCCTTAACGTATTTGACAATTAAATCTCCATTAATCCAGTTATTTACAAGAACTGGCGCATAAGAAGCATTGATGAGGGTTTCACCCCCATCAATGCTATTTGCTAAAAAAGTTGAATAATTTAAAGTCGCATTTAAATTAAAAGCATCACCTATTTTTAATTCGCCATGACGTACATTCACATCGGTTTTTGTACCCTTTGGCATTCTAATAATAATTGTTTTTACTGCTTTCGAATTATCTTCGAAGTGAGGTCCATTGTTTCCATTTTGTTCTTCCCATATAGACATCTCTTCTTCAAATTTTTCGCCCCATTTCTCCATTTTCTCACCAAACTCTTCACCCCATTTTTCCATTTTCTCACCAAATTTCTCACCAAATTCTTCGCCCCATTTTTCCATCTTTTCTTCAAATTCTGGCCCGAATTTCATTTCAAATTCTTTACCAAAATTTTCTCCCCAATCTTCCATAACAGCTTCAAACTCTTCCGACCAGTTGTCTACATCTTCTAACCAATTATCTACTTCTTGTACACTTACATTGGTTTTGTTCTTTTTGTTGAGTTTTGCAACATAGGCCTTCTTGTTTTTTTTGTACTCATCACCATCAAATGAAACATTATTCATATGATTAAAATTATACCTTTTATAACTATCTCCCGATTTAATATTTGGATCGGTATCACTAAATGGCCATCGAGGAAAATTTTTAAATTCTGGGATTTCTGGAACTATAATATCAATATTTAAATTTTTCAACACATCTAATCCTTCAAGTCCTTCTAACACATCTAATCCTTCAAAATTAAATGAAGTATTAATATTATTCCATGAATTTCCAGCGTTTGATGTAATAATAACTTCTTTACTATTACCAATAACGTTAAACTTCCAGTGGTCAAAGATTTCTTGTTTTTCTTTTGCGCTAAGTTCATCTCCTTTTATAAATGCCTCAACCTCAATCTTGTTTTTATTCCATGTTTCAAATACTACATTGGTATGTGACGTATTTACCGAAATAACAATATCATCTGAAGCCTTAAAGGATTCAACATATTTTTTCTGTGCAAAAAGCATCGAGCTTGATAGCACAAAAAGTCCTATAATACTATACTTATATACTTTTAATCGTTTCATTTTCTTGATTTTTAAATTCTTTTAATTTGTTTTTAAGTTTGAATAGCAACTCCAAACGCAATTTCAAATTATCGATTAAAGCAGTAATGGTTGCCTCAGTAGGCCCTACTTTACTCAATTCGGTATTTAAACTTGTGTATTCTTTATCTAATTCAGATAACTGTAATAAATAGCCATCAATCAATTCTTTGTTTTCATCAGTAATCTGTAATGAAGCCAATTGAACGTTAATTCCATTTAAATAAAAATCTTCTACCTTTTTAAGATCTGGCGATAAATCGCCAATTGTTAGTTGATTCATTTTATTTTCAACCTCAGGAACAGTTTCGACTATTTGGTTGGCTGGCTCATCGTTTAAATACCCATATCCAAAATAACTAACAGCTACTAAAACAATCACAATTGCTGCAATTCGAAGCCAAAAAAGCATGGGTTTATTGGTATGTTTAGCATTTGGTGAATTTGCAAATGCCTCACCTAACTTTGCTTCAAAACGTGCTTCATGCCCAATTGGCAAACTCGTCTTTTCATCCTTCGATTTCTTTAATAAATCTCTAATATCCTGTGCCATATTGCAAGTGTTTTAATTGTTCTCGTAATTTTTTCTTCCCCCTGTGTACACAAGTTCTAGAAGAATTTTCTGAAATTTGTAAGATTCCCGAAATCTCCTTATGATCATACCCTTCTAATAAAAAGAGCTGTACAGCAAGTCGGTATGTTTCTGGTAAGTTATCGATTGCATTTTTAACTTCATCAACAGTAGTTTGGTCTGGTACCGACCAATCTTCCGAAGAATCTACTATTTTAAAAGTCTCGTCGTCTAGCGATACCAAATCAATTTTTTTAGACTTAATAATATCTAAACAGGTATTGATAACAATGCGTTTTAACCAAGATCCAAAAGTAACGTCTCCCTTGTATTGATCTAGTTTCTGAAACGCTTTAATAAACGATTCCTGCATTGCATCTTCGGCTTCACTGGTGTCTTTTAAATATCTTTTTGAAACAATAAACATCCCCTCGCAGTATTTCTTATACAAAGACATCTGCGCCTTTCGGTTATGCTTTTTACATTGCTCGACAAGTAACAAATTTGACAAATTTAAGATGGTTTTTAGTTGCTATTCGATTTAAAGACGACACAAATTTACGAATGTTGCAAACAAATCTATTTATTATTTTGCGGGCTCACCCTTCGCTTCATTTCGGCTTCGCCTGTCTACCGTTAAGCAGACTCAATAATCAGCTTCGGAAGACCGGGCTATACGCTATATCCCTAAAGTAAGCACGCAACTTTAGGGGATGTCGCTGCTATCCCTGCCCGGATCTGAAAGAGACGGGCCTGCCCAATCCTACAAGCGGCAGGGTCGACCATTTATTATTCAGCTTCAAATAATTTAAAACAATATCTTAAATTTAGTACCTTTATTCTAAATTAAAATTTCTTGTCATGAATAAAATTTTAAAAATATTACTTTGGATTATTGGTAGCTTTATAGTTTTGTCGCTCATATTTGTTTTTATTGTCGGACCAATATTGAAAAACCAAACCAAAAAACATAGCCCAGAAAAAAACATAACCTTTACACAAAAAGAACTCGAACTAAAAGTTTTTTATTGCAGCCCTAGTAAAAAGGATCGCGTGATTTTTGGCGAACTCATACCCTATGGCGAAGTATGGCGTACAGGTGCCAACGAAGCGAGCACTTTTACTACCAATAAAGATTTAAAAATTGAAGGAAATATTTTAATAAAAGGAACTTATACACTTTGGACAATACCAGATGAGGAAACTTGGCAAGTAATATTTAGCACTAAAATGTACGATTGGGGTGTAAATTTTACCGATCAAAAAGCAGCACGTGAAGAAGAGTTTGATGCGCTCGTTATTAAAGTTCCCGTTTCAAAAAGTTTAACAATTGTCGAAAATTTTTCAATCTCTTTTACCGAAACCGAACCTTCAATTGTCATGCTTTTTTCGTGGGATAATGTAGTTGTACCCGTACAAATGAATCAATAATAACATGGCTAAAAAAAAAGATGCTGTTTCAGCTTTAGAAGAAAAAAAAGGTGTTGTACAACCAAAATCAATTAATGCTAAATCTGCAAAAAACATTCAATCTAAAAGAAGGCAAATACCTTCAGTAGCAACTCTTGTAAAAGGCATACTCACGGGAGATAAAGCAGCTTTAAGTCGTGCTATTACACTAATTGAAAGTACTGCACAAAAACACCAACAACAAGCACAAGATTTATTAAAACAATGTTTACCGCATGCTAATAAATCGATTCGAATTGGCATTACTGGTGTGCCTGGCGTTGGTAAAAGCACCTTCATTGAGCAATACGGAATTTTATTAGTAAATCAAGGATATAAAGTTGCTGTGTTAGCAATAGACCCAAGTAGTTCGGTTAGTGGCGGTAGTATTTTAGGCGACAAAACCCGAATGGAAAACTTGGTGCAAAAAGACAATGCTTTTATTCGCCCTTCGGCATCGGGAGATTCTCTTGGGGGTGTTGCAAGAAAAACACATGAGGCAATTTTATTGTGCGAAGCTGCTGGTTTCGATCGTATTATTATTGAAACTGTTGGTGTTGGACAAAGTGAAACGGCTGTACATTCGATGACCGATTTCTTTTTACTACTAAAACTTGCAGGTGCCGGTGACGAATTACAAGGCATTAAACGAGGTATTATCGAAATGGCCGACGCTATTGTTATTAATAAAGCAGATGGCGAAAATATAAAAGCCGCTAAGCTTGCTAAAGTAGAGTTTAATAGAGCGCTTCATTTGTATCCTTTAAAAGAAAGTAACTGGACACCAAAAACAATTACTTGTAGTGCCTTAAAAAATGAAGGCATTGAAGAAATAGAAACGATGATTACCTCTTACATTAAAACTACCAAAGACAGTACGTACTTTCAGAAAAAAAGAAAAGAACAAAACAAATTCTGGTTACAAAAAACGATTGAAAATGCCTTAAAAGATAATTTTTATAATAATAATTCGATAAAAGAAGCATTGCAGAAACAATTAAAAGCAATCGATAAAAATGAGACTACTCCTTTTGAAGCTGCAAATTATTTATTGTCATTAAGCAAATAAATTAATTCTTAATAAACTTCTTAATACTGAAATTAAGTTCGCTGTCTTGCAACTTTATAAAATACAATCCATTAAGGATATCTATATCGCCATCTAAATCTGCTGCAAAAACAGATTCTGCTTCATCAATATCTGTAGAAATAATATGATTTTGAAAACATATTTGTGCGTTTGCGTATACAGAAATCAACAACGCACTAATAAAAAGTATATTTGTTTTCATTTTTACTAACCTTTTTTTGAATAAGTTAAGGTACTGATTTAATCCTTAAGCATGTACCAAAAACAATAATTATATCTTCACTAACTTCTTTACATTAAAGTTAGCTTCAGAATCTTGTAGTTTTCAATAAAATTTTAAGGTATATAAACCTTCAAAGCTTTTGGAATAATATTAATTTCAAGGCTATCGCTTTTAATTACAATACTTTCTCCATCTTTTTGAGCACTAAAAAAAGTATTATCATGTTTTTGTATGTGTAATTTTTTTGCCTGAAAGCAATGTGCTTCTTTTAACCAAGAATGTTTTTTGAATAAAAATAAAACACCAAAGAGTAGTATTTTAAAACGAGATAATTTAGGTGCACAAATAACATCTAACAAACCATCTTGTAATGAAGCTTTAGGAGTTAAACTCATATTATAGCCCATTTCGTTAGAGTTCGAAATAAAAAATAAAAATGGGTATACCGTTTTTGTTTCCCCATTAATAGTGAGTTCTAAGACATTGTTATATGTATAATTTTTTAAAGCTTTAAAAACTGAAGAAATGTAACTTATTAATTTTCTCTTTTTACTTTTCTCAAACTCATAAATAACCTGGGCTCCAAATCCGATTCCTGTATTGCTAAAAAATAACTGATTGTTTATTTTACCAACATCTATAGATATAAAATTAGCATGTATAATTGTTTGAAGTGCTTTATTAATTTTTTTTGGAATATTTAAATTTGAAGCCAATCCATTTCCCGAACCTATGGGGATAACACCTAATATTATTTCTGAATTTACAATACAAGAAGCAACTTCATTTATAGTGCCATCGCCTCCACAAGCAACAAGTACATTAACATTTTCTTTAATCGATTCGTTTGCTAAAGTGATAGCGTGTTTTGAATATTCCGACTCTTTTACTCGAATTTCAAATTCACTTTCCTCAAAATATTTATATAAAAAGTCTTCTGTAAAATGGTTTTTTCCAGATCCTGCAATAGGGTTTACTATAAAATGAATTTTAGTTTTCAAATTCTAATGCTTTCAATTTTAACCCTTTATGTGTAAACAAATAATCTGCAACCTGATAATAGGAAATCGTTTCTTCTAAAAAAGATGCATCGACAGGCAGCGACTCAAGTTCATTATTACTAGGATTCCAATTATAAAAATTGGCTTCCTTTTGCTCATTTAAAACCATAAGCTTATTGTTTTTAAGGAGTCCGAGTTTTCTATAATTACCAATTAATGCACGTTCTTGATTTGGTTTCATTGAAAAAATATCCATGCCAAATAAATTCGAATTATACTCCCATCGAAACATAGAAAATAAGGTAGGAAACACATCTATTTGTGAGGCTAGTTTATCTACCTTTTGTGAAGGTATATGCGGCATATTAATTATAAATGCTGGTATGCGGTAGTTTTTAACATCCAGCTCATGCCTTCCTGCACTAGACGCACAATGGTCTGCCATAATAACAAAAACGGTGTTTTTATACCACGATTTCTTTTTTGCTTTTTCTAAAAACTCGCCAATTGCAAAATCGGTATATTTTACAGCTCCTCCTCTATCTGTGCCCGAAGGAATATCTATTTTGCCTTCAGGATATGTAAAAGGACGATGGTTAGAGGTTGTCATTACAAAATCGAAAAAGGGTTTGCCTGTTTCCGCAGCTTTATCGGCTTCTTTTAAAACTTTATTATAAATATCGGCATCAGAAACTCCCCAGGCATTTTCAAAAGTTACTTCATCATCTTCAATATTAGTTCGCTTTGTATTTACACTTTCATCTAATAAAAAACCTCTACCTCTATCAACAATATCAAAATCATTTCCACCAAAATACGTGTTCATATTATCAAAATAACCGTCACCACCATAAAAGAAATTACGCGTATAACCTTGTTCTTTAAAGACTTGTCCAATTGTAAATAAGTCTAAATTATCTTTACGCTTTACGATACTTCTTCCTGGAGTAGGCGGAATTGAAAGTGTAATTGCTTCCATACCTCGAATTGTTCTTGTTCCAGTAGCAAAAAGGTTTGTGAAAAAGATACTTTCATTTGTAAGCGAATCTAATACTGGTGTAATGTTCTCGTCTCTACCAAAATAATCCATATACTTGGAACTTAGACTTTCAACACAAATAAATATCACATTTGGTCGAATTGCCACATTGGTATCCTTTGCTTTTATTAACCTATAAATAGCATTTTCATTTCTATTAATTAAACTGTCGCCAGCATTTATAAATTTATCTTTTATAGTTTTAAAAGCCGTTTTCTCATCGATAGTTTTATAAAACTCTGGATAGGCTAATTCATTATTTCTGAAAGCGGCAAAAAACGAATAGATACCCGTTTTTGCAATTTCGTTATTATATCTATTTTCTGAAAACTCAGCCTTACTATTACTAACAAAAACACCAAAATAAAGAGCAATTAAAATAAACAAACCTGAAGGATATAGCTTCTGCTTAAATCGTGTATCTGCTGTAAAAGTTTCTTTAAAGATTCCTTTTTTCTTAGTTATAAACAAAAGAATAATTGCAAACAATAAAATAATAGCGACTAAAACTGGAATGGGATACGACTCATTAATATTCTGTACAACTTCATTTGTATAAACTAGATAATCGACTGCAATAAAATTAAATCGTCTTTTAAACTCTTCCCAAAAAGTAAATTCAGCAAAAAACGAAAATAAGAAAATTATCAATCCTAAAGTGTAAGCGAAATAGGTTACAGCTTTATCAAAAATACTTCCATAAATTTTCTTTGGAATCAATAATAAATATAAAATATAAGGGATCGTAAAAAAGGAAACAGTAGCGATATCAAAAAGAAAACCGTAAATAAATGTATTTCCAAGTTTAAAAAAAGAAATATCAACTTCATTAAAACTCCAAATAAAAAAACACAGTCTTACCAATGTCGATAAAACAATAAAAGTGAGTACAAAATGCCGTAATAGCCTAAAGCGATTTGGAAAGAGCCTTCGTGCGCTCATTTTAAATTCTGATTAGTTAAATATTATTTTAGTTTTAAACGCTTAAAAAACAATTATAGTATCGACGTTTTATACCATGCAACCTGTGCCTCTAATCCTTCTCTTAGTGTAGTTTTTGGATTGTAACCTAGTAATTTTATTGCCTTATCTATTGTTGCTTTCGTACGAGATTGGTCGCCTGCCCTTACGGGTTTCATTTCCATCTCAATTTTTGTGTCTAAAATAGCTTCAACAGTTGCAATTCCTTCAGCAGTTGTACTTTCAGTTTCGGTGCCAAGGTTAATTATTTCTCCATTACAAGCTGTTTCTTTCCCAATAACACTAACAATTCCATCTACAATATCTTGTACATAAGTAAAACTTCGCAAATGTTTTTCGCTTCCTGTAAATAATGGAAAAGGTTTGTTGTTTAGTCCGCAATCAATCAACTTGGTATACAATTTATCTGGGCGTTCTCTCGGACCATAAACCGAATATAATCTAAATGAACAGGCATGTAATTTATTTTCACGCACTTTTGAAAGTACTAATTGTTCGGCTGCTAATTTAGTTACGCCATAATAAGAAGCTGGTTTTGGCACAACTGTTTCAGCAAATGTAGCTTCTAAACCGTAAATTGATGAAGTACCAATATTTACAAAAAACACGAGATCTTTACATCCAAGAGCAAACTCTAACAAATTTTGAGTTGCAACAATGTTATTAGTAAGGTAATCTTCAAACGACGAATCACTTGAAATACCCGGATGTGCCGCAAAATGAATGATATAATTAAAATCTGTTGAAAGCATTTTTTGCAACGATTTTAGCCTAAGATCTATATGTTTTATTATAATTCCTTTTTCAAATAAAGCTTCTTCATTTTTCTTTTTTACTGAAAGATCGTAATATGGAGAAAAATTGTCGACTCCTAC
>Ga0256847_1000858_pt1 | contig 17212 bp, 18 predicted proteins | sample TeddybearmetaG_FD_189099 | JGI IMG/M metagenome (GOLD analysis project Ga0256847, IMG submission 189099) | Hydrothermal vent microbial communities from East Pacific Rise, Pacific Ocean - Teddybear | ecosystem: Environmental > Aquatic > Marine > Hydrothermal vents | place: Pacific Ocean: East... | reverse complement strand
TACAAAAACATTCAAAAAAACACTGATAATGAAAAATCAATGGCTTAGCGGTATTAAAGTCACGAAGATGGGTTAAGTAATTGTGAGGGTAAAAGCGTAGGTTAAAGAATGAGTGTTCTGTGTTCAAACGAGTACGAATGGGAATAGGGGATTTGTCCCTGAGTGCTCTCGCCAAGAAAAAAGAACCGCTGAATAAATCCATTGTGGATTTTTCAACGGCCGTCAACAGAGTCAAACATTGTTTGGCTCTGGTTTACTAAATCATGAGATGTCAGTTGATCTGTATACAGGATTTTTCCAAATACCGCTGTTTAAGGCAACTCTGAAATCATCTTAACATACGCATCCTCCGAGAAGGCGCGAAGCGTTTCAGTATGTACGTTACCTTTTGAACCGAGAGCAAGCAAAACTTTAGCCATGGTTTCATCGTCAGGGGCTTCGAAAATGGTGACTATGTCGTATTGACCACTTACCAGGTAGAATTCCTTCAATTCTGCCCCCATCGATTGAAAAGCTTGTTTCCCTGCATCAATCCGGTTGGGGCTGTCCTTGATGTGTTGGATGCCTTGTTGGGTGAATCGCGCTAGCATAATATAAGTTGCCATGAGCATTACCTCTCTTTACTTTTCGTGATAAAAGCCCACCTTCATCCCTTGCCTTTTGAAACGAAGGGAATTTTCTTTTCTAAAGGCAGACAGTCCTCTTGATTGTAGGCCTTATAAAATAAGAACTCCATCATTATTTCTCATTCTGCTGTGACTATTGTTGACAACCCAGGGTTTTGCTCATTTACCTACTTATATCGATTACATATCTCCACAGAACAAAGGGTTAGGTCTTGCATTATGAGCGTTTTAAGCATTTATTTCACAGGGAATAGGGCAAGATATTTGGCATGAGTTAAAACACCAAATTTATCTAGGAGATGACAACTTTGTTGAAAAACATATGAAACCCTAGACTAATGATGAAGGTGAACTATCGGAGGTTCCACAAAAGCAGAACAATAGGGGGCATATATGGTCCGCCCCGTTTTGCAAGTAAAATATTCATGAAACATAAAGAAATATTGCTTCCATATATCCGGCCTTGGGCTGAGATATTTTGTCATCTCGGGCCCTGATGGAATTCGCAAATTCTAACCTCATCAGGTCTGCGGCTTCAAATGAGCCCGTGACCCCGTCAGGTTCTTTGGAATGTAGATGTTATCTTTTATACCATCACTTCACAATATCCACGCAATTTGTTGTAATTGTTCTAGTCTTTTTGTTTTCTACTTCGCTTCTGGTTTTTCGGTTGTCAAGGAGGAACGCAGGCACTTGTGCCGAGTAGTCCTTGATAACCGTCAAACCAGAAATACCCTGCTGAGCAGGAGTCAGGCTTTTGCTGACTCCTGCCTCCCGACGAGGGTGGGGTAAGCCGCATGGCTAGGAGCAAAGCCCTTATTGAGTGCTTAAAATAGATTCTTTTCACTTTATGCGCCTATTGCACAATAATCATGCTTTTTGGTTAACAGCGCCCACACAATCCGTGCGTTCTTATTGGCGATGGCAACATTGGAGATATTTTCTCCACGCCTTTATTTAATTTCTCCAATCCATTGGTTTCGCTTATCTTAATGTTTGTGGGCAACTCTTACCACCGACCGTCCTCCATGAATTAACAAGGTACGCAAATAAGTATCTCCCCGTTTACTAATGCCTAGTAAGTTCTGTTTTCCACCCGTGGAATACTGGCGTGGAACTAACCCTAGCCAAGCGACAAGTTCACGTCCATTTTTGAATACCGACGCTGTCAGCCCTGGATGGGATGATAGTCCGCGGTAGGCGAAGGGCAATTTGCCAATCTTAGCGCGTTAGCGGTAAAGGGGCTAAAATTGTTTCCCGAAGAGTAAAGACCTGACCCTTTACTTTCCAGATTCAGATCTCATTAGTGAAGAAGAGAAATTTCAGCTTCATATCGATAAAGAAACCATTCAATGTCAGTCAGTAGTTGTTGCCACATGTGGGCTATCAATACCTAAAATGGGTGCAACAGCTTTTGGTTATCAACTTGCAGAACAATTTGGCATACCCGTACTTCCCGTTTGTGCAGCTTTAGTTCCATTTACTTTACAGCCTGAAGAAAAGAAAAAACTATTCGCCATTATCGGGTATCGCAGTTCCTTATGAGGTGATTCCATTCCTTCGATTGGGTTCATCATCTGTATTTTTTAGATGGTTGTCTAATTCAGCCTGCAAGCCGCTTCAGTTAATTGCTTTATCAGCGGCATGAGAACGCCGTCTTTTCTTGTTAGTTCCTTGCCTATCCGGTTTACGCCTAAGCCAACTAGGGGTAGTATGTCAGGTATCTGGACATGCGAGGGGAAGTTATGACAATAGATGTTCTGCAACGGGATGATCTTCTGTTCCCGCACTCACTCCTCGAGTTTCAGCGACTGTTTCCAGACGAAGCGGCTTGTGTGTCCTATCTGGAAAGGTCTCGATGGAAAGCTGGATTTGTCTGTCCCAAGTGCCAGGCGTCCCGCGATCCTTATCGATTTACCAATCGTTCTGGCATCCTTCGTTGCCGCCATTGCCAACACAATACGTATCTGACGGCGGGGACGGTCATGGAACGTAGCCACACACCGTTGATGGTGTGGTTTTGGGCGGCTTATCTGATCACTAGTCAGACTCCTGGTATGTCAGCTTTGCAGTTCCAGAGACAGCTTGGACTTTCGCGCTACGAGACCGCCTTCCAAATATTCCACAAGCTCCGTGCTGGCATGGTGCGCCCGAATCAGGATCGGATTGGCGGGAGACCTGGAGAACATGTTGAAGTTGACGAGACCTTGGTCGGTGGACGAACACGCGGAGAAGGTCGAGGTGTTTACCACAAGTCTATCGTGGCTTGCGCCGTTGAAGTATGTCAGCGCAAGCCGGGCACCCAACTCGATAAGCGAAAAAATGGCCGCTACGCTGGGCGCGTCCGGCTTGCCTTGGTGCCTGATCGAAGCGCTGAATCACTCTGCGGTTTTGTAAAAAAAGTCATCATTCCCGGCACGACGATTATTACCGATGGTTGGAGCGGATACGCAAACCTCACCAAGCAAGGCTATACGCACATGCCTGTCGCGGAATGCGGCGATACGCAAGTTGCTGAAGAGTTCTTGCCAATTATTCATCTCGTTTTTGCCAACCTCAAAACATGGCTGTTAGGCATCCACCACGGCGTAAGCCAACAGCATCTGCAAGCGTATCTCAATGAGTTCACTTTTCGATTTAACCGCCGCTTCTATCCGTTCAACGCTTTCCGCTCCCTACTGGGCATCGCAAGCGACGCTGGCGCTCCAACCTACGGAGAACTTTACTCAGGAGAATGGATGCACCCTACATGTAGTGGTCTTGGGCACTAACCGGATAGGCAAGGTTAGTTCTTTACCTGATTGTAGGTCTTTAAGTGCTTGTTCAAAATTAAATGGTTGAGACATGTGTAATTCTTTAATGTAAGTGCATTGATTTTAATGAAATGACACAGATTTTTGAACACTACCTATTTTTACAGGGAGATGCTATCTATTACTTACGGTCAAGTTGTTAATAAATAAGCTGACTAGGTTATCAAAAATGATTAATCAGTTTGGTCAGCTTAATTAAAGTAACTTTATTTTCCTATTGAAGCTTTAATATGTGTCATAGCTTCATTAATATGTTTGGTTGCAATATCAGCATGCCCCATTTTTCCATGCTTGATTGCGTCATTAAGATGCTTAACACCCTTGGTCATATGCACATGAGCTTCAGCATGTTCTTTTTCTGAAGCTTTTGCATGTTTCAATGCTTCCTTCGCATGTTGTGTCAAAACTTTTGCATGTCCCATCTCTCCATGAACGCCACTTACAGCAGCATGCTCAAGTGCCTGAGCGGCATGGTGTTCTGCTGCACCTACTACGCCAACTGCAAAAAGAACAGCAATTGCAACTATTGATTTTGTTATTTTTGAATTCATTTCTTTTCTCCAAATTGTGATAAAAGTAACTAATTCATAGCATTATTTTTTGATGAATTTTCAACAGAAAATGAACTCCTGTAACAATCAGAAACACAAATTAATGATTCCCTATTGAATCTCCTAACAATTCATAAAAAAGCTAAGTATGGACAGATAAGATAAATTCTTTGAATTAATGACCTTCATTTGTAAAGGGTTAACACTCCATAGTGAATTGATTACCAAAATCACAAAAAATTCAACATAAGAAAAAATATTTTAAAAATAGAACAACAACTTATTTTTCATAAGTTATCTTTGAAAGTAATTAAATTAAAAGAATTGATCATATTTGAATAAGATCAATGCCTGAAATGGATCGGCTACTGCCCGTTGAAAACTCACTTCAATCTTATCCCTATATTGTTAGATTGAATGGTCGCTTTCAGCCAAAAGCTGACGGTCGTAAACAATGTACGATACCTTAAAAAGAGCATAAAATTTTAGGAAAAAACCATCTTGAAAAATACCGATTAAAGCCTCTATACCTAACTAAAATATTTGGTTGAAGCACTAGATGAATCAGTATATTGTAATCTGGCAATAGAAAAATAATATAAAGCTAAAGCAACTAAAAGGTAGGGACAGAAAATTACGCAGGCCAAGATAAATGGAACTTCGATCTATCAAAAGTGACCTACTATTTATATTCAACTATACAAAGTGAATAATAAATTTCGTTACGAGTGGCTTGATCGCTTCAAAGAAAGTCAGACTTACAGAGGTACCAATGCTATGAAACATTTAGCTATATTCCTTATTGCAATAGTAATTTCATTAACATTGTTAAGTGGACAAGTGTACGCGGCGGATAAACATTTTGAATACGAGCAATGTGTATTGGAAAACCTGCAAGAGGTGACCCATGATCAAGATTGGACTACTATAGAAATTAAAAGGATATGTAAGGAGAATCATACTGATTTCAGTAGGCCTTCAAAGAAAAAACAAAAATATAACCAGTGTTTATTAAATTATCTTTTCGGTGTCGAGAGTAGGTTGGCAGCAAACGAAATTATAAAAATCTGTCGACATCGACATTTGTAATAATCCTGCTATTAAATTGTATTTCCAAATTGCAATGTCCGGTTAGGTTCGATAATTGCCTTTCAATATTAAAATTAATTGCGATTAGTTGATATAGTTGTCTGATTAAAAATTGAATTGGTAAAAAAGCAAGTCACTGAAAACACAATTATCATCATGCTTGTCTTATTTAGAATGTTTTAGCAATATATAACTTACCCACCACCTAATAACGATAAAACCATCTTTTTAGATTGATTTGCCTGTGTTGCTGAAAAGATTCCGGCTTTTTCTTGTATTTGTGCCTGGATTAGTTTTGAAACCTCTTTGGCAACGTCAGCATCGCCAATTCGACTTCTTGATTCTTGCATATTAATAGAAAATTCTTCGGCGTTGGAAATAGCAGCACCAAAGCGGTTTTCTATTGCACCGAAATTAGATGCCTGTTTTGATACTGCTTCAAGATCAGCATCAATTTGTTCAATTGCTGATTGGGCCGAGGCGGCAGAAGATACATCAATGGCATTTCCTCCTTGATCCGAGCTGACAGAATTTAAACCTTCCAGTGATTTAAGATCTACTGATATTTGGTTGTTTGCATCCGCATTTGCTCCCACTTGAAAAGTGATGGTTTTATCTCCGGAAGGAAAAATAGATTGTCCACCAAAAGAAGTTGACTTTCCGAGTCTAGTATTTTCTGCCGATAACTGGTTTATTTCCGATTGAATTGCGCTGCGGTCTCCGACTATGCTATTTGATGCTTGGACAGCCAGTTCTCTCATTCTTTGTAAATTGGATGTCACTTGGCTTAGACCGCCTTGTGCTATCTGGGAAAATGAAATTCCATCATTAGCATTACGGATTGCCTGGTCTGTCCCTCTTATGGCAGCTGTTTGACGCTGAAAAATAGCAGAACCTGCCGCATCATCCTTAGCACTATTGATACGAAGCATTGAAGATAATCTTTGTAATACTTCATTTTGTGATTTTTGGGCATTCCCTATGCTGCGTGAAGAAAAACCATTGTTGGAATTAATTGAAAATGCCATTACTAGTCCTGGTAAACGTATATAACTGGAGATTACCATAAACACATTTAAGTTTTAGTGATGAAAGTCTCAGAGAGTTAAAGATGCTAATGGGTCAGTTTTTTTTCTATAGATAGATAATCAACTTTTCCATTACTCAATAGTGGAATAGCACTTAACTCAGTAAACTTGCAGGGAAACATATAGGCTGGGAGTTTTTGTCTCAGCGGTTTAATAATGTTGGTCAAAGTATGGCCTTTTTTTATTACCACTACAGCGGCAGGTCTTTGACCACTGGTAATATCTTTTAAACCGATGACCACACATGTTTTAATTCCTTCTTGTTGATTAATGATTGATTCAATCTCTGCAGGCTCTACACGATAGCCTGAACATTTCAACATTCGGTCGAGGCGCCCATGATAACAATATTCATGTTTTGCATTGATTGATACCTTGTCACCTGTTGCATAACCTTGTGGTTTAAAAGTGACGGTATTTAATTTACCATTTTGCCAATAACCGGAAAAATTGTTATCACTCTCTACCAGGAGTTCATTGGTAGTTTTATCAATAGTCAGAACTGCATTGCATGCGGGTATTCCAATAGGAATGTTTTTGTCAACTTGTAGTTGCTTGGTTATAACAGGCCAATAACAACAAACATTTGTTTCTGTTGGGCCGTATAAGTTATATAAATTGACGTTGGGTAACAAAGTAGCCAGTTTTATTAATGGAGGTGTAGGAAATACTTCTCCGGCAAATAATATCTGTTTAAGATCACTCAGAGGTCTGGTTTCCAGTGAACCTTTTAAGGCGATAAAACTTAATAATGAAGGTACGGTGTACCAGGTGGTGATTTTGTTATCGCATAACCATTGTGTCAGCTTGCTTGGCGATAAGGTCAGGCGTTTAGGAATAAAAGACACGGAAGCGCCACAAGATAGGCTGGTAAAAAGGTCAAAAATTGAGAGGTCAAAATGGAAGGGGGCAAGGCTGGCGATATGGTCGCTTTGGGAAATGTTAAAAGTAGTACCGGCCCATGTAGCAAAGTTGGTAATTGCTTTATGACTTAAGGCAACGCCTTTAGGGGTTCCGGTAGAACCAGAGGTATAGAGTATTGCTGCAATTGCATCAGGCTTTATCTGAACGGTTGTGTAACTGAAATCTGAAATTAATAAGTCCCTAAGATCAAGCCACTGGGTTTCTTGAGAATCAATATTTATATTATCAGGGCAGGGGCCAATGCCGATTATATAGACTGGGTGGGCGTCCGCAATAATAAAATTGAGTCGATTGGCCGGGTTGTTAATATCTAAGGGTAAGTAACTGTTTCCTGATCTTAATATTCCGTATATTGCTATGGCAGCATCAATCCCGCGATCCATTGCTATGGCAATACATTGGTTACTCCCCGTCAGGTATCCTGCAACTTTTTTAGTGAGTTGCTCAAACTGCTGATAACTGATTTGTCTATCATCTTGGCTAAAGGCAATATGTTTTGGTGTGCGCTCACATTGTTCTAGGAAAGCAGTGATTAAGTCAGATATTTGATTCATGTCTAATCAGGTATTTCCAATAGTTCTTTTACCACCTGTTTATGAAGTTTTTCTATCCATTTTTTGTTGAATAAAGGCTCAACATAATTATAACTAAGTGTTAATTGCTTATTATATTGACAATTCAATAACGCGAGTCCAGGTGGACTGGTAACCTGGCAAAGATGAAACAGCTGGGTAATGTCTGCTTTAAAAAATGGGTGACCCGAAAGATCGGGTATTCCAGTGTCGGAAAACCAGAATGAACTACGTTCAGTCTTTGACTTGAAAGATTGTCGCAGATGTTCACCATGCTTTTTAAGTGATAACCAGCTGGCAGCCCACATAATAGGCAGGAATGCGTAATCCAGTTTTTGTCTGATGACATTCATATTTTGCTGTTTTAAATGGCTAAATAATTGCTCTCTATTATTGAGTATAGTTCTAGGTGCCTGGGCAAACAATGCACAAACATGATTACCAAGTACGGGAGATATTGATTTTTGTTTACGTAGATTAAAAGCATAAGGAACACAATAAGCATCACCTGCTTTTTCTGGTTCTATTTTATTCAGTGCGCGCATAAAACAACCGATGTAATAAAGGCTGGTACCTGTCAGGCCCACATGTTTTCTACTTAGTGCAGTAATTGTCCGAGTTTGTTCTTCATTAAGTCGAAAAACAGCCATGCTCAATTTTTCAGGTGCTTTATCCAGTGGGGCATGGATAATACTTTGCAGTTGGTCCAGTTGCTCAATATACCGTTTGCCTTTGATAAAAAGACTGATTTTTTGCCACCATTTGTATTTTTTAAGCTGAAGATTAACTAATGCCTCAGTTTTTGGCAGGTCAAATAATTGTCTTTCTGATTCACTTTCAGTACAGAGATATTTAAGGATTAAATCAGCACCTCTGGCATCGCAAAAAGGATGTATCCAGCGTAAAAGAAACACATTCTTTTTGTTTCCGGTGATCAAATGGAATTCTATAGGCGCAATAGTTTCTCTCGCTTCAAGATGGTTAATGACATTATCAATAATATTAGAGTGGAAGAGTTCCTCATCTTCCTGTTCCGGGCAGGGATGATGAAAGAATGTTTGATAACTGCTTTCTCTTTTGCACCAATAAAATTGTTTGCCGCGTTGTTGTAAACTGGCAGTTGATAGAGGGAATTTTGTAATAAATTCTTCAATTCTGACTGATAATTCATCGATATCAGGTGTATTGGATAATTCCAAAGCAAAACCGCATAAACTACCCGGCATCCCTTCTTGACGAATTTCTTCATCCATTGCCAGCGTAAAACAATCGGCTGGATTTAATTTCTGGATAATATTGATTGTATTTTTAATCATGTTTTATGACGTAAAATCCATTTTTCTAGAGTGTTAAGCGTTTGAACATTATCAGGATCGATTTCTTCATCAGGTAAAGTTACGCCAAAATTATCTTCAATGAACATGATGAGTCGCATAATCCCCATACTGTCGAGACCGGCTTCCAGTAGGTCATCATCATCAGAAAATTGGTTAGGATTGGCAACAAAAATAAGTTCTTGAAAAATAAATTTTCGAATTTTTGGTTTCATAGGGTAATCGATTAAAGGTGGTAGTTTTAAAGAGTTGATTATTTCTAGCTTCTATTCCGAATCATATATGTTAAGTTTGGAAATTCGGAGATCTATTTTTTTTAGCATGGCCTGATATTTTGCACTATAGACTGATTCAAATTTTTGTTTAAAAACAGTACTATTCATACTTTCCGGTAAGTCTCTGACCTCAGGCATAAAAGCTGTATAGTCTTTTATATTTGCCATCCGTTTTTGTAATTCCCGTGCTTTAGATGCAGATGCTGTGGCTGTCAGTCCAAAACGTAGCCCCGCTCTATCACCGGCTAGGTCAACAAAACTAAAACCGCTGCCTCGTTTTGCATCACTTAGCTCTTTTTCCTGACCTAAAATATGAGCAAGCGCTTCGGCTCCAGATGCTGCAAGTACAGCAGATGCCATAAAATGTTTAGCCATGTCTGTTCTTTTATATAAAGACGCTGGGTATTGTTTTTTGGTTACAGGGCTGATATCAAAAGGAATATAGGCTTGTATTTCGCTTTTATTGACATAAGTACTAATGGCCATGAGTAGCGCACGGTTTTCAGAAATAGCTGTATCTTCTGTTGAACGTTGATAGGCAAGTTTAAATAAAGGTTGCAACAGTTCTGCCAGGGATAATCGCCATTTAGGGTTATGTTGCGCGATAATGTGGGTAATTTGTCGTTGATAAAAAATAATTGGCTGGAAATTTTTACCGCTGAGACTGAGCGTCTTTTTTAACTTTAAATCAGCAGATGTGATGTAGCTAATAGTTAAAACTTTAGAGTTTATTTGTATATCCCTGATATGCTGAGCTGCAAGGATGTAATATTCTTTTAAGGGGGTGTATTTAATGATACTTTCAACAATTAAACCAGCAAATTCATTGGCTATTTTAATTTTCCCAATTTGGAGAGAATTTATCGTGGGATAACCCTGCTGTTTTGTTAAATTAAAACTTAAATTAACATAATTACCAAAATAGTTATTATTTAAAAATAATGAGATCTTAAAACCTAAATGCTCATCATTAACCGTAATTTTAGAAGTACTTTGGAGATAGTAATTTAACAGATAACTTAAAGCGATATTAAGTTCATTTTCACTGAGTTGTATAGTCTTTCTTGCTTTTGAAGAGGTATTGCTGACAATACTTTTGGCTCTTTCAATATCATTTTGGGTCAGTGACCAGCTGTATTGAGTAATAGGTTGATTATCTATCGCAAAAAATAAAATGCAGCCCAACAATAGCGGTGGGGCAGCAAGATAAAAAAATAATAAACGTAAAGTAGGTAGCATTTATCTAAAATTTAAATTGTATCCTGCATCACTCAGATTGCTAGCTTCTATTTCCAGATCAGCTTGTGTGAGAGGCGCGGTGTTTAGCCAGTCGTTAGCAAACAAAAGTTCAATTGTGGATTTCCGGATGGAAATTGTAAATTCTGGACTCTCCTGGGTGTGGCGATTGCGATGTAATAAAATGGCCAGACGTAAAATAATTGTCAGATAGGGCGCATCTTTATTCCAGGGAGCAGGTAGTTTTTTAAAACGGGAACGTGAAAACTTTTTACGATGTGTGCGGACTATGGATGCCAGTAACACCTGGTCTTGCCGTGAAAAACCAGCAAAATCTCCATTTTCTATAATGTATGAACTGTGTTTGTGATGTTGGCTGTGTGCAATATTTCGCCCGATCCCATGTAGGTCAACTGCCCAATGTATAAATTGAGTGACCAACTTGCTGTTTTCGGTACAGCATCGGCTATCCAGTTGATTCAGAATGTAGTTGACTGTTTGCTTCACCCGGCCAGAATGTTCTTTATCAGTATGATAATGTTCGGCAATGGTTTTAACAGTGTATGAACGGATATCCTGATCATAAATTCGACCTAATAAATCATGAACCAGCCCTTCACGTAGTGCACCGTCAGAAACTGTCATTTGCTCAATGTCCAATTTTTGAAAAGTTGCGTAGATAATGGCGACACCTCCAAGAAAAACAGGCAGGCGTTCATCACTTAATTCAGGTAAATTTAGCTGGTCGATATGTTCACAGTCACAAATATGTTCAACCAGTTTTTCCATGCCTTCCCGGGTTATACCGTTATTACTCCATTTAGTTGCTATCAATACTTTATTTATAGAGCGTAAACTGCCTGATGCACCAATCGCTTCGTCCCAGTTTTTGCGATTAAACTTACGTTGAAAAGGTTCCAGTTTTTGTTGAGCATATAGTGTGGCTTTTTTAAACGTTTTTTTACTGATATTACCGTCTTTAAAAAACAGGTTGCTGACAGTAACACAGCCCATATTAAGACTTTCTTTAGTACGGGCATAATCTTTGATGCCAATAATATATTCGGTACTACCACCACCAATATCCATAACAAAACGAGACCGGGCATCACTTCCCAGACTATTCACGACGCCTTGATAAATTAATCGGGCTTCTTCTATACCCGCAATAATATCAATTGGGTGTCCCAGGGCTTTTTCGGCTTTAACAATAAACTTTTGAGAGTTCTTGGCAGTACGTAGGGTATTAGTACCAACAATTCTAACGCTTCCCGGTGGAAAATTACGAATTCGTTGGCCGAACCGTTCAAGACACTCTAAAGCTTTGTTTTGTGTTTCAGGATTAAGATTTCTTTTATCATCAAGGCCGGAAGCAAGGCGAACCATTTCTTTGAGACGATCAACAGTTTTTAGTTTTCCCTTATCTAGTTTACAGACAATCATATGAAAACTATTGGATCCTAAATCAATAGCGGCAACACTGGTAGGTAGTTTGTTTGTCACGTTTATATCCTGTTTTTGCGTCAAAAATAATTAAATTCTGATAAAATTACTCGGTTTATCTGGATTGGTTTCCAGTTTTAGCAGGGACAAATCCTTGATACTTTGACAAATAGTGAGTTGGGTATAGCGTAGTCCTCGCTCCTAAGTATCGTCTAATATACATTTACATGGCAATATTATATTGCTATTTCGTTTATAAGTGGAGAGTCGTAGATAAAAATGATTAATTTAACTTATTTATGTCCGCAGGTTAAGTAATAGTAACTATGAATGCATTATCTATCCAAAATCTTAAAAAGACCTATAGTAATGGTTTTACTGCCTTAAAAGGGATTAACCTTGAGGTGGAAAGTGGAGACTTTTTTGCTTTACTAGGACCCAATGGTGCTGGAAAATCAACGGCTATAGGGATAATTAGTTCGCTGGTTAACAAAACCAGTGGCTCGGTCAGTATTTTTGGCTATGATTTGAAAAAAGACAATGCCAAAGCTAAAAATTGTATAGGCTTAGTGCCACAAGAAATAAATTTTAACCAGTTTGAAACAGTCAAAAATATTGTTTTGAATCAAGCCGGTTATTACGGTATTCCCAGGAAACAGGCAATAAAAAATACTGAAAAGTGTTTAAAGCAAATGTCATTATGGGATAAACGCGACAGTGTTTCCAGACGATTATCAGGTGGCATGAAACGTCGCGTTATGATTGCCAGAGCCTTGGTACATTCTCCTCGTTTATTAATATTGGATGAACCCACAGCAGGTGTGGACATAGAAATACGCCGTTCAATGTGGGAAATGATGGAACAAGTAAATAGGGAAGGTACGACAATTATCCTAACCACGCATTATCTGGAAGAAGCCGAAAGTTTATGTAGAAATATCGCGATTATAAATAATGGGATGATTGTTGAGAACTCTGGTATGGCTGAGCTACTTACTCGGGTAAATAAAGACCATTTTATACTGGATTTAGCAAACCCAATATCTGTAATACCTGATATTGCAGGGTATGAGTTTGATTTACCAGAGAGTAAAGTTTTAAATGTTACAGTATCTAAAGGTAAAGGGCTAAACTCGTTGTTTCAGCAACTTTCTGAAAAAAATATTACTGTGTTAAGTCTTAAAAATAAGTCTAATCGGCTGGAACAACTATTTCTGGACTTGGTAAATGAATAATTCAATCGCTTTTCGCACCATTATTTACAAAGAAATACACCGCTTTATTAGAATTTGGCCGCAGACTTTACTACCCCCTGCAATATCTACTGCACTTTATTTTTTGATTTTTGGAAAGTTGATTGGCGACCGAATAGGGAGTATAAACGGAGCGAGTTATATGGATTATATTGTCCCTGGCATCATTTTAATGTCGGTGATCAGCCATTCTTATGCCAATGTAGTTTCGTCTTTTTATTCCTCTAAATTCCAGCATAATATTGAGGAATTATTGGTTGCACCTGTTTCGAACTGGATTATTTTGGCGGGCTATGTAGGGGGAGGGATAGCGCGAGGATTATTAGTAGGAATTGTAGTGACAGGAATATCAATGCTATTTGCTGACATTACTGTGAATCATCTGGGAGTGACTATTGCTGTTTATTTTTTAACGGCGACATTATTCGCCCTGGCTGGATTTATTAATGCTGTATTTGCAGACAGTTTTGATGATATATCCATTATCCCTAATTTCGTGTTAACGCCTTTAAGTTATTTAGGCGGGGTATTTTATTCGGTGTCAATGCTACCCGATTTATGGCAGACCATTTCGTTGGCCAATCCTATTTTATATATGGTTAATGCCTTTAGGTATGGATTAATAGGTGTGTCAGATATTAAGATAGAGATAGCTTTTGCTATAACGGGGGGATTTATTCTATTTTTAACAGCCTTAAGCCTGTTTTTATTACATAAGGGTGTTGGGATAAAAAACTAAGGGTGTTGGATTACTCAGTATAAGTAAAAATAGCGCGTAGACGGGGAATGTCTAAGATTTCAATGTGTTTGCTTTTACAGCTGATCAGGTCTTCCTGCTGGAATTTTTTTAATAGACGACTGATTGTTTCCAATGCCAGGCCTAAGTGATTACCCATTTCCTGGCGGGTTAATGACAAGGTGAATTTTGAAGCAGAAAAGCCTCTTTTTTTTAATCTATCCGATAGACTGATTAAAAAGTGGGCTAATCTTTCTTCTGCAGGTCTTTTGCCTAAAACATAAAACTCTTTATAGTCATTAATTCTTTCACAGCTGTGACGAAATAACTCTTTTGACAGTGTAGGGACTTTATAAAAAATATCATCCATACTTTGTGCAGGTAATACACAATAACTGAGAGTTTCCAGGGCAATGGCTGAATAATGATATTTATTGTTAATAAACCCGTCAAAGCCCAATAATTCCCCAGGTAGTAAGATGTTCAGAATATGTTCATTACCATCAAAGTCGTTGCTCACTTGTTTTGCTGTTCCTGATTTGATAGCCAGTACACCTTTGAAAGTCTCACCTCCGCGAAAAATATATTCACCCCGGTGCAGTGTTTGCTTGGGTCTAATAATCTGATTGATGCTATTGATTTCTTCTTGAGATAAGCCTCTGGGAAAACAAATGTTATCCAGACTACAGTTTTTACAGTTAACGTTATTTTGTTTTAAATTCATAATCCTAGAAAAATCAGTTGGGCGCTAAATTCTATGCAAGTTCTTGAATATCGTGTCTAATCAGGTTTATTCACACTCACCTATTTGGTGGGGAGGAAAATCGCTCCATGGTTTTGTGAAAAATTTGGACGAAAAATTCTGCAGAATCACTCTTGATAAGGACTATGGCCATTATCTGCGAGTGATTATTTGTCTTTTCCGCCCAGATTTTCCACAAAATTCATGTCCAACTGATTTTTCTAGGATAATCAAGACGTTAGAATAAACCTGCAAAAGATTGTACAGTGACCATTTCTCCGGCTTTAACGAAGGATCTATCATGTTCAAGGATAATGAATGCATTAGCCATGCTCATAGAGCTAAGAATACCTGAACCTTGTTTACCTGTTGTTTTAACAACCCATGAATTATCAGGCTGTTGTTGCAGGATACCCCGTACAATTTCAGTTCGTCCAGCTTTTTTTCGAATATCTTCAGTTGTTTTAAGCTGTATCTTCGGGGCAATTACTTTGTCTTTGATGCCTAGCATAGATTCCAGAGCAGGGAGTACAAACTGATAAAAGGTGACCATTGCCGCGACCGGGTTGCCGGGTAAGCCAAAAAATACACTTTTATCTATATGACCAAAAGCCATGGGACGACCCGGTTTGATAGCAATTTTCCAGAAATCAACTTGCCCCGATTGCTTTAGAGCCGTTTTGGTATGATCTGCATCACCGACAGAAACACCCCCGGTTGAAATAATCATATCAGCCGTCTGACTGGCCTGGTTAAAACTATTTAACAATGCTTCTGGACTGTCTTCTAATATGCCTAAATTAACAATTTCTATATCCGGGCGATCGAGGGCAGCGTATAAGCTGTATCTATTACTATCATAGATGCTGCTGCCTGAATTAATATCTCCGATACTAATAATTTCATTTCCGGTAGAAGCTATAGCTACTTTTAATTTCCGTTTGACTTTGATTTCACTAATGCCCAAAGAAGCCATCAAACCAATATCTGCTGGAGTGATAAATCTTCCAGGCTTTAAAACCTCAGTTCCCTGTTGAATATCTTCGCCAGCGATGCGAATATTTTGTCCCGCTTTGTGTCGATTATCTATAGTGATTGCATGATCAGTTAATTCAACATGTTCCTGCATAATAACGGTGTTTACATCATCAGGAATGAGTGCGCCCGTCATGATACGTATACAATTTCCAGCAGAGATATTTTCTGAATAGGGTTTTCCTGCATAAGCAGACGCTATAATTTCTAATGATGTGTATCCCTTTGTAGGGAGATCTTTGGCATTTAGCGCATAACCGTCAACAGCAGAATTATTATGCTGTGGCACATTGAATGGTGCAATAATGGCCTGAAACAAAGTACGCCCTTTTGCTTTTTCTATATTGATAACTTGGTAACCTTCTATAGAAGGCAGGGCAGAGATTATTTTTTTTACAGCCTGGTTAACTGGAAGTAGCCCCGATTCGTATATATCCGTACAATTTGCTTGGGTTGAAATCATTTGTGCAGCTATTTGATGGTATGAGTTTGGGTGTCCGTTTTACCCCTATTATCTACCCAGGTAATGGTAATACTATCACCAGCTTCTCCTCCTTTTAGTAAGAAATCAAAATAAGGGTTTTTTGAAATACTTCCAGCCATATGGCAAGTTATAACTTGAGTTTTGTTATGTAAAACCCATAAGTTTTGAATATGATGTGCAGGAATAAGTTTCCCCTGTTTGTCTTTGTTGCGTCCATTTTCCATAGGATGGGTAATTAGAGTTCTAATTTGAGTTTTGCCATTCAGTCGTTTGGTTCTGATTTTAATACTGGACATCAACCACACCCACCTACAGTGACTTTAACGTTTTTTGTTTTACGGTAGAACTTTCCTTCAGCTTCAATGATGACTATAACATCACTGGTCTCAGCCATTTTAAGTCGGGCGGAGACCTGGGGTTCGACAGCGGGTGATAAATAAAATTCAGCGCTTAATGGGTGTGGGTTTTTTTCTACCAGTATAGAAATCTTTTCAATATTTTTCAGAGTACTAGTGACTTTTATGGGAACAACAGCACCATTTTCTGCTACATGAGGTAAGCGATAGAATTTTATTTTACGGCTATCAATAAATTCTGCACCTTTAAATAAACCTGCTAAAGTTTCTTCGTAATTACCGATCTTAAAATTATTGATTAGTATTTGAGATTTGGCCAGTGAAGTATGGAGAAAACTATGGGTTAAAGTTATTCCGTATACCCCAATATAAGAAATGAATTTAATAAATTTCCGACGACTTTTAAGCATGTAGTGTACTTATATTAAGAGTTGAATAGTTTCAAGTAAGTCTGTGCTGATTGTTTGGGGTCACGATCAAAAACCCCTCCGATAACAGCTAAAACATTTGCACCTGCAGTAATTAATTGCCTACCATTTTCAGGCAGAATACCACCAATAGCAACGATAGGAACATTAATTTGTTTTTTAGCCAAACGTAATGTTTCAATATGAGCAGGAGATGCTAGGGGTTTAGAACTGGAAGGGGAAAAACG
>Ga0256847_1000857_pt1 | contig 17216 bp, 15 predicted proteins | sample TeddybearmetaG_FD_189099 | JGI IMG/M metagenome (GOLD analysis project Ga0256847, IMG submission 189099) | Hydrothermal vent microbial communities from East Pacific Rise, Pacific Ocean - Teddybear | ecosystem: Environmental > Aquatic > Marine > Hydrothermal vents | place: Pacific Ocean: East... | reverse complement strand
TACTTATAAATTTAACTAATAGTCATGATTAGCTACATGGCTAAAAAATAATCTCATGCCTCAATTAATCATAATCACAATAAAAAATAGAAAAAGTGATCGTAAAACTTGGAAAACAACATAGAAGGACTCAAAGGAGACACAAAGGTATCAAAGTTAGAGATTGCAGAATATATGACTATTATTGAGGACTTGTCATTCTGAATGAAGCGTAGCGAAACTGAAGAATTATCCTAATTGCTCAATTTTGAAATCTTCTAGAATCGATCCCAAGTCCTTAGCTGGCAATTCGTTTTTCTCCTTTATCCCTTTTCTACTGTCATGCCAGTAAGCCCCTTCCCAAGTAAATGCTATAGCTCCCCATACTAATAAAAGTGTAGGTAACAAAACTGCTTTCACAAGTCCTGGAACTTCATATTTCATATGCATAAATTCGAAAATAATCAAATACGCTTTCACAACGCTCATTATGATCATGACGCCACCTAAAAGCGCACCATTTATCTCGAATCCTTCCTTTAAATATCCTTTACCTAAAAGCGCAAACAATACTTCCACAACTGTAATTATCCCTAGGATAATTATTGTCTTTGTAGCTAACTTTTTAGATTCTCCGTATGTTAAATGTCCCATCTTTCTTTATTGATCTTTTAAAATCTATCTCAATTTATTATTAATGCTTGTATCACAGTAGGTAAAACAATAAGAACACAAATACCCAAACCAAATCGACAAAGTGCCAATAAAGCCCTACTTTTTCGATCATCTCATATCCATTCTTTCTCTTAGTATACATTCCTGTAGCTGCATTGACTGTAACTAGTAGCATTATTATTACTCCAGAAAACACGTGAAAACCGTGAAATCCTGTAATAAAGAAGAACAGTGCTCCGAAAGCTTTTGGCCCTCTCACTTGTTCCTTAACCATTCCCGCATCAGGTCCTTCAGTAACTTTAAATTTAAGCGGTTGCCATTCTCCATCGTGTTTGTGGATCAGGTAAGACTCACCTGCTTTAAATGTTTCTCCTACTTCTATTCCATGTCCGTCACCTTCCATGTATACCCCAGCCTCAATATGCGTTCCAAATGGATCTTGTGTGATAGTCATATGCTCTTCTCCTATCAACTTATTCCATTCCCAAGCTTGACAACTCAAGAACATCAATCCTCCAATGATCGTAAAAATCATCCATTTGACAACACCTCGCTTATTTTCTTGATGTCCTTCTTGTACTGCTCTTACCATAGTAAAAGAACTCGCAAGAAGAATAAACGTCATCACTGTAACAAAAAGCAATGGCTTATGCTCAATGCCTCCAGGAAATGTACTAAAAACAAAATCTGGCACTGGCCATGTAGGCATACTGAATCTCAATGATCCGTAAGCAATCAAAAATCCAGCGAATGTAAATGCATCTGATACTAAAAAGTACCACATCATCAGCTTTCCATAACTTGCCTTAAAAGGTCTACTCCCTCCTGACCATCCAGCTTCTTCTAAATGTGTATCGCTATGTGCTATAGTTTCTGTAGCCATGTATAAATTCCTTTAAATAATTTAAGTCTCTTTTTTATTTGATATTCAATATAAATAACAACAAGTAAATCCATAGGATTCCAACAAAATGCCAATATTGTACTACCAATTCAAATCTATTTTTTCTTTCTTCTGTATATCTAAATTTCAATGAAAATGCATGAATCATTGCCACTACAAGTGTCGCTATTCCACCTAACACATGAACGGCATGAGCTCCTGTGATAAGGTAGGTAAATGATCCAGCGACATTAGCCTTGAGATCTACTCCCATCGCAAACAATTGATTCCATCCCATATATTGAAATACAATAAATGCAAGTCCAAGAATAAAGGTAAGTACCAGCATCCCTTTGTAAAGATATTCACGTTGTCTTTTATATGCCGTGTACGAAGTATGTAAAGTGATACTACTCAATACAATTGTTCCCATACTTATGTAAAACATATTTGGCAAACCGAATTCTAACCAATTACCCGCAGCATGTTTCACTATATATGCACTTGTCCAACCTGTGAACATCATTATGATACTCCCCATACCCACCCAAAGTGCAAACTTCTGTGGATTGATTCCTTTTCGTTTTTCGTTTTCTATTGTCATTGTACTCATCTTCTAGTATTATTTAATTAGAAAAATAAATATGCTGCCAGGATAATTGGCAAGTAAACAAAAGAATAAAACATCAATTTAAGCCCGGATGCTCTGTCAAACCGCAGGTGAAAATTATAGCTAAACCCGATATATATAATCGAGGTCACTAAAACAATCAATGAAGCAATAAGTGAGCCTGAACCCATAAAATATATTAATCCTATAACTGGAATCATAAGCAAGGCATACATTGTAGAATGCATTCCTAAACTTCGATTTACATTTCCATCTTCATCTTCTGGTAATAATTTGTATCCAGCATTCTGATAATCATCGAATGATAAATAGCCAATAGCCCAAAAATGAGGAAACTGCCATAAAAACTGAAGTGCAAATATGCCAATCCCGAATACAGTGATTGTACCCTCGAAAGCAGTACATCCAATCAATGCTGGCAATGCACCAGGTATAGCACCTATAGCTACTGCTGATGTTGAATATCGCTTCATCGGTGTATACACAAATGAATAGCATATTAATGACAGCATTCCTAACAATGAAGTCAAAGGATTGAACATTGCTAAAATAGATACTCCAATTAAACAAGATAAACCTGCGAACAGCACTCCTTCAGACGTTTTCATTCTGCCAGCGGTTATTGGTCTGTCAGCTGTCCGAGTCATATTTTTATCATGATCTTTTTCAAGAACCTGATTCAAAGCATTCGCAGCACCTGTTACCAAAAATCCTCCAATCCCTAAAAGAAATAATCCTACAAGACTAGCATTACTCCCAGCGACAACTAAATAAGCCATCAAAGATGTGAATACTACAAGAAGTGTAAGCTTTAATTTCACCAACATGATGTAATCCCCAATCTTGGAATAAGACTTAGGAACAGCTTGTTCTATTTGATATGTTTGAGTTTTAGCCAAGGCTTCTTTTCTCTTTTATATTAATGATCTCCTACTTCTCCTTCTTCCAAAGGAACATATTGAGGTACAAATTCTCTTTCATCTTTATTGTAATCATACGCCCATCTGTGCACAGATGGAATCTTACCTGGCCAGTTACCATGTATTGGCTCTATTGGCGTAGTCCATTCAAGTGTAGTTGCATCCCAAGGGTTCTTAGTTTTCATTTTCTTACCATTCCAGATACTATAGAAGAAATTAATCACGAATAATAATTGAACAGCAAATACAATAATAGCTGCAATTGTGATAAACTTATTCATATCACCGAAATGCTTAAATGCATCGAAGCTATCAAAACTGTAATACCTTCTTGGGACACCAGCCATACCCATGTAGTGCATTGGCCAGAAAATAGCATATGCTCCAATCATCGTTCCCCAGAAGTGAATCTTACCTAACGTCTCATTCATGAACCTTGAATACATCTTAGGATACCAGTGATAAATCCCTGCAAACATCCCAAAGAATGCTGCAACTCCCATCACAATATGAAAGTGGGCTACAATAAAGTATGTATCGTGCATTTGTATATCAATAGTAGCATTACCTAAAAATACACCTGTCAAACCTCCTGAAATAAACATGGATACAAATCCAATAGCAAATAACATCGGTGTATTCAATCGTATATTACCTCCATACAATGTGGTGATCCAGTTGAACACTTTGACCGCAGATGGTACTGCAATAATCAATGTAAAAACAATAAAGAAGTTAGAAATAAATGGATTCACACCAGACATAAACATGTGGTGAGCCCACACTATAAATGATAAAAATGCAATTGCCATCATAGAATATACCATCGCCCTATATCCAAAAATTGGCTTACGAGAATGTACAGCTAATACTTCAGAAACTAAGCCCATGGCGGGTAGGATAATTATGTAAACCTCTGGGTGACCTAAGAACCAGAACAAATGCTGGAACAATACCGGAGACCCTCCTACTCTATCCAAAGCTTGTCCTTCAATGAAGATTTCACTCAAGAAAAAAGATGTTCCCAAACCTCTATCCATCATCAACATAAAAAATCCTGAAGCCAAAACCGGGAAAGATAATACTCCGATAATAGCTGTCAAAAAGAAAGCCCATATTGTCAAAGGCATTCTCCAAAGGCTCATTCCTTTTGTTCTAAGGTTTAATACTGTTGTTATATAATTGATACCTCCAAGAAGTACTGATACAACAAACAATGTCAAACTTACTAACCACAATGTCATACCTGTTCCCGACCCTGTCGAGGCTTGAGGCAGAGCACTCAGAGGAGGATACGCTGTCCAACCACCAGAAAATGGTCCAGTACTCAAGAACAATGAATAAAACATGACAATACCAGCCATAAAAAAGAACCAGTATGATAACATATTCAAGAACGGAGATGCCATATCTCTAGATCCTAATTGAAATGGAATAAGCAGATTACTAAATGTACCACTTAGTCCAGCTGTCAATACAAAAAAGACCAAAATCGTACCATGCATTGTTACTAAAGCATAATAAAATTCAGGAGCCAATGCTCCTACTCCATTTGCATCTACTACAATCCATCTTCCTAATAATGGCTTTATCCAAGCCAAACTTTCTTCAGGAAAACCCAATTGAAGTCTAAATACAACCGACATTGCAGCACCTATAATTGCCCAAATGATACCTGTAATCAGAAATTGTCTCGCAATGACCTTATGATCCATTGAGAAAATATAATGACTGATAAAACTAGACTGATATTTATCACCATGGTGGTGCTCGTGAAAGTGATCCTCATAACCTAATTCCTTGGTAAGTGCCTCTTCGTTATATGTTGTTGCAATATTTGCCATCTTAATTTTAATTTTAAAACTATTGTGAAATAATTCTCAACTCAGTTCTTCTATTTAGTATTCTACCTTCTTTAGTACCATTGTCTCCAATTGGTGAAGCTTCTCCATATCCAGTGTATCTCAATCTCGAACTATCTATACCCTTATTGGTCAAGTAATTCATTACATTTTGTGCTCTATTTTCAGACAAAGTAAAATTCGAATCATCATCTCCCTGATTATCAGTATGTCCTGCTAATTCTATGCTTACATTACTATTTGTTTTAAGTATATTCGTCAAATTATCCAATTCATACTTTGATAAATCTGATAATGCTGCAGAACTTGTATTATAAAAAACATGTCTAAGTAAAATAATCTTATCAGCGTCAATTTCGCTATCTAAAGCATTTTTAAAATCTGCTCTTAGCTCCTGTGCTCTTTCTTTAATCTCAAAATCTAATAATTGACCTTTTCTCGGATCAGCATCAGTACCTCTTACAGAAGTTAAGTATGTTGACTTTTGACCCTCTAACCAAGTATTATATTCATCTCTAGTAACAATCTCTACTATTCTTCTCATTGAGTAATGTCCAGAACCGCAAAGCTCAGCACATGCCAATTCATATTCAAACTCTTTCCACCTAGGAAGACTTTCAGGATCAGTCTCATCATATGGTACATTCCATTCTGGATATTTTCTCAATTCTTGTCTGTACTCATTAGTTGTCTTGATCGGTCTAAATATGAAATAAGTAGGCAAACCAGGAATCGCATCCATCTTTACTCTAAAATGTGGTAAGTAGAAATTGTGTAACACATCTTTTGAAGTGATTCTTACTCTTACTATAGTATCTACAGGTAACACAATATTATCTGTACCCCCTAAAACTACATCATCAATAGATTTGTCATCTGCCCAATCCATTCCTAAAGGATTAGATGCAGGATTGATGTTTCTATAATCTTTTGTACCTAATTTACCATCTGGACCAGGGTATCTGATATCCCATGCAAATTGATAACCTGTAGCTTCGATTTCCATGAACTCATCTTCGTCAGTAAGATCAGGCATAATGTTGTTCCACGCTACAAGACCTTTTACAACTAGAAATGTGAGGACAATTGCAGGTACTATTGTCCAGATCAACTCTATAGTATTATTGTGTGATATAAATTGTGCTTTATTTCCTTCTCTACTTCTATATTTATATGCATACCAAAATAAAAGTACGTGAGTAATTAAGAAAACAATAAACGTCACCACTAAAGTAGTATTGAACAATCCATCTATTTCTCCACCGTGAGCAGATGCTGCACCGTGCGGTCCATAACCAAGCATTACGTCTTTGTAATACACAGCTGACCATACCGTTCCGATAAGAAATAGTATCATAAAACCTACTAACCATACTGCCGTTCGGTCGTTCGCTTGTTGCGCAACTTCTTCTTCTCCTCTAATCTTAGCTGCTAGGTCAGAAATCTTTCCAATCTGAACAACTACAACTGCGAGGATGATAATTATTAAAATCGCTATGAATCCAGTCGACATTTTTGACTTTTTATTTTTTGATTAAATCTTTTTCAATTTCAAACTAAACGTGGTGATGCAAACTCTCTCCTAAGTATGGATCATTTTCAGGGATAAGTGAAGCTTTGCTCATGCTTGTGAAAGCCACAAATAAAAACAATGCTAAAAACCCTAAAAACGTACCTAACTCTAAAAATCCAGGGAAGGTAAATCCCATTAAGAATTCAGAAGCGTGTTCTGCTCCGTGTCCTCCTGCTTCCACGACACCATGTGCTGCTTCTCCTCCATGTCCTACTGCATCATGTCCATGATCTGCATGTGTATGATGACTTGCTGTAATTAACGCTCCCGGTTTGATCATCAAGAAATAATCCCACCAGTGTCCCAAAACCACAACAATCGCAACGAATCCAACAGATCCAAATTTTCTCTTTGTATCATTCCTTAATAATATAAAGAATGGGATCAAAAAGTTGATAACAAGATTGCCATAGAATAAGACAGGATACTTATCCATCCTCTCTCTAAAATATATTGTCTCCTCTCCTATGTTCGCATACCAAATCAACATATACTGTGAAAACCATAGGTAGGTCCAGAAAATACTAAAAGCAAATAAAAACTTACCTACATCATGAATGTGCTCTTGAGTCACATTGTCATAATATCCATTCGCTTTTAAATACAGAAGGATTAAGATTGTCAATGCTATCATAGTTACAAACCAACTTGCCGCACAATACCATGCGAACATTGTACTATACCAGTGGGCGTCAATACTCATGACCCATTGCCAAATCAATGCTGCTGAAGTAAAACCTACAATTGGCAAAAATGCACCTGCATACCATCTCATTTTTCTGTGCATAGCAAAATTCACTCCCGCACCATCACGATCTTCAGCCAATGAAAGCGCTCTCAATCTATTGTAAAAAAAGATCCAAATACCTCCAATTATTATAGTACCAAATAAGTACCAATTTTTGCTTAAGAATCCAGACTTACCTTCTAATATCTTGTCTCCTTCAATATCCCCTGCCCAATGATAGAGGTGATTAAGATCAAAATATACCACTAAAGCCATGAAAACCATTAATCCAATTCCAACATATAGAAAGGAACCAAATGCCTCCCAAACTCTCTTAAATTGTACGTGCCATCCAGCATACGCCGTAATGCACACAGCAATAAAGAATGTTGCCATTAACGCTATCCCTGTGAAAAACACACTATTGTGAAGCAGATTAGACCAAAATCGAGTATGTAACTCATCATCAGAGAACCATGTGATTCCCATACATATAATACCTAATACCATGAAAGATATTAAGAATGTTTTGACTGTACTTTTAAAAACAAATTGATTCATTATTGTCTTTTTCTTTTTTCGTTCGATTAATGATCGTGATTTTCTTCTTGTCCCTGTCCATCATCATCATGTCCGTGTTCTTCTTCTACATGTTGCTCATCAACTTGACCTTCAATATGATGATGGTCATCTTTGTGTTCAATATCTACATCATGTCCTTCTGAATGATCTTCCATGTTAGCAGCTAAATAGTCAGCTCCAGCAGGTTGATCTACATCATTCAAAGTATTTTCCAATTGATTGTAAGCAAGTTTTAATTCCTTTGCTTGTAACGATCTTATATAATGAATGACATTCCATCTCTCTTCATGAGAAATTTTATCTGCATATGATCCCATTAGATTTTTACCATACATAATTGAGTGATAATATCTTCCATTTGATGCATTTACATGTTCTTCTAATAAGAAGTTTGCTGGTTGAACAGGATAAACACCACCATTATCTCTTACTAGGTATCCATTACCGTCAGCTTTATCACCATGACATGTAGCACAAAATATTTTGTACAATTCTTTACCTTCTTTTAGTCCAGCATCTGTGATAGGAAGCGGATTTTCAATTACCTCAGCAATTGCTCTTTCTCTTTCAGCATCAGAATCAGCATAATAATATGGAACACTACCTTGCACAGGAATGTTAAAACTACCTGTATTGCTTCTTCTCGGCACAGTACCCGCTACTGGCAGTCCTGGCTGTGCAAATTTGTAATACTCATCTTCTGAACCCCAGGTATTATAATAGTAATAACTATAATAATTTGCTTCATAAGCAATAGAGTGCGCCATGTCAGGCATATACTCAGATCCTGTACTGTTAACTCCCGCTTGCTGACAAGATTGAAGGCCAAAAGCCCCAACTATCAAAACGAGAAACATATATATTTTACTACTCTTCATCTTTATTAGATCTCTTTCGTTTATATCGTTTTGTGGTTCACTTCAGAAGCTCCAGTTGAAGAAAAGAAAGATTCAGCTGCTGAAGAATCTACTTCTGATTTATTAAATGCAATACAAAATTTATCATCTGTAATCCTATCGTCTAAGTATGGATTTGTAACTCCAGGTCCTAATCCACAAATAGTGTAGAATGTAACAACCATACCAATACAAGCAAACAATACTGTCAACTCAAATGTGATCGGAATAAAAGCTGGAATTGACCAATACGGCTTACCACCAAATATAATAGGCCAATCTTTAGTAAAGATCCATGTCATTCCTAAGAATGATGTCAATGTTCCCAATGCACCAAAAATGAATCCTGCAATGTGCAATCTAGATTCCTCAAGACCCAATAAAGGATCTAATCCGTGAACAGGAAATGGACTAAAAACATCCATTATATCTAAATGGTCGCTGTTTGCTTTTTTTACGGCTTCAAGCAAGACTACTTCATCATCATAAAGTCCGTAAACAACATCTATATTTTTATGAGCCATAGCTACTAATTATCTCTTATTATTAAATTAATGCAAGTCTTCTGATTCAGTCTCATGACTGTGAGAATCTCCTAAATTCTTGCCCTTGTATTGATCACCTGAAGATTTCAATATATGCTTTATCTCAGCAACAGCCACGGATGGTGCTACTCTAGTAAATCCCAAAAACAAAACAAAGAATAATCCAAGTGTACCAGCAAATATTCCTATCTCTACCCAAGTCGGGCTATAGTAAGACCAACTTGATGGTAAATAATCTCTCGCAAGTGTTGTTGCTATAATTACAAATCTTTCAAACCACATTCCGATGTTTATAAATATCGACATGAAGAATGTAAACAATACGTTTCTTCTTAATTTCTTATTCCAGAAAAATTGAGGGGAAACTACATTACAGAACATCATTCCAAAATATGCCCACCAGTAAGGTCCTAACGCTCTATTGAAGAAAGCAAATTGCTCGTATACATAACCTGAATACCATGAAATGAATAACTCAGTCAAATATGCTACCCCTACTATAGATCCAGTGGCAAGTATGACCTTGTTCATTGATTCTATGTGTTCAATCGTAATGTAATCTTCTAATTTTAATACCTTTCTTACGACCAACATCAAGGTCAATACCATTGCAAATCCTGAAAAAATCGCACCTGCCACAAAATATGGAGGGAAAATCGTCGTATGCCAACCAGGTATTACTGAAGTGGCGAAATCAAAACTTACTATCGTGTGAACAGAAAGTACAAGTGGTGTAGCAATACCAGCTAATATTAGGGATAACGATTCCCATCTTTGCCAGTGCTTTGCAGAACCAGTCCATCCAAATGATAAGAAATTATATATTCTTTTTCTAAATCCTTTTGCTCTATCTCTTACTGTCGCAAAATCAGGTACAAGTCCAGTATACCAGAATAATAATGAAACTGTGAAATAAGTACTAATCGCAAATACATCCCATAATAATGGAGAATTAAAGTTAGGCCAAAGTGGTCCTCTTGTATTCGGATATGGAAAGATAAATATTCCCAACCAAACTCTACCCATGTGAATAACTGGAAATAATCCAGCACATATCACGGCGAAAATCGTCATCGCTTCAGCAGCTCTGTTCACACCTGTTCTCCACTTTTGTCTAAATAGAAGCAGAATCGCAGAAATCAATGTTCCCGCATGACCGATACCGATCCACCAAACGAAATTGGTAATATCCCAACCCCAACCAATGGTTCGATTCAGATCCCAAGTACCTATTCCATGCCATATAGTCCAAATAATGCAAAATGCACCAAAGGAAAATGTCATGACAGATATTAAGAAACCTATTATCCACGATTTTGATGGGGTCCTCTCAGTAGGACCAATTAGATCTTCTGTGATCTGATGGTATGTTTTCCCTCCTGTAATTAAGGGTTCTCTTATTGGACTTACAACAGCACTCATATATTAGTGTTATGTGTTTTTTCTTTAAATTTTATTCTACTATTTCTTAAGCATCAAATGAAGTATCTCTGTTATTTACCTTCATCGTATAAGTTACTGAAGGTCTAACATTTACTTCTTCTAAAACTAAGTATGATAGTGGTGAATTATTCTTTTTGACTAATTCTCCTTTTTTATTATTCAAATCTCCAAAAGTGATTGCACCAGTAGGACAAGCTGTCATACATGCAGAACTTACATCTCTATCTTGCAATCTTCTTCCTTCTATTTTAGCAGTAAGTTTTCCCGACTGTAATCTCTGAACACAGAAACTACATTTTTCGATAACTCCTCTTGATCTTACTGTCACATCAGGATTCAAGACCATTCTTGTCAAATTATCTGCACCAAATGGTAACTCTTCATCTGCAATTTTTACCTGATTCGCAGGGAATAAATCAGCAGTAGTATAATCGAACCAGTTGAATCTTCTTACTTTATAAGGACAGTTATTTGCACAGTACCTCGTACCAATACATCTATTATAGGTCATCTGGTTTAATCCTTCAGAACTATGATTCGTTGCATTTACTGGACATACATTTTCACAAGGTGCATTATCACAGTGTTGACACATCATTGGTTGATATACAACATTTGGATTCTTAGCATCACCGTAATAATATCTATCAATTCTCAACCATGTCATTTCATGGTGTCTTGAAACTTCTCTCTTTCCTACAACGGCAACATTATTCTCTGACATACAAGCCACAGTACACGCTCCACATCCAGTACAAGAGTTGAGGTCGATATTCATACCCCAATGATGTCCCATCTCATATTTCTCATCGAACCCACCATAGATTTGTTGTTCGTTAAGGTGCTGAGCATGAGCTCTTTTTTCCTTAAGTACTTCAACATTTTCTTTAAGGTCTGCAACCGTTGAATTATAGATAATAGATCTATCAGTCAATGATCCTTGGAATCCTTTTACTCCTGTGAAATAATCAAAAAATACTGTTGCAGCTTCATCTGCATTGATTAATTCTCCTGTTCCTTTTTCTTTTGCCGTTACTCCAAATGTATGGTGGTATTGGACACATGAGAAATATTCTTCTTTCCCAGTCTTTCCACTTATTTCAACATTTGTATTATAATAGTTAGTGTGTCCGTCATCATCAACAGTCAACACATCATTCACATTTACACCAACAGGATCTCCTTGGTCTCCAAATGTCCTTCCATAACCTAATGCAAGAGAAACAGTACCAGGCATTTGTCCAAATTGCTGAACCACAGGAACTGACATTTGCTTTCCTCCAATAGTAATATTTACCAAGTCACCATCTTTGAGGTCATTAAACCCTACAAAAGCACTAACTCCGTCAAAATTAACTGGTACAGCTAAATAATTTCCCCATGAAGTCCTAGTTATAGGGTCTGGCATTTCCATCAACCATGGATTATTGGCATATTGACCATTTCCCATTGCAACAGATTCGTAGAAATTAATTTCTAAATCACTACTTGATGGCCTTGGAATATCTGAAGCTGTACCAGAAGCATTTCCTGTAAAAGTAGGTGCATTTACTGCTGATCCACTTCCCTTGAAAACACCATCTTGTAAAACTGAATCCCAGAAAGCATTGAAAGTTGAATATTGAGTTTGACCAGCAAAAGCAGTATTCTTCCAATTGTTCTTTAAGTATTCAAAATATGGTTGATCAGCAGTAGAATCTAGATTGCTACTATCTGCCCATGTCAATAATGACTCTTCGTATTGTCTTGTTGTAAATAAGTTTTTAATCGTAGGTTGAATAAGGCTGAATTGTCCTCTTTTTGCTTCTGCATCTCCCCAGCTTTCTAAGGCATGGTGGGTTGGTGCTACTATATCACACAAGTTCGTTGTTTCATCATTTGATTGTGCAAATGATACTTTAGTCTTCACTTTTGCTAAAGCTGTACTTAATCCTGCTCCTCCAACAAAGTCATATACTGGGTTGCATCCATTAAATATTACAACATCAACATTATCAGAATTGATATCATTTACTAGTTTCGTCAATTCCTCTTCGCTTCCTTGTCTTTGTAGTGAAGCACTAGCAAAGTTTACAGTAGTTCCAATGTTTCCAAGAGCGCTATTAATGGCGTTAACCAAAATTTGCTCAGCTACACCGTTTGATCCACTGACTACTAATGATTTCCCTTGAGCAGCTTTAAGTTCAGTGGCAACCTTATCTAGTCCAGCTTTTGCATCAGGATTTAAACTTGGTACTGAAACACCACCTACAATTTTATTAGCTAAATAAGCTATTGCAGCTCCCATCTCTGAAGGCTTAGCTAGAATTCTATTATCAGCATTTGATCCAGTCAATGACATTCCTGATTCAACTTGAATGTGTCTTGACATTTTAGGATTAGTAATATCTTTTATTTGTCTTCCTTTTGCCCATTGTGCTGCATACTCAACTGGAGAGATCCAAGTTCCCAAGAAATCAGCATCAAAAGCAACAATAATATCCGCTTTATCAAATCTATATTCTGGAATCACTCTATCTCCAAATGTTTCATGGTTTGCATTTAATATTGCAGAACTTGAAACAGGATCGTAAGTGACTACTTGAGCGTTAGAATATTTTGAAGTAAATTCACTTATCGCAGCTTTTGCAGTAGGGCTCAAAATTGTATTTGTTACAATTCTAATTCCACCAGCACTTGATAGAGCAGCCTTAACAGCAGTATCCACAGCTTTCCAGTTGCTATTTGCAAATGCACCATCTTGTCGAACTTGTGGCATTGTAAATCTAGAAGTGTCATACAAACTCAATACAGAAGCTTGAGCTCGTGCAGATGTTCCTCCACCCGTCATAGGAGACATGCTGTTTCCTTCGATTTTGATTGGTCGTCCTTCTCTAGTTTTCACTAGAACTGGAACTGAATCACCACCTGATACATAAGTAGATGCATAATAGTTAGCAACACCAGGAACGATAGTATCTGGTTTCACAACATAAGGAATAGCTCTTTTTACTGGAATATCACAACCAGCAGCCACAGTTGCAGCTCCAAGACCAAAACCTAAAAACTTAAGAAAGTCTCTTCTATTACCGCCAATGTTTTCAGCTACCTCTTGATTCCCTAAATCTTCAAGAAGATTTGGTTCAGCAAATTCCTTCTGAGATATTTCAATGAACTCAGGATCATTTGTCAAATCCTTTCCTCCTATCCAAATATTTGATGTATTGTCTTTCATTTAATACTGTTTGACTATATAGTATAGCTGACATTTATTAGCCAGCGATAGTTTCTAATTTTATTTTAATAGTGACACTTTTGACATTCAAGTCCGCCAATGTCTGCTACAGTTACCTTATCCATATCTCCAGATTTCAAATCTTCGTGATACTTTGAATAACTTTCATAATATTCGTTTTCTTTGAATTTCACTCCCGTTTGTCTGTGACAATTGATACACCACCCCATTGATAGTGGCGAGTGTTGCATTACAACTTCCATCTTCTCAACAGGCCCATGACAAGCTTGGCATTCTACCTGACCAACTGTTACGTGTTGTGCATGATTGAAATATACATGATCAGGAAGGTTATGAACTCTAATCCATTCTATTGGACCAGGAATTTTAGTCTTTTGTGCATTTGTAAGAGATGATTTGATGCCATTCCATTGAGTATTGATTTCAGTTTTACCATCAGCATCGATTTCTACCAAATCATTATCAACTACATATTGATCTTCTATCCACTTTGTATAGACCTCCTTTATCTCCTCCTCAGACATGTCATCATAATTATCGATGTATTTGTTTGATGAAGGATTGAATCCTATAGAAGCATATATTTTTGTTAATTCAGCAGTACCATATTCAGTACCTTTAGTTATCGCTCTGTGGCAATTCATACAAGTATTAGCAGCTGGAATGACTGAATGTTTAGATCTTCTTGCACCATCATGACAATACTGACATTCTATTTTGTGAATACCTGCATGAGTCTCATGAGAGAATTTGATCGGTTGATCTGGTTGATATCCTTCTTGTCTACCAAGGTTAGTCGCATTTGTCACTGTTGTATAACCTGCTAACACAACCAAAGCAAAAATCAAAAAGCTAATTACACCTTTTGAAGTAAGAGATTGCATTAATGTCTTTCTTTCTATTTCTTGCCCATCTTGAGCTGCTACTAATACATTAAGGTTACTAATGATTCTTGTAAGAATAACAGCTAATAATAGAAGTACTCCTAATAATAGAGTATACAACCATCCGTTTGATTCTTTTTTATCTTCTGGATCCAATACATTACCACCACTTATATTCGGTGGGTAAGTACCTTTTGTAACTCCATCGACATAGATTAATATCGAACCAATCTCATCATCTGTCAAAGCTGGGAAAGCTGTCATTACAGTCGGCTTAAATGCTTCCCATGCTTCAAGCGCTTTAGGATGACCATCTTGAATCATTTGTTGAGAATTACGAATCCAAGCATAAATAGCTACGTCATCATCCCATTTTTCCTGTGCTCCTGCAAGAGCAGGTCCAGTTGCTGCAGAAACCATGTTTTTGGCATGGCAGGTACCGCAATAATCCTTAAATAGTTTCTTACCTGCATCAGGACTAACTTCTGCTATTAAGCTGAAAGAAGCGAAAACTAACAAGAGTGTTAGCAATTTATTTAGGTTGAGATGCATATATATCATTATATAATTTCTTTTCAATACTTGTTTAACCCTCATTTCTAGAGGCTTATGTAAAACGTGTTATTTCACAGTGCAAAAATAGAATTTAACATGATTTTAAACCAACTTATGAGGTCGTAAATATCCTATTTAGATCATATCTAAATAACTCAATTGTAATTTTAATGTAAAATCTTGTTATACAGATACTTTTGCTTTTATGTGAGGATGCGGATCATAATTTTCTAATGTGAAATCTTCATACACAAAGTCAAAAATTGAATCAACATCTTTATTTATTTTCATAATTGGCAAAGATCTAGGATCTCTAGTCAATTGTAAATTTGCTTGATCGAGATGGTCTAAATACAAATGTACATCACCGAAAGAATGTACAAACTCACCTACCTCCAATCCTGTCACTTGCGCCATCATCATAGTAAGGAGTGCATATGATGCTATATTAAAAGGTACACCTAAGAATGTATCTGCCGATCTTTGATATAGTAGACAGGACAACTTACCATCAACAACATAAAATTGAAATAGACAATGGCAAGGAGTGAGGGCCATATCTTCTAGCTCTCCAGCATTCCAAGCATTGACAATTATCCTTCTACTATCTGGACTATTATTTATCAGATCTACAGCTCTTTGGATTTGATCAATTGATTTTCCATTAGGAGCTTCCCATGATCGCCATTGTTTTCCGTAGACAGGACCAAGGTCTCCATTCTCATCAGCCCAGGCATCCCATATTCTCACCTTATTTTCTTGGAGGTAAGCAATATTTGTACTGCCTTTGAGAAACCAAAGCAATTCATGAACAATAGACTTAAGGTGTAATTTTTTAGTAGTGAGCATTGGAAACCCTTTCGACAAATCAAATCTCATTTGATACCCAAAGCAGGACAATGTCCCAGTTCCTGTTCTATCTGTCTTTTTTGCCCCATTATCCAAAATGTGCCGAAGTAGATCTTGATATTGCTTCATTACTCGCAGTTGAAGCCGCAAATATATCTATTTATATATATTAATAAAATTTTAATATGTTTTTCTTTGGGAAGATTTTCTATTACATGAAGAAAATTAAAGAAGGCACGAAGATTCGCGAATTTACCAAACCAGATTGCCAAACCAGACAGATTTCTAAAATCAGGCTGATTTTTTCCAGTTAAGTCTTTCCAATCAATTAACATTTTCTAATAAAAATATAAGAATTTTGTAACTTTTTATGATTTGCTTTCGTTTTTATACATATAGATGCAACTTTTTGATAAAAGTTGCATCTATATAATAAGACCTTAACTACCCAATTGAAAACATTGCCTATATGAACTCTAAAAAACTTCAATACTTTTGCTTCTCCTCTCTCCTAATACTCAGTATTTCTTCTTCTCTATATCTTAATCTGCATGTAGAACAGAAAATGACGCCGTTAGTTGGATTAACTGAAACTGCAAGTGATTCATCTAAGGAGCTGATGGCTGATATTGATGTTTTTAAACGTATTTTTAAGAATGTTGCAAAGCAAGTTATGTTTAATTAAGAATTCTCGGTAATCAAACACAATACATTTAACAATTAAGGAATTATAGTGGCAGTCCTTCAGACTACTTATCATTTTGTTCTTTAACTTGAAATTTCATTCCAAGCTTTATAGTAATTGCCATTCAGGCAACTTCACTCAATTAAATAACAAGTTCTTATTTAGTCTTTGGCAGAAAACGATTTAGGTACAATCTAACCTTCTGATTATCTGTGAGATAAGATACGCATATTAATAATGTTATGCTTTGAAAAGTGACGAATAATTAATATATTTGAATAGTTTATATATG
>Ga0256847_1000856_pt1 | contig 17222 bp, 13 predicted proteins | sample TeddybearmetaG_FD_189099 | JGI IMG/M metagenome (GOLD analysis project Ga0256847, IMG submission 189099) | Hydrothermal vent microbial communities from East Pacific Rise, Pacific Ocean - Teddybear | ecosystem: Environmental > Aquatic > Marine > Hydrothermal vents | place: Pacific Ocean: East... | reverse complement strand
CCACCCAAACTATGGCCAATACAATGTATACGGGAAGGATTCTTGCCTTTTAGTGCAATATTAATAGATTCTTCAATGGATTTAAATACCAGTTGAAACCCAGCATGAACAATGTATCCTGATGGGCCTCTAGTTGTAGTAACGTTAAAGTTGCTTAGCCAGTCGTGTCCAGTGGCGGTTCCTCGTGTGACGACTGCCAACTCACCTTGTCGTGATCCCTTTCCTGGAATGATAAGGAACGAGAATGAAATAAGTTGAGCAATTGGCACAGGGTTTTTATTCGTATTCAAGGCGTAACAATAGGCGCATAGCGGGCTATGTAACTATTGTTGCAACGTAGAAGACGGATAAAAAGACAAGTCAATTGTTCAAATTATTTCGTGAACGTTCCTAAGCGCAAAACCTGATTTTTTATTAAATAGTCCGGCACCGGATACACCTTTTGCAATGGTGGCCTTTTCAATATCAAAGAGATCATTCAAGCCACTAACTCCTCTGGCAGCAATTCCACGAGAAATATTATCATTGTCTCGAATGCCATAAACACCATCAGCTAGTCTGGCAGCAATCCGTGGTTCAACCTAGAAAGATCAGTTGGGCGCGAAATTATAGTGCAAGATATTGGTTTCACAGTGTTTTAAAAAAATCTGAGCTTCACCCATTCGGTTAAGTGGGCATTTTTTTGAAGTGCTGTGGAATCAAGAGCTTGTGCTAGAATCCGTGATCCAACTGATTTTTCTAGGTTCAATTGCGTTCATTATGTTGTCCCCTTAAAAATAGTCTTACTTTGAACAGCCTTGATATAAGGCTAATTATCTTCTATACAAGTACCCCAATAGAGACCCTCTGATGACGGTTTCTTATCCAGGCGACACAGAACCTTAATCGGTTGTCCATTCATTTCACTGTTTAGTTCATAGGTCTTTTTAGAGGCATACCAGATTTCTAAATCACCTTCTGAAGTTTTAGCAGTAATTTTTTGACTAATGTCCGGTTCGTGCGGTAGAAGAGAAGCTGTTAAACTACTGCTTGTAACTACAGGAAAATTAAATTTTCCATGTTTGTCTGTTATTGTACGATCAAGCCCCGATTTTCCATTCCAGGCCCAAATCCACTTTCGTTCAATTTCAACACCTGGTATAGGGTTTCCATCTTTTGTGATTGCAGTACCTAAAAAAGGGGAACAAAGAATGTATGTCTTTCCAAATGCCATAGATATACCTGAAACTATAAAAAAAACAACAAATAACAGTGAAGAACGTAGCACTGGGTTTTTCATGGATATTAGCAAGTTGAGTGAAAAATATCTTAAAGTTTATGTTCGACCAATGATATCTGTATATAAAAATTCTTAATTAAGTCAAGAATGTAAAGTAGCATCGTTAAAAAGTCACCATATCATGGTTGTTAGAGAATTATAATATCATCAATAGTATGAAGTGACAAAGAAAAAGGTGTCCTGCTTCATATGGCCATTTAGTTGTCTTGCTTTTGTGTCTCAACATGGAGTGATTTGAGACTAGTATATTCAGACTATTTTTCTAATTGTGTATAGATATCGTTCTATTGTTATAATTAATAGGGTGATAGATGAGAAAACTTATTAAATCCTCATACCTACATAACTCTAATGAAAAATCAAAGTCGATTACCAATATGACAGAGAGTAGTCTTGAACAACAAGCATTATCCCAGTTGAATTTCGGTCATTATAAGGAAGCAATTGGTTTGTATAAAAAATTAATGCAAACCACTGATAAAGAGGAGTGGGAACAGAAAATAGCCTATTGCTATCTGCAAAGAGCGTTAAGTTTTGCAGCTAGAAATATGGTTAAAGAAGCTTTGGTGTTGTGGGAGAATTACACACAGTATGTACAGCCGCCTTATGATGCTTACGATCATTACATAAGCTGGCTGATAGATACAAACAATCAGGCTAAGATTTATGCAGCTTTGCAGCAATTGTCAACGGAACAACTGGATAAACAGTACTTTGAGTTGGCTGCTTTGCTGGGTCTTTTGATGATCACAGATCATCCTGAATTCCAGCAGTACCTACCACAAGATTCTATTTTTTTAGCGCATTTTCAAATTGTTCAAACTGCGTTGCAGGCCTACCAGGATAATAATAAGGAAAAAGTAAGCGAGGCCTTAAAGCAATTACCTTATCGTTCTGTCTTTAGGGATTTTCGCACTTTGTTAAATGCGGTAATTGTCATCCCAAATGAGAGTGAAGAGGGACCAAGACTATTAGCTAAAATCCCTGCAAATTCACCCTATCTACAGGTTGCTCGATTGTTACATGCATGCACAAAAGAAGGTGCCGAGCTAGTTGATGGGCTATTACTGTTTAATTATAAGCAACATCGTATTATTGGAGATATAAAAAGGCTGAATAAAAAACAGCTTGAATTAGTTGATCAGTTAGTTAAACATAAAGATCACTTGTCCAACAAGGTGAAATTTAATCTGGCTGTCAAATTTAAATCACTGATGGGCCCTGAATTAGCTCAGCAATATTGTCAGGCATTGTTGGTGGATTATCCAGCGGGTCGTCGTGATTTTAACAAAAAATTTTCTTCAATAAATGAGTTTGAGGAAAACAGGTTAACTGCATTAACTTACGAACGAGATAATAATTACTATGATGCTGAGTATTACTGGAAACAATGCATAGGATTATTAATTAATGAAGACGCTGATAATGATTTGAAAATAGCACTGATTTTACGTCATATTGCCGCGCAACAGCCAGAATCTGATGAACAGATTGAGTTGCTTATTAAAAGTCTGGAGTATGACCCTGACGATCGCGAGTGTTATTTACAAATTCTCCATCACTTTAGCCATGAGCGTGGAACAGAAAAGGACTATAAACATTGGTTGTCGAAAACTTTAGATAAGTTCCCACAAGATATTGATGTGCTTACGCAGGCTATTAAAACAGCTACTTACAATAAAACTTATAAAAAAGCCTGCCAATATGCGGTGAAAATTTTAAAAATTGATCCCATTAACAGCTATGCTAAACAGGTTTTGTTTTCTAGCCATATAGCGCATGCGCGGCGACTAATTCTAGAGAAAAAATATCAACGGGTTGAAAAAGAAATACAACAGGCTGAAGATCTGAATATTGGCAAGGTATACCATATTCAAACGCAATTAATGCGAGGCTTTTTTTGTTTTGTTAATCAGGATAAAAAGCAAGGTCTGCAAATGATTGTTGAATCGTTGACCAGGCTAAACTCCGATCCGGTAAATATGCATTTTCAAGCAACTATGGATGCGCAGTTAACAGGGTTGCCTGTTGCTACCATATTGAGAGAATTGCCCACAGTTAAGGATTATTTACTATCTAATCAGGAATTAGAGCGTTTGATTCAACAGTTGCAAGGCTATGCTTATGAGGTTGAAAATCAGCCGTTAATTTATAAGTCCGTAGAAAAAATTAAACCGGTTCTAAAAAAATCTCTGCAAAAAGATATAATAGAAGACTTGTTGTTAACCTTATGCCAGATACTCAGTGAAATAAATCATTATGAATTGATACGCCATTGTGCAAAACAGGCTCTGGTCAAATGGAAAAAACCGATATGGGAATATTATAAGGTTTACTCTGAGACGAATGGCATGCCAGAACGAAGTTCTCATTCGAATATCATGCGTTTGGAGAATAGTCGTGAACAAGCTATGCACGATAAAGATCACCGCGCTATGGTGTTGATTGATCGTTTTCTTAATCAATATCATCGCGCACATCCTGAGAGAAATAAGGGGTTTTTGGATGAACTTTTTGGTTCGCCGGAAGATGATGAAGAGCAATATTTTGATGATCCGATGGAGATTCTGTTTGACCACCTACCTGAAAAAGTACTGATTAAACTGGATAAAAAACTGCAATCTTTATTCCAGAAAACATCACCTGAGATGCTGGTTGAACAATTGAAAAAAGTCATTGGTGATGATGAAAATGTTTTGTTAGCTATGATGCAAACGCCTGATTTGTTTACTGCATTATTGATGTTAACAGCTGCGGATGAACTTGATATTGATATTAATGTTAGTGTAGGAGACGTACTTGACTGCTTTGGTATTGATAAACAGACTGACATATTTTCTTTTCCTTTTTAACTCTTCGGTTGCTATGAAAACACCTTATCAAATACTGGACGTTGCTGTTGAGGCAAGCGATGTTGAAATAAAACAGGCTTATTTACGCCAGGTTAAAGAGAATCCGCCGGATCGTGACCAGCAAAAGTTTCAGTCGATACATCATGCTTTTACTCTAATTAAAGATAAAAAAAGCCGGGTGAATCATGCTTTGTTTACGCTCCCTGTCGCCAATTTTGAGCAACTCATAGATCAGGCATTGAATACTGATAAACCCCTGGAGCTAACAGCAGCAAATTTTAATAAACTGTTGCGCGCAAGTATTGATGAGTCAACCGTCTTGAATTCAATTGCCAGTCCTGAAAAATAATGACCACAGAAGCAGAAAAAAGCGAATTACTTGTGCAATTTCAAACCTATCTGGAGCAAAGTAATCTTGAATCTTTCGATCCTAAAGAACAGCCGGATCTGAATAGTTTACTCAGTGAATTGACCGGGTTAAAAACGGAAGTAAAAGCGGAATCAAGGCAGTTTAAAAACACGTTGGATACTTTAAGTTCTGCACTAACTACGGTGCAGGAAGATAATCAATCTTTATCCGCAGAACTTGTTGAAAGTACTCAGCGACTGGATAAACAGCATACTGAAAGCATACGGAACATGCTACTGGATTTTGTTGATATTTATGACAAATTAAGCATGGGAAGGGATACCTTGGAAAACTACCAGCCAGTTAACTCATTATTTAAAAATTCCAGACAAAAAGATATACATTTTATAAAACGCTTTAAGCAGGGACAGGACATGACAGTTAATCGTTTTGATCAATTATTACGACGATATAAAGTGAGTCCAATTGAATGTGTCGGTAAGTTATTCGATCCACTGACCATGCATGCAGTTGAAACGGCTTGTTCCCCAAAACTTGAAAATGGCATGGTGATGGAAGAATTACGAAAAGGCTTTTTATTTCAAGATCAGGTTCTGCGCCTGGCAGAAGTTAGAGTCAACAAAATAAGTTAAAATGGTTATTAATAAAGCACAGAGTTTGTCATCTCGACCAGAGGGAGAGATCTTGCTCTAGTGAAGGTTAAGATTTCTCGTATTCGCTCAAAATGACAATTTATTCATCAAATTAAAGTTGCCATAGGACTAGTGGTCTGGCAACTTTGGTGTGATGGTTAAAAAGATAGTTCCCACGGTCTCCGTGGGAACTCATACATGGACGCTCCTGCGTCCCGCGTCCGTGACGCAGGAGCGTCACAGACAATGGGAATGGTGTAGAAAGTCGCAAGCGAGCATTCACCCGCTTGCTTTGCAAGACGTTGTAGATATGTACCTATACGCTGGGATCGGCATCTACGCCTCTCACACTCGCAGACCAAGCTGGGGTATACTTGCAAGATAGCTGAGTTTTGTACGTTATCAGGTAACAAAATCTTCCTTTTTAAATTAATTTTCGTCAGTAGCCTGATGATGTTATATGTTCAGCCCATCCAGGCTGCTCAACACCGTTATGCACTGGTAATCGGTAACAGTAATTACCAAAAGTTGGGGCTATTAGCCAATCCAGTGCATGATGCTGCCGATATGGGCAAGCTGTTAAAAACCAAACAATTTGACGTGACGGTGTTATTAAATGCTAATAAACGTAAAATGGAAGAAGCTGTGCGGGATTTTAGTAATCAATTAAGACAAAAAAACTCCGTAGGTTTGTTTTATTTTGCAGGGCATGGCATGGCCGTGGAAGGTCGTAATTATCTGATACCTGTGGAAGTTGATATTAAAAACGCGGTTGATATCAAATATAAGGGAGTGGATGCAAGCTATGTTCTGGCTCAAATGCAGGCGGCAAACAACGATTTGAATATGTTAATCCTGGATGCCTGTCGCAATAATCCGTGGAAAGATAAAATGAGAGGAGTTTCGCGTGGCCTGGCACCCATACAACCGGCAAAAGGCGCGTTGATTTTGTATGCGGCATCAGTGGGAGAATTGGCTGCCGATGGCGAGGGGCGTAACGGCTTGTTTACCACATATTTAATGCAGGCGATCAATACCCCTGGATTGAAAGTGGAAGATGCTTTTAAAAATACGGCGGTCAGTGTTAATCGCGCAAACAAAGATCAGCTGCCCTGGCAATCCGGTGTGATTTTAGGTGATTTCTACTTTACCATGAACGCCCCGAAAGCAAAAACCGTGACTATTACGCAACCCGCCGCACCTGGAAAACAAGGGGGAATTGAATTCTGGAACAGTATCAAAATCAGTCAAAACCCGGCTTATTTTCAAGCTTATCTAGGTGCTTATGGAGAAAAAGGGCTTTTTACCAGTATCGCCAAGATCAAACTTAATGAACTGAAAAAATTTGCAGAAAAACCGCTTGTAATAGAGAGCAAAGCCCGGTTGACCGTACGCACCAGTCCAGATGGCGCAAGAGTCAGAATACTCAATATTGGTCCCAAATATCAGGACGGCATGGCATTAAAACCGGGGCGTTATTATATTGAAGTCACCCACCCCGGCTATCAGCGCTATTTGAAATGGCTAACACTGGATGACGAAGATATGTTTCATTCTGTGGTGCTGGATGAGAAAATACAAGTAGCAGCGGCCCAGCCAGTAAAATCCGTACCATTCAGTCGACCTTCTGGCGGAACTGTCACAGATTCTTACACTAGTATGCAGTTTGTTTCTGTTAAACCCGGCTGTTTTCAGATGGGAGAGAGTGTCTCTTACGAAACGAATCATCGAGTCTGTTTAAGCGCTTATGCTATAGGCAAATATGAAGTGACCCAAGCGCAATGGCAAAAGATCATGGGTAATAATCCATCAACCTTTAAAGGCAGTAATAAGCCAGTTGAACAAGTCAGTTGGGATGACGTACAAGACTTTATTCGCCAACTGAACCAACAAACAGGACAAAGTTATCGCTTACCGACCGAAGCGGAATGGGAATATGCCTGTCGCAGTGGTGGCAGAGATCAGACATATTGTGGTGGTAACAATGCGGGTAGAGTAGGCTGGTATGATGATAATTCAGGTGCTGAAACCCATTCGGTGGGACAAAAGCAGGCAAATGGTCTGGGTATTTATGACATGAGTGGTAATGTTTGGGAGTGGGTGCAAGACTGGTATGATGGAGATTATTATGACAACAGTCCAACAAATAACCCAAAGGGCCCCGGTGGTCGCTCCGGCCGCGTCTTCCGTGGTGGCGGCTGGGGCGGCCATGCCAGCAGCTTGCGCTCGGCGGATCGCCGCAATGTTAGCCCTGGCTACCGCTTCAGCGTTTTGGGCTTCCGCCTGGCCAGAACCCGTTAAATTTTGCTTTTTTACATTTTTACCTTTTTCCGGGGCGATAGCCCCTGCTTTTAGCTCTTGGCTCTAAGAGAAAAAACAATGCTGAGATTGCAGATTAACAGCAAGCGAGTTTTTTCAAGAAAATGATAAAAATAATTACTATATTGTCATGATCTGAAAGTATTAAAACAAAACCGGAAGTGGGACTTTAGTCCCGCAGCTGTACAGAGCATGCTATCAATGCGGGACTAAAGTCCCACTTCCGAGATGACTGCGGTCCCGTGCTTTTGCTGGAAAAGCGTGTTGTGTGACTGACAGCTGGCGATGTTTGATAGCAATATGATAAAAATAATCACCTTACCGTTTGAGCCTGCGAATCCAAGTTTCAGCTACTCAACGAGTATTCCCTATTTTTCTTATGGTTATACGCAAAACACAGTTCCGGTCACTAAAAGTTACATTTTAGGAAATTTTATGAATTTTATTGAGTTAATAGTTACAATAATTTCAGTAATTATTATTGTAATAATTGATAGTTTTGTTGCTCAGAAAAGGGTATATTCAAGATTCCTACCGTAGGTTGGAATGGCATCGTAAGTTAAAGTTAGTTCATTCCTAACATCTAAATCGAGAATAGCCCATGATAAGTTAATAGCATTTAAGTTAATAAACCAACCACTTTAAAAACGTATGAACGAAATCATTATAGGTATAGATTTAGGCACCACCAATTCAGAAGTTGCTATTGTCGAACAAGGTCAAGTCAAAGTCATTGCAGACGGTGACAAAAAAATACTGCCTTCATATGTCGGCATTGATGATAATGGCGAAATTATCGTGGGCGAAACAGCCAGGAATCAATTTTTGCTTTATCCAGAAAGAACCATTAAATCTATTAAGCGATTAATGGGACAAAACACGCAGGTTGAGTTGGCTGGTCAGTCTTATAGTCCGCAGGAAATATCTGCTATTATTCTTAAACGGTTAAAGGCCATTGCTGAACAGCAACTTGGGCAAACTGTCAGTAAAGCCGTTATTACTGTGCCCGCCTATTTTTCAGATGCTCAACGACAAGCCACACATGAGGCCGGAGAAATTGCCGGTCTGGATGTAGTGCGTATGATAAATGAACCTACTGCTGCTGCACTGGCTTATGATGCGAATCAATCCGAACCTAAGCATGTGCTGGTCTATGATCTGGGCGGTGGCACCTTTGATGTATCCGTGGTAAATATAGAAGAGGGAGTCGTTGAAGTGCTCTCCAGTCATGGTGACAATCATCTGGGAGGTGATGATTTTGATCAGCAAATCATTGAATTCCTGATTGATCATTTGCAGACGACTTATAGTGTCAATGCACGTGAACACAGTAAAGCCATGGCGCGGATCACCCGGGCGGCAGAAACTGCAAAGTTTGTACTTTCTGAACAGCCTTATGTGCAGATTAATGAGGAGTATTTGTTAGAATTTGAAGGATCAGCCATTCATTTGTCCGTTGAACTTTCCAGGATGGAATATGAAGAAATGATTGAGGACTATATCAACGCGACCATGGATGCCGTACACATGGCCTTGAAAGGTGCAAAATTTACTAGTTCTGATATAGATGAAATTGTTCTGGTGGGAGGTTCAACTCGTACCCCTTGTATCCGTGAACGTTTAATCAATGAGTTTGGTTTTGAACCACATAGCGAAGTTGACGCTGATTTATGTGTCACTATGGGGGCTGCTATTCAGGCAGCTATGATTAATGGACAGCAGGTTGATACAGTATTGGTTGATATTACGCCTTATACATACGGTACCGGGGCGATAGGGTTGTTAAATGGTGAGACTTATCCCTTTACGTTTGTACCGATTATTCACAAAAACAGCGTATTGCCCAATCGAAAAACAGAGGCTTTTTATACCAGTTATGATGGACAGGAAACAGTTGAAATAACAATTTATCAGGGTGAAGACTCTGATGCACTGAACAATGTAAAAATAGGCGAGTTTCATGTGGAAGGTTTGCAGAATGTTGAGGCGGGTAACATAATAATGCTGACTCTGAGCCTTGATCTAAATGGTATTTTACATGTGAGCGCAGAGGAAAAAGCGACGGGCATGGAAAAATCGATTACCATTAAAAATGCACTATCCGGTTTTGATAGTGACACATTAGACACAGCCAAACAGAAGATTAGTTCTTTATTTGGCAAACTAGATTCCAGCTTGTACCTGCAAAACGAACAGGAAACGCCTGAAAATGAAGTCATTCCAGAAATAGAAGAGGCACGACTATTAATTACTAAAGCGGAAAGTTTATTTGAACAAATAAGTAATGAGGACAAGGAAGACATGATTGATATTATTGAAACCATATCAGTATGTATTAACGCTAAAGACATTGCAGGGCTGGATGAGCCCGTCGAGCAGTTGAATGATATTATTTACTACCTGGAATCTTAATGGATCGTTGTCCAGGCTGTAATGCTCGTCTGAGAAGACAAGTTAAATGTCCGCGTTGCCAGGCTGATTTAAGCGAGATAATTGGGTCAGAATTATCGGCTCAGATGTGGCTGTCTAAAGCCATACAGTACTCGCTAGACAGTAAAATGGAGCAAAGTGTTGAGGCCTTAGTTATTTCAATACGCTTAAAAAAAACCCAGCTGGCAATTGTCTTTCGAGGTTTTTTAATCATGCAACAATGCCAATATGTTCTGGACTTACTGGCACAAAAACAGTTGTTACCGGCAAAACAATTACTCTATAAGTTGCGTTTGTTATTCCCTTATAGTCATCAGTTGCGACAGATAAATTTGTTTGCTGATTATTTATGGGTAAATAATTAGCATGTACTAAATTAGGGTTAATATGACAGTTTTAAAATTAGCGACAGTGTAAAATATTTATAGAGTCGAATTTTATTCTTTTTGATTAAATTCGAATCAACATAAACAAAAAATATAAACTTTTTGCTATTGACTCTAAGCCAGTTTATTCAAATATTTTTGTTAAGCGATCACAATCAAATAGTAAACCTACATAGTTATGTTGTGAAAATTTGTTCTCCACATTACCTAACACAATTTCTTTGGCCAAATCAGACAGTGCAATGTCGCTTCTTTGAATGTCATTTTTCTTCTCGATAACTGCTATAATCAAGTTCTCAGCTCCATGCAGGAATAAAATCGGTAAAAGTAAACTTAATGAAGAAGTTTTACTGAAGACAAGTGCCCACCCTCTATTTTTATAGCCAAAATGCAATGTTTGCCATTTGTCATTGATCTGAATCGAAGTCTCGATGTCAGTTAATTTACTTGTCAATGCATCGATATTGTGAGCTGGATGCGGGGAAATCAGATAAAAACAATTGCTTGAATTTAATCTTTTTTGTGATTCAGACTCCAGTAGGTTAATAATTACGTCGGTGATACGAACTTCTTCAAGTGAATCATGTTTCTCAGGCCATTCAATCAGTGGTAAATCTTCCATATTCTAAATTATCTCGTAAAAAATTGCTCTATTCAGAACCTAACTGATATTACTTACTGCTGGATACATCAAGGGAAACGGTGTTGATTTTAATTAACACGAATTCTTTATGCAGCATAGAGGATTTTTCTTAGTTTTTTTGTGCAGCTAGTACTCAAGTGATGTTCGTTTTTTTGAATTATCAATCAGAACTTATTACGCCCTCTAGGGTGTTTTTACTTTAGGTTTCTTTAATTTATCCTTTTCTTTCTTTTCTGCGATCAAATCGATCTTTAGGTACATTTTTCCAATTACTTTTATCTATCATGACCTTAACGAAAGCCTCAAGATCATTTTTTGAAACATGCTGTTGGATTGTTTTTTGGGGATTTGCAGTGTAGTCTCCACGAAATTTGAGGTCAACCAAGATTTCCTGGATCGCTAAATGTAGTTTATCCCAGTTGCATTTTCCATAGGCTAAAGATACATCAGCTTTTTCACACAATCGTTTTGCTTCCTTTGCTTCAGTCTTATAAGTAATATCAAATAGGGTTTTTTGGGCACATTCTGTAATTTCAAAGTCAGTTAATTTGTTATCAGAAATAAAATCTTTAGCTTTAGTACCGGATAAGCCGACGGCTTTGGAAATCAATGTCGCATTATCCTTATCAACACCTGCCTTTGTTAAAGCATTGACAACTTGCCCAGAATTTTTTAAACCAAGATCGTATCCACGTCCCACTGTAAGTCCTGATGAGTTGAAGTATACGGCTATGATATTTACCGCCTTCTGTACCTTTTGAAGCCCAAGTAACTGTTCCAACATCGGGGGGTATCTTACAGGCAATAGCTGATGGTATATCTGACATATTGATATGTTTTCAAGTACAACTTATAAAGTTTTGGTTTGCAATCTGTTTGTATTTACAAATAGAGAAGAAGGGTTAATTATGGAGCTGAAATCTGATTTTGAATTTCCATTAACCTGGCTCGGTTCATAATAGTTAGGCAATCAAACCAATATACATCAAAAGCTCTTCCTCCAATTGAGTAATAGGTTTGTACTTTACAATTGGCATCTCTAAAAGCTAACCAAGACTCCTGAGACTTCTTAATTAGTAGTGCTAGTTTTGGTTCATTTTCTAAATGATTGTTGTACAATTCATTATAAAAAAAAGTCATGATTTTGTCCGAGTCTAATTGCTGTTGTTTTCGGCAGTTAAAAAGATCTTCTTCGGTAGCAGATTCTGCACAAATATCCTTAGGCGTTGTAGTATTCGTGATACTAAAACAGGCAGAGTTGGCTGTCATAAGGAATAAAAACAAAAGCCATTTTGAGTTGGCAGAAATTTTACATAAATCTTTGTCGTCTGTTTTTTTTAAATTTAGCATGAATATTCTGAATGTATATGAATTTATACTCGTGCTTGCTTGGATATATCCATAAACCTTTGAGAAAACTAAATTATTCCAAGTGATCATTATAGTAATATGTAAATCAAATGTTGAAGAAGAAATCTGGATATATTTGTGAGGGTATCTGTAGTTGCTATGAAATACTTTCAGATAAAACTTGAAAATAAATTGCTTCCATTTGCTTTTCTTCGATAAGCCTTTGGGTTTCTGTCCCTGTTAACTGGTCCCATATAAACCAAGGTAATTCATAATACTTTTTGCCAGAAACATCAAGCGTTTTTCCATTGTTAATAAATAGCGAAATATTACTTTTATTATTTAGTTTATAAGCTGTTTTATCACTTAGAATGGGAGGTATGTGGTCACTGGTGATATAGATGATAGAATTTTTGTCCAAAGCTATCAATTGCTTAATATATGCCGCTATCGCTTTGGTACGGTAGTAAAACTGGTTTGCAATGCGTTTGACATTTTTATTGGGGGGGGAGACTTTTACTATATCTGGTCTTTCTGTTTTGTTTCTCGAGTAAGGTAAATGACCATACATACCTAGGACATAGTTGAAAATAGGCCCCTCTTTCTGTTTCAGAATTTTTTTTAAATTGCGTATATTATGTTCGAATAAATCACCATCAAAAATCAATCCATAGTTCCGTTGTTGTTTGAATAATTCATCCTCCCCGAGAAAAAAAACTTCATCAAACCCTATGCTCTTGTATGCTTGTATGGAGTTGAAAAAACCTGAACCCGTGGCAATTGTGGCAATTGTTTTATAGTTGTTTTGATTGAGTTTTTTTACAAAGCTACTAATATTCCCACCCTGCATAACGTTAAACTCAATTCTATTCACTTTTGATAATGCTTGAATGCCAGTTAATAATTCAAATTCAGCTTGTGCAGTTCCACCCCCGTAGACGGGTGAAGTGACCATGGAAAAAAATTTGTTGTCATTCAAGTAGGGCAGTAATTCTTTTGCTAATATAGGGTGACTAAATTCAATGTCTTTTAGCTGTGTTGGATCGATAAAACTCTCAAGAACGATTAAATGAATGTTTTTTGGAGTGTTTATTTCTCCCGTGTAAAGGGTTTCTAATACGTCTATATCGGTATTATGGGATACAAACTTCTCAAGTTTCCTTGTACTTGCTCTTTCTTGATTGTTGTAATAAATAAAACTGGAGAACTTACCATTTTCTCGAACAGTAAATTCCTCAGACCAGAAATAATACCTGAATTGTTCATTATGAAAATTGGCAAAGGTATCAGTTGTTAAAGTAAATGCAGTTAGACTAATAAATACGGTCCGTAGCAATAGAGATTGCTTAAATTGTTTAGAAGGGTATGACTGATAGGCTCGATATAGAAGAAACAAAAAAACAGCAGGAATGGTTAAAAAGATGAGAACAAGACCAACGCCCATCATAGGTGAAAAATCCCATAATGAATTGAAATTTTGAAAATCTGACGGGTAAGGTGAGCGACCTAAAACGTTGTAAAAACTATCAAACAGTAAATACAAAATTACTATCGGTATGATAGGCACAAAAAAGCGAATAAAGAGATTTTCTATTTGAGCAAAATGGAAAAAAGACAGTAGCAGCAGGATTAATGGGATTTCAAATTCAAATATCAGATGATTAAACTTAGCTTTACCTTGTCCAACTGACACCCACATCTCAGACAAGTCTATATACAAGATCAGCGTGGCAAAAGCCAACAACAAAAAGACCAAAAGAGAAAATAATTTTTTTATGCTGTTGTACTTTTGCACCAATATCTCATTAGTCAGTAGGTTGCTGTGATTTTTAAACCCATAGAGAGCAAAAAATGGTCAGGGGCTCGCTTTTTCGCGATTAGTATAAAATTTGGAAATTTCTATCTATAGTTTTCTTGCCACACCACTCAAACTTTAATTTTAAGGAGTGAGTATATAATAAATTCTCGCTTCTAACTGTAGATGTTCAATTGCCAATTATTGAATTATCCTGACTTCTCTTTGAGGATAAGGCATTTTAATTTGATGTTGCTTTAGGGTTTTCCATATTATCATTTTCAAATCGGCATCTACTCGGTTTTCACCATCATCAATGCCATCAATCCAGTATTCAACACCAAAGACCACTCCAGAATCAGCAAAATCTCGGATTTCACAATCCGGTAATTCGGGTTGTTGTAGTACTTGAGGATGTTCGCTAATTGCAGCAATGATAATCTCTGGTACTATTTCTATATTACTTTCATAGGAAACAGAAAACTCAAATTCATAGCGTTATCGACTATCTTGATGAGTCCAGTTAGTAAATGCTGTAGTAATAAATTGTTCATTTGGAACCACAACAATCTTTCCATCAAAAGTCTGTAAAGTAGACGATCGCATATTCAGTTCAAGCAATATACCGGTTTTACCATCTTCCAGTTCAATATAATCGCCTACGGCGAGTGATCTGTCTAACAAAATAATTATTCCAGAGATGAAATTTGAGGCAATTTGTTGCAACCCAAATCCCAACCCCACACCCAAAGCGCCACCAAAAACGGCTAATGCCGTTAAATCCAGGCCTACAATTTGTAATAACAACAAGCCAACAGCTATAAATAGAACAATTTCAAAAAGTTTAGCAAATAACTCTTTAGTTCTAATATCAAGTGATTCATTATTTCGAATAACATTTTGTCCGGCGGTATTAGAAATTCTCCCCAGCCAGAACAAAATAGATCCAAAAACCAGAGCTCTTGCTAATGTATAAGCAGACAACCTGATGTTACCTAACTCCAGGGCAACACTATCAAGAAAAAGTGTTGTATCATCCAGCCAGCCAAAGACATGTAAAATGGCAACAGGAATTCCAATCCAGCAAAAGAGACCATTAATAAATGCATTTTTAATGAAACGAGTGATTACAGAGTACAACAAAAGGATAACACTGAGCCCTTGAGCTATTTTTACCAACCAGAATTGTTCAACCAACGCCAGTGAAATTTCGGTTGCAATCGCTAAAAAAATAACAGATAGAGCAGGGAATAGTAGATTGCGTAGAGAAAATATACCTCTTCTTATTGTCAGTAACGCTCCGTCTTGTGGTTCATCGCGAAATAATACTACGCGTTTTAATAACAATAAGGATAGTAACATTGCTATCATCACAGCAATAACAATAGCAGTCCCTTGTGCATAAAATTTTGGGCTAACAGCCCAACTAATTGCAATATCAACGACTCTATAAAATTCGTTAATAAAATTATCTATAGTCATTATCAAAACCTAATTGATTATTTGTTTCCATCTCCCTAAAAGTATTTTACCTGACCGCTCTGAATACGTATATTTTTATCATTGTAATAACAGTTTGCTTCTTGCTTTTCCTTGGACGGTTATCGGAGGACAGAGGCCGAAGTATTGGTTTTGCAGGCGCATAATAAAGAGGGCAGTTTCAATTTGTGGATCTGTTCAATAGTCGTCCAGTAAAAAACTCGTAAAAAGTCAAAATCACAATGTATTGGATAACTGAATAAGTCGAGGACATGTTTACCTTGTTTGACGACCTAAAATCAGACATCTGGCAAAGTTATGGAGAAGATATTATTGCAATGCATCGTGAGATCGCCTTTGAACAGAAAAAAAAGCCGTTATTATAATTGCTGACAATCGAAAATAACCATCAGACTAAGGTATTTTTTTGGTGATTTAGTCTGCAGCAAATAGCTGAGGGTATACGTCGGCGCTAACACAATCTGTTGGTATTTTGTACAGCCATTTTTTGAATATCAGTGCAATGAACACTATCCATGGATAATAATTCCAAGACTACTTTTAAAGCAAAATAGTAAGACTGAGCGCGTTGAATAAATTAACAATATCATAAAAAATGAAGGGCAGGGGCAGGATACAGTTTTTTTCGTATTTAAATTCGTTAAACCTTATACTGTGAGTATGACTTTTATATGTATGGCAATCAATTTTTCGTATGCTAGGAGTCTTGGACAGATATTAGTGAATGGAAATGACGTGAGGGTTAACAAAAGCATTTATTCATCGGTCAATAATTTTATAAACAATCAGGTTTTTTAATACAGAGATTGATGATTTTTATGCCATTATTACGGGAGGAAATCAATGTTGCTTCCCTCCCGTTCTTGTATATGTTTATTGGGTCCAAATGAAGATGTTGTACGTATTACCAGCTTTGTGGCAACTAATTTATTTCCAGGTGCCTAAGGCTTGGTTTAACTCAGCTTCTGCACGTAAGGCATCAAATCGTGCGGCAATATTTCGGGCATGTGATTTATCTCTGGCAACTTCGGCTTCAATATAACGTGTAACTGTTACTGTTCCGGCTTTACGTTGTTCATTCACTAGTCGAAAAGCTTCTTCAGCTGATTTAACCGAGGTAGAGGTTACTTTTACCCTAGCCAAAGCTTCCATTATTTTTAAATGAGCCGATTTAACTGCGTTTTCAATAGCTAATTGAGTTTGTTTTGCTGTTTTTTGGGCAATGGATAGTTGATGTTTGGCTTTTTTAAGTTTCTCACTATCGCGAAAACCGGAAAAAATATCCATTTCTACCATCACGCCAGCGGTGACATTATCCTGGTTACTGTTGTATTCCAAGTTTTTACTGTCAGAACCATACGAAACATAGGCATCAGCTTTTGGTAAAAAGCTACCGTGAGCAGCATTTAATTGCTGTTGAGCAATTTCTATATGTTTGTTTGCAGCTTGCATTTCTGGTCGTTGATTCATCGCCTGGTTAAGCATTTCTGTAAACGAACTGTTGGCTTGAGGTAACGTCCAGTGATTTGTTGAATCGATTTCAAAGGGTTGCTGTGCAGTGATGCCTAATAAGCTTTTTAATCCAGTTTTTGTTAGTTCAATCGCATTTGCTGTCTGAAGCTTGGTGTCTTGTGCTTCTGCCAATTGGACTTCCAGCGATAACACA